>Ga0101944_10001953_pt1 | contig 36910 bp, 27 predicted proteins | sample DewCreD2012metaG_FD_75245 | JGI IMG/M metagenome (GOLD analysis project Ga0101944, IMG submission 75245) | Hot spring sediment bacterial and archeal communities from British Columbia, Canada, to study Microbial Dark Matter (Phase II) - Dewar... ... | reverse complement strand
CGATCGGAAGCCGAGGAACGCCGTCTGGGCTCCGTTGCGATCGGCGTATCCACTGGAGAAACGTAGAGAAAATTGACAGGGGGGCGGCGCTGGGGTAGACCCGCCACACCCTCCGGAGAGCACGCCATGGAGAAACAAGACGAAGAGTTGATCCGTTCGCTACTCGATCGCGATCAGGAGCTTCGACGCTTCTACGAGGAGCACGTCGAGTTGGAGAAGCAGCTCGCCTCGCTGCAGCACAAGCACTACCTGACGCCCGAGGAAGAACGGCTGGCCGAATCCCATTTCTGCCGGAAATGGGGCGAGCCGCCGGCGACCGAGGAATACCGGCCGGATGCGGTCGTGCGTGCGGGACTCCACGAGGAACTGGATGCGGTCGACGAGGCGTTGAAGGCGGCCTATGCGGCCCTTCCTGGAGACGAGGCTTTTGTCGAACGCGTTTTGAAGGCCCTGCCTGCGCGTCCCGAGATGCCGGCGGTCGGTGAAACGGTGGCGATGCGCCCGGTCGGGACCGCGCAGGAACGCCGCCGATCCTGGATCTGGGGCATGGCGGGCGCGGCGGCGGCGCTGCTTTTCCTGGCGGCCTGTTGGTGGATCTCCGAAATCCCCGGCTTTGGGCAGCGCCCGGTCGCGCAGGTGGCGCAGGGACAGGTGCTGGATGCAGCAGGCCGGGAAGTGACGGAGCTGGTTGCGGGGCAGACCTATCGGGTGGCCGGGACCGAGGCCGTGGTGCGCATCGGCCAGGATGCGTCGCTGCGGCTGCTGGAAGCGACGCAGTTTGAGCCCGAAGCGGAAGGACGCGGGGTGCGTCTGCACGAAGGCTGGGCGTATGCGCAAAGCCGACGGCAGGACGACGTGCGCGTGGCCAGCGACGAACTGACGGCGGAAGTGCGCGGCGTCTCGATGGTCGTGCAGAGCGTTTCGCGCGAACGGGAACCGGGCGAGGGCTTGGTGCTGGTCTTCGACGGGAATGCGCGCGTGCGTCCGGCCTTGGGCGACCAGGAACTGGTCCTCGAGAAGGGCCAGATGTTCACCGTGGCCCTGGGAGTGCATGTGGTCGAATCGTTCATGGATCGTGCCGCGGAGACCGCGCAGGAACTCGAGCGGCTGCCGACCGATCCGACGGAGTTGAGGAATCGACGCAAACAGTACCGGGAGGTCGTGGCCGGTTACCGGCGCGAGCTGTCCAGCTTCGAAAAGGAACTGGCCGCGACACCGGACGGCGCGCGGCGGTCCGAGCTTCAGCGCCGCCAGGCCCGGGTGCAGGAGTACCTGAAGCTGCATCAGCAGCGGCTCCAGATGTTCCCGGAGTTGAGCGATAACGAGACGCCTCAGCAGCGTGCGGGGCGGGTGCGCCGCGCTGCGGAGCGCATCGAGAAGGGGCGGAAGGAGTTTTCCGATCCACAGCGTTGGTTGTGAAAGCAGGCAGCGTAACGCCGAAAGGAGATGGGCTCATGTGCGGTAAGCGAATGTCGATCGGTGCGGTCTGCGTCGTCCTGGCCCTGCTGGGCACCGGATGGCTCTCGGCCGAGGATGCCGCCAAGAAGGACGGCGGCGGTCCCGGCGGCCCGGGCCGCGGCGGGCCGCCTCAGTTCGGGCGCGGTCAACGCGGCATGATGGATGGCATGTTCAACCGGATGCTGGGGATCGATCAAACGGCCAAGGTGGACGATCTCCCCCTGGGCCAGGCCAAACGCCTGGTGCGCGACGTCCCCGTCGGCGGCGTGGACGGTCTGCAGGAGGGCCGGGACGGCTGGAAAGTCGAAGAGATCTTCAGCCTGACGCCCGAACAGATCCAGGCGTTGACCCTGCTGCGCGAAGAGTACAAGACCGAACTGGCCAAGCTGCAGGAGGAATATGACGTGGTGCAGAAGGCGCTGGCCGAAAAAGTGAAGGCCCTCCGCCTGTCGTACGAAACCAAGGCCAACGATGTCTTGATCGATCCGGCCAAGACCGAGAAGGCCAAGCTCGACGCGCTCGCCGCGGAATTCGCCACGCAGAACGAGACCCAGGTAAAAGAACGCACCGCCCAGGCGACCGAACTGCGCGCCAACATGGAGAAAACCATGGAGGAGGCCCGCAAGAACAACGACTGGGAGAAAATGCGCGAGATGGGCGGCAAGATCCATAACGTGGTCCAGGAGGCGATGGAACAGCGCAACACCCTGGTCAAGAACATCAACGAGAAGATGAAAGAAGCGGTCACGGGCGACGCCAAGGCCAAGCTGGACGAATTGCTCAAGCGAAATGCCAACCCCTGGCAGTTCGGTCGAGACCGCGGCGGCGACCGTGGGGGCGATCGCGGCGGCAATCGTGGCGGCGACCGCGGCGGCAACCGTGGAGGCCAGGGCGAAACCCAGCAGCCGCCCAAGGCTCCCGAGAACTTCTAGGAGACTCTTTTCCTCCGAAGGCTGACCGGAAAGCCCTCTCCCGCCTGCAAACGCGTGGGAGAGGGCGAAGTGCGTGACCGACCCATCACTTCCGCCGCTTGTTCTTCTTTCCGCCCTTGCCGGGCTTGATCGCATCGAGCTTCTGGATCTGCTCCTTCAGCTTCTCGGCCTCGCCCTTCAGCTTGTCCAGCTCCTCGCGAAGCGATTTCATTTCGGGTGGGACGCCGCCGGCTTCGCGCAGGCCGGCCGCGGTCTCCTCGATGCGCCGCTTGATGCGCCCGTCCAGCGCCGCATCCTTCAAAGCCTCCAGCGTCGGAAGCGCAGCGCGGTCGCGCAACTGCCCCAGGCCGCCCAGCGCCGCCAGGCGATCCGTGAAGAAACCGTCGTGCAGCACTTTCTCCAGTGCCAGCCGCGCGCGCTTCTTCGCCTCGTCCTTGTCGCTTTCCCGCGCCGCACGGCCCCACAACGGCAAGGCAGCCATCCGCGCCGGTTCCGCCACGCCGGGCCGCGCCCAGGCCTCGACCAGCGGAAGCGCCTTGACCGGATCGCATTCCACCAGTCCGCGCAGCACCCCGCCGCGAATCGTTTCCATCCAGGAGTCCTTTTTCAGGGCGCGCTTGAGCGCGGGGAACGCCTGCGGCGCGCGCGTGCGCCCCAGCGACTCGGCCGCCGTCGCCTCGACGAAGTAGCTCGCATCGCGCTGGAGCATCGGCAACAACGCTTTCGCCGCCTTCTCCTCGCGCCACGCGCCCAGCGCCTTGGCCACCGCGCGTCGCGCCTTGGGGTGCTTGACTTGCCTCGCCTCGATCAGTGCGTCCAGCGCTTCCGAAGTGTGCATCTTCGCCAGCGCCTCGGCGGCCTCCGCCTGCACGCCCCAGAATGGGTCCTTCGCCAGCGCCAGCTTGAGCGCCTTCAGCGCCTCCGCGCCGCCCTTCCTGCCCAGCGCCTGCGCGGCGTACACGCGACCCATCGCGTCGTCGTCCGCGGCCAGTTGAGCGGCGAGCTGATCGGCGTCCAGCTTCAGGTCCACCGTCTTCGGGATCGTGTTCGCCGGGTCGAAGGCGATCCACTTCGGCCGCGCGGGCAGCGGGACGTGGAAGACGTGCTTCGCGTCGCCGACGGTCCATTCGTGCGTCCGGTCGTAGCCTTCGCCCACGAAGCGCACCTTCACCGGCAGGCGGAAAATCGGAGTCAGTTCGTCGGGCGTCTGTTTTTGCGCGACGGTCAGCGATGCGGCGGAGGTCTTGTCGTCCCACGCGCACGAGACCTCGAAATCGGGATGCCCGCCCTTGAAGACGAACTGGTCGAAGAGCCATTCGAAGTTGCGTCCCGTCGCGTCCTCGATGGCGTTCAGCAGGTCCTGCGTCACCGCGGTCCGTTCCCGGAAGCGTTCGACGTACAGCTTGACGGACTTGAAGAAGAGCCGGTCGCCGAGGAGGTGGCGCAGGAGATTCAGCAGGCAGGCGCCTTTCTGGTACAGGTGCCGGTCGAAGAGGTCGATCGGCTCGCGGTAGACGTTCGTCACGATCGGCCGGCGGTAATGCGAAGCGTCCTCGTCCAGGTAGGCGCGCAGGTCGGCGTACATCTCGTAGCGGAACTCGTCCTCGCCGCGCGCGTGGCGGTACCAGAGGTTGTCGAAGAACGTGGCGAAGGATTCGTTCAGCCACGCGTGGCTCCAGTCTCGGCAGGTGACGAGGTTGCCGAACCAGGAATGGACGAGTTCGTGCGCGACCAGCGGCTCGCTGGAGAAGTCCAGGTGCGCGCGGGCGTCGTGCAGCGTGCGGTCGGTCTGCGTGGTGGCCGAGGTGTTTTCCATGCCGCCGAAGATGAAGTCGGTCGCGGTGATCTGGGCGTACTTGGCGAACGGATAGCGGACGCCGATCAGGTCGCTGTAGAAGGCGATCATCTCGGGCGTGCGGCCGAAGGAGCGCTGGCCGTCGGCCTCGCGTCCCGGCGGCACGTAGTAGTTGACCGGTATGCCGTCCCATTCGCCGCGGACTTCCGTGTACTCGCCAGCACAGAGCGTGATCAGGTACGAGACGTGCGGGATGTCCTGGCGCCAGTGAAAGGTCGCGGTGCCGTCGGGATTCTTCCGCTTCACCACCAGTTCGCCGTTCGAGAGGCAGAACCAATTGCCGGGGACGGTCGCGACCAGTTCGCTGGTGGCCTTCTCGTTCGGGTAGTCGAAGCAGGGGAACCAGTGCCGGTTGTCCTCGTCCTCCCCCTGGCTCCAGACTTCCGTGCGCTTCTTCGGGTAGTTCCGGTCGGGCGCGATGAAGTAGAGCCCGCGGCGCGGCGTGGCGCGATAGGCGACCTCGATGGAGATCTCGCGCTCCGGTTCGAGCGGCTTGTCGAAGTGCAGGATCAGCTTTTCGCCCGTGTTGTCGAAGGCGATCTTCTTTCCTTCGACGGTCGCGGTGGAGACGTCCAGTTCGACGGCGTCGAGTTCCAGCGTCTTCACTTCGTCGGCGATGGGCGCGACGGCCAGTGTGGTCTTGCCGCCGATGGACTTGGCCTTCACGTCCAGCCGCACCTCGATGCGGATATGCCGTACATCGACGGCGCGGTCGCGCGTGTAGCGGGCCGGTGTGCCTTCAGGCTGGAAGGGTTTCCACGTTCTCTTGTCCTTGCCGTCGGGCCCGCCGGCAAGGAGGTTGCCGTTCAGGCGATCGCAGATCCAGCCATCGGTGAATCGGTACGCGAAAGACATCGAGTTCCTCCCTCTGCCGGCAGGTCGTCCCCGGGACCATGGAATGTAGAGGGATGGCGCGGCGGCAGCAAGCGGGTTGGCGGGAAGATCACGTGCACGAAAAGACGGAGGTCTACCAATTCGCCACGCACGTGCCGCCCCGGAACTGCAGGCTCTCGTCGGTGTACTCGTGGAACTCGATTCGCACGCCGTTCGGATCGTTGAGCCAGACCTGCCAGGTGCGGTCGGCACCGCGCTTCTTCTCCCCGATCTCGACACCGTGGCCACGCAACCGCACGATCATGCCGTCCATGTCGTCCACCTCGATGGCGAGGTGCTTGATGCCGCCCGTTCCCCCGGGCTCGCCCTGGAAGACTTCGAGGAACGTGCGGTTGCCCATCGCGAAGTAGTACCCGAAGATCTCGCCCTTCCGTTCGAACCGGAAGGCCTCCTTCAACCCCAGCACCTCCGTGTAGAAGCGGTGCGTCTTCTGCAGGTCGGTCGTGTGGATGCAGACGTGCGCGATCTGCCGGATCATCACGCTCTCCTCCATGCTGCGAGCCTACGGTCCCCGCCCCTGTGGCGGGGTGCCGATCGTGCGCTCACGCCGCCTGGGTCCGCGCCATGAAAGTCCGGCGGATCCAGTCGAGCGTATCGCGCACGCTCTGTTTGAAATCGATGGTGGTCCATCCCAGCTCCCTGCGCAAGCGGTCGCCGGCCGCGTACTGATAGCGCCCGCCCAGTTCCGCGACCATGGCACGGGTGATCTGGCGCGGCGTGCCGAGGACCTGGTGCTGCAGCCAATCCAGCGGCGGGACCATCGGCAGCAGGACGCGCGGCAGGACCATCCGCGGGACCTTGAGCGCCGGGTCCATCTCGCGAAGAAAACGCATCAGTTCGGGCATCGAGAAGTACCGGTCGCAGGCCAGATACCGGCCGTGCGCATCGTCCCGCTCGTACGCCAGCAGATGCGCCGAGGCCACGTCCCGGACATCGACGAACGTGAAGCCCGTGGGGAGCGCGAAAGGCAACTGTCCGCGAATCACCTGCTCGAACAGGATGGTGGACGGCGTGTGCCGGAAGAAACCCGGACCGATGATCGCGCCCGGGTTGATGACGACCAGGTTCAGCCCCGACTGCCTGGCGAAGGCCCAGGCTTTCCGCTCGGCCACGGTCTTGGCCCGGAAATACGGCGAGACCGCGGCGTCGTTCCAGTGCTCCTCGGTCAGCGGGCGGTCCGGCGGGGCGTCGGAACCGATCGCCGCGACGCTGGAGGTGAAGACGACCTTTTTCACACCCGCCGCGCGCGCGGCCTCGAGCGCGTTCAACCCGCCGACGACGCTGGGTTCGACGATCTCCTTCTCGGGATCGCGGGCATGCGTCCGGTACACGGCCGCCACCTGGAAGAGTCCGTCCATGCCGGCCATCGCGGGTGCCAGCGTCTCGGGCCGCATCAGGTCGGCGGAGACCAGTTCGACCCCCAGGTCGCGCAACGCCTTCGTCTTTTTCGCATCGTCGGCGTCGCGGACCGTGACACGCACCGCGTACCCGCGATCTCGCAACAAGCGGGCGAGGTTGTAACCCACATGCCCGTTTCCGCCGGTGATCACGACGCGCTTGCCTGATGCCATGTCCGTTCCCGCTTCCGCAGCCCCATGCCGGGCTTACCGTCTCGCCTCCTGGAACTCGTCGGCCACCGCGCGCAGGAGGAGGCGGATGTTGTTCGCCTTCTCGGGATCGAGCACCTGGCCTCCGCCGACCTCGGTGACGTAAAACACGTCGGTGGCCAGGCCCTGCTGCGTGTCGATCTTGGCGAAATGGATGTCGCAATGCAGATCGCCGAGCGCCCTCGCCAGGCCGTAGACCAGGCCGATCCGGTCGCCGCAGACGACATCGATGACCGTGTAGCGTTCCGAGACCTGGTTGTCCAGGCGCACTTCGGGTTCGACGCGCCGCGAGATGAGCGGGACGCGCGGGATGCGCCGCCGGGCGTTCTCCAGCTTTTGCAGGAATCCGCCGCGTCCTTCCAGGGCCGCCTCGATGTCGCGGGCAACGCGCTCCCAGAAGGCGCCGCGCGGTTCGCCTGTCGGCACGCCGAAAGCGGGGCTGAGCGAAACGCGGAAGCGATCCAGGATCAACCCGTCGCCGCGGGTATACGCGATCGCCGAGACGACATTCACGCCGGCGCCAAGAAACGCGCCGCAGATCTGGGCGAAGCGGCGTGGCCGGTCGGTGGTCGCGACCCAGACATCCACCCAGTCGCCCTCGCCCTGGATCGCCGCCAGCGCCTCGCGACGCTCCTCCTTCAGCCGCGCCGCCAGGCGCAGATGCAGCCGCGCCTCTTCCACGCCGACTTCGACCAGGTAGCGCGGCGGGACCCGCTCGCAATGCGCCCGGGCCTGTTCGCGTTCGGCGTCCGTGGCCGCCGTGGCCAGCAGTTTCTCCAGCAGGCTCGCGCGGTGGGCCTCGGGGCTGGCCCGGTCCGGCGCCAGCACGGCCGCCAGCTTCAGGTACAGCTCGCCCAGCAGCTCGTCCTTCCACATCGGAAAGGAACCCTGGCCGACGGCGGCCGAATCGGCGCAAGTCAGCAGATACAGCAGGTCCAGCATCTCGCGCGTTTGGATCTTGGCCGCCAGATCCTCCAGCACGACCCCGTCCCCCGTGTCGCGTCGATTGCTCACCTTGGAAAGCGACAGGTGGTGTTCCACCAGCAGGATCAGCGTCCGCGTCTCCGCTTCGTTCAGCCCCAGACGCACGGCCAGGGCCGGGATCATCAGCGCGCCGCGCTTGCTGTGCCCCGCGCCGCCGCGCGACTTGCCCAGGTCGTGGCAGAGGATCGCCAGGCGCAGCAGCTCGGGGTTCTCCATGCGGTCCAGCGCCTCGCGCCGCAGGCGGTCGGAGAAGGCCGTCGAAAGGCCGAGCCGGTCGACGTACTCGAGCGCGAAGAGCGTATGCTCGTCCACGGTGAAATCGTGCAGGATATCGTTGATCGCCAACCCCTGGATCTGGCCGAACTCGGGGATGTAGGCGCCCAGCAACCCGACATCGCGCATGGCGCGCAGGGCGGAGGCCACGTTCAGGCGGCGCTGCAGCAGCGCGCGGAAGAGCCTGGCGGCCTCGGGATCGGAACGCTCCCGGTTGCCCAGTTCCGGGAGCCGCGCACGGATCCCTTCGCGAATCTCCTGGCCCAATCCGACGCCCAGGCGCGAAGCGTTCAGGCAGCCGCGCAGCGCGACGTCGAGCCAATCCGGACCGGCAAGCGCATCGGCGCGCGCCAGGTAAAGCAGGTCGCCGACCCGCGTGAACTGCTCGTCCACCGGCCGCCGCCGCAACCGCTCGATATCCTGCGCGGCGATCGCCTGCTCCTCCCGGTAGCGGCGGATCACCGTATCGGCCAGGCGGTGGATCGCGGTGGCCGCCTGGAAGTAGTCGCGCAGCAGCCGTTCCGAGGCGCGCAGGTCGTCCTTCGGCCGGTAGCCCAGTTCCTCGGCCAGCGACTGCTGCATCGCAAAATCCAGCACCTCCTGCTTGCGGCCGCACAACGAATGGAGGGCGATGCGGAATGTGAGCAGCCGCTCGTGCCCCCCGCGCGCCTCGCGGATCGTCTCCTCGGTCACCAGCGGCCGCTCGTTCAGCCGAGGGAGATGGCCCGAGAGGTGGCTGGCGCGGTCGATCCAGAGCGCCAGCTGGTAGTCGCGCAAGGCGCCCGGCGAATCCTTCAAATTCGGCTGCGTCCGGTACACCGAATCGCCCTGGCGGCGATGGCGCAGCGAGGCTTCCTCCAATTTCGCCTCGACGAACGGACGACCGCGCCGCCGGAAGAAGTCCGTCAGGTCGCGCTTCAAAAAGAGATTCGCCAGCACCGCATCGCCGGCGACGAAACGGGCTTCGAGCAGCGAGGTGGCGGACTCCAGCGCGTTCTCGTCCTCGTCGTGCCCCTCCAGCTTCTCCAGGCAATCCGCCGGCGTGCGGACCGCATGCCCCAGCGTCAGCCCCGCATCCCAGAGCGGGCGGAAGAGCAGACCCGTCAGGACCTCCAGACGCTCGCGCTCCATGTCCCGATGGAGCACCAGCAGATCCAGGTCCGAATAGGGCACCGGTTCGCCGCGTCCGAAACTCCCCATCGCCAGCAGCGCGACGCCGGGACAGCCCTGCCGCAAGCCGGTCCGCTGCGCGGAGAAGTCGAGCAGGCGCCGCAGCACGCCGTCGCTCGTCTCCAACAGCGCACGCGAAGCCGCCGGTCCGCCACGCTCGCGGTTGATCCGCCGCGCTTCCTGCCGGGCATGCGCCCACACCCCCTTCAGCGCCGCGACGATCGTCAACCCGGGCGACTTGTCGGCCGGCAGTTCGGCCAGCGCGCGATCCAGTTCGCCGAGCAGGCTTGCCGTCTCCGGTTTCTCGTTCTCGCTGGCGTTGGACATCCGATATCTTCCGCTAGCGCAGGACCTCGCCGGGCAGCGGTCTGCCCTCGGCGTCCAGCAACTGCACGCCCATCATGGCGCCGTTGGCATTTTTGGCCGTGTCGATGTAGCGCCAGACTAGCTTCTTCTCCCGCGTGATCTCCAGCACGCCGGCGCCGTTGGGAACCTTCTGGATCTGGTAGATGCCCATCAGCACATGGCCGTCGGGCTGCACATGGATCCCGGTGATCATGCCCAGCGCGACCTCCGGAAGATCGGTCTTCTTGAATTCCCAGACGGTCTGCCCCTTCGGATCGAACTCGGTGACGGCATCGATGTGGCCGACCATCGTGTTGCCGTTGGGCAGGCGAACGGCGGAAAAGGCGATGTTCCCGACCTTGACCTCGAAGACCACTTCGCCCTTGGGCGTGTATTCGCGGACGAGCTTCGGGCCCGAATGGCAGACCAGATAGTTTCCGTTCTTCAGCTTGCGGACCATGCGCAAATTGTGATGGTCGCCCTCCTTGGCCAGCGGGAGCTGCAGTTCGAAGGCCACCTTGCCCTCGGGGGTCACTTCCAGAATCCTCCCCGTCGAGTTCTCGCCGACCAGCGTGTGGCCGTTTTCCAGCCGCTGGCAGGCATAGGCGCCGCCCCCCTTCGTGACGGTCGACCTGTAGGAAAAGACGGTCTTCTTCGTCTTCGGGTCCACCTCGATCACGTCGCCGTTGGCGAAGAGCACGTTGCCGGTGGGCAGCATCCAGATGTCGGCGCAGTTGCCGCCCCCATGGCTCCACAACGTCTTGCCTTCGCCGTCGAAGAGCGTGATCGTTCCGCCGGTCGCGAGCACCCTGCCGGCCAGCGTCCCGATGACTTTCTTCTCGGCGTCCTCGGCCCGCAAGCACGACAGCCCCTGGACCAGGACCGCAAGGGCCAGAACGACCCGCATGACATTCTTCATCGCTTTGCCTTTCTCGATCGCGAGGCCAGTGCGTTCACGTCGCACACCGCTGCTCGTTCGAACCCGTCGCCCGACGGCACTAGGCCATTCTATCCGAACCCGCGGCCCGAGTCCCGATCCGAACAAGAGATCTGCTCCGCGACGGCAGCGCTGTGCCCAGGGCATGGGATGGCAGTCCCGGTCTTTTTCAGCTATAACCTATTTACATCGAAGAGAGTTGAATGCGAGTTCCGCCGGCGGGACTCGCCAGCAGACGGAACTCTATTAAATCGAAAGGGTAGTAGCCATCAAGCAGGTGTGCGGTTCGATCGGAAATGGCCCTCCCCCACGACGCGCTACAGCTAACGGCGGTGGGAGGGCCATTGCCTACCGAGCTACACGTTCATGCTCATCAGGAACTCGATGTTGCTCTTGCACTTCTTCATCTTCTCGATCAGGAACTCGATCGACTCGACGATGTTCAGGTCCTGCAGGTACTTGCGCAGCAGCCAGACGCGCTGGAGTTCGTCCGGGTGCAGTAGCAGTTCCTCGCGGCGCGTGCCGGAGAGGTTGACGTCGATGGTCGGGAAGAGGCGGCGGTTCATCAGGCGGCGGTCCAGGTGCACTTCCGAATTGCCGGTGCCTTTGAACTCTTCGTAGATGACCTCGTCCATTTTCGAGCCGGTGTCGATCAGGGCGGTGCCGATGATGGTCAGGGAGCCGCCGTCCTCGATGTTGCGGGCCGCGCCGAAGAACTTCTTCGGTTTCTGGAGCGCCGTGGCGTCGACGCCGCCGGTGAGGATTTTGCCCGAGTGCGGCACTTCGGTGTTGTAGGCGCGGCCCAGGCGCGTGATCGAATCGAGCAGGATCACGACGTCCTTGCCGTATTCCACGAGCCGTTTGGCGCGTTCCAGGACCATCTCCGCGACCTGGCAATGGCGGCTGGCCGGTTCGTCGAAGGTGCTGGCGATGACCTCGCCGCGAACCGAGCGTTCCATCTCGGTGACTTCCTCGGGGCGTTCGTCGATGAGCAGCACGATCATGTGCGAGTCGGGATTGTTCTTGGCGATCGAATGCGCCAACTGCTGCAGCATGACCGTCTTGCCGGCTTTCGGCGGCGAAACGATCAGGGCGCGCTGGCCTTTGCCGATCGGTGCGACCAAGTCCAGGATGCGCATGGAGATGTCTTCCGGGCCGGTCTCCAGCAGGAAGCGCTTGGTGGGGAAGATCGGGGTCAGTTCGTCGAAGGGGATCTTCTCGTTCACCTTCTCGGGCGGCTCGCCATTGATCGACTTGATCTGCAGGAGCGCGAAGTAGCGTTCGTTCTCCTTGGGCGGGCGGATCTGGCCGGTCACCATGTGGCCGGTGCGCAGGTTGAAGCGGCGGATCTGGCTGGGCGAGATGTAGATGTCGTCCGGGCAGGGCAGGTAATCGTAGTCGGGCGAACGGAGGAAGCCGAAGCCGTCGGGCAGGATCTCCAGGACGCCTTCGCCGAGCAGGATGCAGTTCTGGTTCAGCTTTTCCTTGATGATGCGGAAGATCAGGTCGTGCTTGAGGAGGCCCGAGAAGGCTTCCATGTTCATGCTGCGCGCCATCTGGTGCAGTTCGGTGATGGGCATGCGCTTCATTTCGTTGATGTTGATGACCTGCCCGGGCTGAATGACGGGGGCGGGGTGAGGGGCAGGGCGGACTTCGGCCGGCGCTCGTTGTTCCCCGCCCGCGGCCGGAACCGGAGCGGCGGGCGCGGGCGGAGCCGCGGGGGCCGGCGCCGGCGCGGCAGCCGGAGGCGGCGTTGCCTCGCCGGCCATCGCCGGCGCGCTGTCCTCGGCAGCCCGTGGAGCCCCCTCGCCGTTCTGCCTTCTGGGCCGACCGCGCCGCGGGCCCTGACGAGCACCGTTTTCGCTACCTTCACCGCTCATGCCTTGCACTCCTCTTTCTCTCCGGCGATCCACTTGCGCCACAACTCGCCCACTTGTCGGTCGAGGTCCTCCAGCGAACCCCGGTTCTCGATGACCGCGTGGCAGCGACTTCGCTTGTCGTTTTCGTTCGACAGGCACCGTTCGCGCCGGGCCAGTTCGTCGGGCGGCCATCCGCGGCCCGCCGCCCACCGGGCCCTGCGTTCCTCGGGGGCCGCGACGAAAACGATCCGGTCGCATTCGCCCGCCCGGCCGGCCTCGAAAAGCGTGGGTGCGTCGAGCACCAGCGCAGGATCCGCGGAACGCTCGAATTCCGCCCGGGCCGCGCGAACTTCGGCCCCCACCCTCGGAAACAGAATGCCCGTCAACTCGTCCAGACGCCCCGGCCGCTCGAAGACCACGGCGGCCAGTTTCCCCCGATCCACCTGCCCGACGGCGTCGAAGACGCCCGGCCCGAAAACCCGCCGCACCTCCGCCTGCACGTCCGCCCGTCCGTAGAGCGCGTGGACCGCGCGGTCCGCGTCGAATATCCGCGCGCCACGCCGTCGAAAGGCCTCGGCCACCGCGCCCTTGCCCGCGCAGACCTGGCCGACCAGCCCAAGGACGGGACGCCGCGTCATCCCTCGCGGGCTTCCTTGATGATCTGGTCCACCCAGGCCTTGAACGCGTCGCCGTCCATGTCCTCCGCGTCCTCGAGGAGCGACTCGATCTCCTCGGCCTCGCGGTAGTCCGGCAAGGCCGCCGTCAAGCGGACGATCTCCTGGAGGTGCTTGTCCGTGATCAATCCGTCCTTGAGGCGTCCCGCCAGCATCGCGGCGGTCTCGCGATCGAAGTGCTTCAACAACTCGTTTGCCTGCGGTTGCGCTTGGCTGGCCATGGCTCAATCCTTTGCACTCAACCAGTCCGCACCCACTCCGGTGTCCACGACCAGGGGAACCTGGAGCGGATGCGCCTTTTCCATCTTCGCTCGCACCATGTTTGTCAAATCCAAGACTTCCTTTTCGGGTGCCTCGAAAAGGAGCTCGTCGTGTATCTGCAGGATCATGCGGGCCTTCCAGCCCTGCGATCCATGCAATTCCTCGTGAATCGAACGCATCGCCTTCTTGATCAGATCCGCCGCCGACCCCTGGAAAACCGTGTTGACCGCCAGCCGTTCGCCCAGCCTCGCCTGCGCCTTCTCCTTCAACTGCGGGATGTACCGGCGCCGGCCCAATATGGTCGTCACGTACCCTCGCGCCCTCGCGCCCTCGATCAACCCCTCCAGGCACTCCCGCACCTTCGGAAAGCCCGCGAAAAACCGGTCGATGATCTGCTGCGCCTCGCCCCGCGCGATCCCCAGCGTCTGCGCCAGCCCGAAGGCCGTCTGGCCGTACAACACCCCGAAATTCACCGTCTTGGCCTGCGCCCGCTGCTCCCGTGTGACGTCCTGCTCCTTCACGCCATTCAACCGCGCCGCGACCGCCGCATGGATGTCCAGGTTCTTCTCGAACGCCGCCTGCAACGCCTCGTCCCGACTGTAATGCGCCAGCATCCGCAACTCAATCTGCGAATAGTCCGCGCACAGCATTTTCCAGCCCGGCTCCTGCGGGCGGAAGGCCGCGCGAATCGAACGCCCCAGCTCCGTGCGCACCGGGATGTTCTGCAGATTCGGATCGCTGGAGGACAGCCGCCCCGTCTCCGTCCCCGTCTGGTTGAAACTGGCATGGACCCGGTTCGTCTTCGGATGCCGCAACGCCGGAAGCGCATCCACGTAGGTGCTCTTCAACTTGGAAAACTGCCGGTACTCCAGGATCGCCTTCGGCAGTTCGTGCCGGTGCGACAAGGCCTGCAGCACCTCCTCGCTCGTGGAATCCTGCCCCGTCGAGGTCTTCCCTTGGCTGGGGAGCCCCAGCTTCTCGAAGAGGATCTGCGCAAGCTGCCTGGGACTGTTGATCGTGAAGCGCGTGCCGGCGAGCCGGTAGATCTCCTCTTCCTGGGCGGCCAGTTGCGCGCCCAGCTCCTTCGACATCTCGCGCAGCAACTCCGCATCGACGTAGACGCCCGTCCATTCCATCTCCGCGAGCACCTCGACCAGCGGGACTTCGACCTCGCGCAACAGCGGCAGCAGGCCCGCCGCCTCGAGCTTCGGCGTCAAAACCTCGGCCAGCTGCCACGCCACATCGGCATCCTCGCAGGCATACCGCGCCACGTCCGCGACGGGCGCCAGCGCCATGCTTTCGGCCTGGCCCTTCCCGATCAGGCTCTGCGTCGAAATCTTGCGGATCTGCAGGTGCGCGTACGCGAGCGAATCCAGGTCGTGCCGCAACGCGCCGGGATCCAGCAGCCAGCCCGCCAGCAGCGTGTCGAACGCCAGGCCGCGCACCCGGAGGCCGCTGCGGCGCAACACGTTCAGGTCGTACTTCGCATGCTGCGCGACCTTCTCGACCCGCGGGTCCTCCAGCGGACCGCGAAGCGCCTCCAACACGGCCTGTTCGTCCAGCACCGTCGCGCCCAGCGGACCGCGGACCGGCAGGTACCACGCTTCGTTGGCCTGCCACGCGAAGGAAAGGCCGACCAGCGCCGCGTCCAACGGCTGCGTGCTGGTCGTCTCGGTATCGAACGCAAAGCGCTTCTGCCGGGTCAACTCGGACACGAAGCGCTTCAGCTTCTCCGGCGTGTCGACGAGGCGGTACCGGCGCTCCGCGGCGACGGCGGCCGCCTTCTGCTCGCCGGCCGTCAGCAGCGGCGCTTCGGAGGCGCCGTCGGTCGCCGGCGCGCCTCCGCCCATTTCGCGCAGAAACTGGCGCAAGTCGAGTCGGGCCAGCAGCGGCGACAGCGCTTCCCGCTTCGGCTCGCCGCATCGGAACGTTTCGGGATCGAAACGCACCGGCGCGTCGAAGCGCAACCGCGCCAACTCGCGGCTGGCACGCGCTTGGTCGGCCTGCGCATAGAGGTAGCAGTCCACGACCTTCATGCCCTTGGGCGGCTTGATCGTCCGCCGCTCGGCCTTCTCCTTCCGCGCCTCGGCCCGATGCGCCTCGACGAACTGGCGGATCGATTCGTCGCGATCCCGGTACTTTTCGCGGTAAAACTCGAGACAACGGTCGAGCGACCCGTGCTCCTGGAGCAGCTTCAGCGCGGTCTGATCGCCGACGCCCTCGACACCGGGAATGTTATCCGCATGGTCCCCCATCAGCCCGAGCCAATCGACGATCTGGGCGGGCTTGAGCCCCCGCTCCTGCTCGACCCGCGCGGCATCGAAGTGGATGTTCTTGAACGGATCGAAGACCGTGACCGGACCTTCGACGAGCTGCAGCAGGTCCTTGTCGCCGGTGACGATGACGACGGTAAAGCCATCCTCCCTGGCCTGCCGGGCGAGCGTGGCCAACACGTCGTCGGCTTCGAAACCTTCGGCCTGCACCGCCGGAATCCCGTACCCTTCGCAGATTTCCAAGGCCAGCGGAACTTGCGTGCGCAGCTCGTCCGGCATCGGCGCACGCTGTGCCTTGTATCCGGCATACTCCTTCACTCGGAAGGTCGGACCTTTCGGGTCGAAGACGCAGCCGAGGTACTCCGGCTTGAAGCGCGACCGGATGCTCCGCAATTGCATGAAGAAACCGTAGACCGCACCGGTGGGAGTGCCGTCCGTCGCGCGGCGGTTCTCGCGCAGATGCGCATTGTGCGCCCGATAAAGCTGGGCATGTCCATCGATCAGGTAGAGCGTAGGGGCTTTCGACACCATGATCGCCATGCCTGCCGAGTACCGAGCCGCGGTACTGAGTTAAGGGCACTCCAGACGCACCCATCCCGCCGACCGGCCACACACACAGGAATCCGGGAAGATGGACCGGACCGGAAAACCGGCTGGGTGCGAACTCGAAACTCCAAACGCAGACTGAAAGGTTTATCCGCGTCGCTCTACGCGGCAGATCTCAAGCGGTTAGACGATTTCGGTTTAACGAAACCGTCCGGAGAGTCAAGGGATTTTCCGGCAGCAGGTGGTTGCCTCGCGATGGCCTTCGCGGTAGTCTCCGACCTGCTTGCCGGCATTCCGACGGCGGAGGGGGAACTGCTGCAATGATCGTATCTTGTGCCAACTGCGGAAAGAAGTTCAAAGGCTCGCCGGGTCCGCGCAAATTCAAATGCTCCGGGTGCGCCAACCTCTTCACCTTTCCCGAAACGGCCATGGCTCCCGCGGAGGGACACATCCTCTGCTCCAACTGCTGGAGCGAGATGAAGGCCAACCCCGATCTGCGCGCCTGCCCGATGTGCTCTCAGAAACTCTCGGCCAGCCACGGAGGGAAAGCCGTCGAGGAGTCCGCGCCACCCCCGCAGCCCGAAGCGCCTCCCCAACCGCAACAGTCCCCCGCCACCCGGCAGGAACAGCCGCCACAGCCGACGTTCCTTCAGCCACCGGCGCCACAGCAGCAGGTCTTCCAGCAGGAAACGCATTCGGAAGTCAAACCGGATCTCTTCCTTAGGCAACCCGACACGGATGAGCAGGAGATCCAGGCGCAACCTTCTCTTCAGCAACCCCAACCTCCTCTCCAGCCGCCGCCGGCCGCCGGCGACGACAGCGCGTATCGCGAACGGGCGGAACGGGCCGAAGCCCAGGTCAAGGAGCTGGAGGAGCAGATCAACGCGTTCCGTGAGGCGGCCCTCGGCGCGTTGACGCCGCTGGTGCCCGAAGTGAACCGCCTGATGCAGGCGCTTTCGGACGAAGTGGCGCAGATCCAGACCCTCGTCAGCCAAGCGCGCCAGCACCTGCAGGCGACGGCCTCCCCGCCGGAACGGCTGATGGGTCTCTCGGAACTGCAGAAACTGGAAAGCGCGGCCTCCGAGATGCAGGGACGCGTGGAAGCCATCCGCACGACCTTGATCTCGCGCCTGCAGGAAGTCCTGGGCGAACCGGAAGACGCGCCGGCGTCCTGACCGGGTACCGCCCCACGCCCTCTTTCAGGAGACCCGTTCCATGAAGCGCACGCGCTCGAAACAGGCGTATACCGAGGCGCTGCGGCGCTTTCCCGGGGGAGTGAATTCGCCCGTCCGCTCGTGGCGTTCGGTGGGACTTCAGGGCGAAGGGCCGTTCTTCGTCCTTCGCGGCCGCGGCGCCGAACTGCTGGATCTCGACGGCAACCGTTACCTCGATTTCGTCGGCTCCTGGGGTCCGCTGATCCTGGGCCATGCGCCGTCCAAGGTCGTCGCGGCGGTCCGCAAGCAGGCGCGCCGGGGCGCGTCCTTTGGCTGTCCGACGGAACTGGAAACGCTGCTGGCCCGTCGCGTCCAGGCCGTCTTCCCGTCCATGCAGAAGTTGCGCTTCGTCTCCTCCGGAACGGAAGCGGTCATGCATGCCCTGCGGCTGGCCCGCGGTTTCACCGGGCGCGAGAAGATCCTGAAATTCGAAGGCTGCTACCATGGCGCCAGCGACTCGGTGCTGGTCAAGGCCGGTTCGGGCGCCGCGACCTTCGGCGTGCCCGATTCGGCCGGCGTCCCGGAGGCCCTCGCACGCCTGACGTTGACCGTGCCCTTCAACGACCCGGACGCCGTGCGTGCCTGTTTCCGCGCCCACGCCGGAAAAATCGCCGCCGTCATCGTCGAACCGATCGTCGGGAACGCCGGCGTGCTGGTCCCCGAGAAGGGTTTCCTGGAAGGAGTGCTCGAAACGGCCCGTGCGGACGGCGCGCTGACGATCTTCGACGAGGTGATGACCGGTTTCCGCGTGGCCGCCGGCGGCGCCCAGGAATTGTACGGCCTGCGGCCCGACCTGACGACGCTGGGCAAAGTGCTCGGGGGCGGCCTTCCTTGCGCGGCCTACGGCGGGCGCGCCGAGATCATGGATCGGGTGTCGCCGCTGGGGCCGGTGTACCAGGCGGGGACGTTGTCCGGCCATCCCCTGGCCATGGCCGCGGGCATCGCCACGCTGGATGCGCTGCAGCGGCCCAAACGCTATGCGCAACTGGAAGACCTGGGGGCGCAGGTCGCGGAAGTCCTGCTGGAGGCGGCGCAGGCCGCCGGCTGGCACGAACGCGTCTGCCTGAACCGCGTCGGCTCGATGTTCACCCTTTTCTTCCGCAAAGGCCCCGTCCGGAACTTCGCGGATGCGCAACAGGCAGATGCCGCGACCTACGGACGCTTCTTCCGCGCGCTGCTGGAACGCGGCGTCTACTTCCCGCCCAGCCAGTTCGAAGCGGCCTTCGTGAACCTCGCCTTCGGCCCGAAAGAGCTGAAGAAGCTTGCCAAGGCGTCCTGCGCCGCGTTCGCCAATCTGTAACCGGCCGCCGGGAATGCGCGCCATGCAGCCCATCCGGATCGCCGACCTTCATGCCCCGGAACTCCAGCCCTACCTCACCCTGCGCCGGCCGATGGAGCACTACCGCCAAGGCCTCTTCGTCGCCGAAGGACGACTGGTGGTCGAACGGCTGCTCCGGACTCCCGGCTATCGCGTCCGTTCGGTGCTCACCATGCCGCAGTGGCTCGAGCGCCTGGCGGAACTCCTGGATGGGCGGAGCGCCATTCCCGTCTACGTGGCCGAGCGCAAGGAGATCCAGGAGATCGTGGGCTTTTCGTACCACGCGGGTCTCTTGGCGCTGGCGGAATGTCCTCCCGAGCCGTCGCTGGATGCCGCCCTGGCGGCATGCTCCGGACCGCTGACCTGGGTGGCCATGGACGAACTCACCCACGCCGAAAATGTCGGGGCGCTGGCGCGCAATGCCGCCGCGCTGGGGGCCCAGGCGCTCCTGGCCGGCCCCACCTCGGCCAGCCCGTTCCTGCGCCGCGCCGTGCGCAACTCGCTGGGCGGCGTCTTCGCCCTCGCCGTCTTCCATGCGAAGGATCTGGCGGCGACGCTGCGCGAGCTGCACGCGCGTCACGGCATCGGCGTCATCGGCGCGGATGCGAACCGGGGAACGGCGCTCGAGCGCTTCCGTTTTCCGCCGCGGTGCTGCGTGGTCTTCGGGCACGAAGACAACGGGCTGTCGTCCGACGTGCGCGCCGCCTGCCAGGCGTGCGTCCACATCCGGATGGAAGGCGGCCTGGATTCCCTGAATGTCGCCGCTGCCGGGGCGATCCTGCTGCAGGAAATCCGAAGACAGCGAACGCCGGGCCATTGATCGAATCACCGCATCTGCCGGGCCAGCAGCGCATCCCACCAGGCGTCGGGGAGCAGTTGGCGGATCGCCACGCCCAGGCGCGCGTCCCGACCCAGGAGGTAACGGATCCTGGGCCGCTTGGCGGACAGCGCGTGAACGATGGCGCGGACCGCCTTGTCGACCGGCATGGCCGCGCGCGCGGCGCTTTCCGCCAAGTCATGCAGCTTTGCGATCTGTCGGCCGTACAGGTCCGTGGCTTCCGCGGGGTAACGGGCTTCGCGTTCGGCGGCCGCGCCCAGCGACTTGGCCCAGATCGGCGTATCGACCGCCCCGGGTTCGATCAGCGCCACGCGCACGCCCTGCTCGCGCAGCTCGATCCGCAAGGCGTCGCTGATCGCTTCCACGGCGAATTTGGAGGCGCAGTACGGGCCGAGCATCGGCGTGACGATACGGCCGCTCACCGAACTCACATTCACGATGCGTCCCCGGGCCCTGCGCAACATCGGCAGCGCAGCCCGCGTCACCGCCACCGCGCCGAAAACGTTCACCTCGAATTGCCGTCGCCAGTCTTCCGGCGCGACGCACTCGACGGGACCGGCGACCACGATGCCGGCGTTGTTGACCAGACCGTCCAGAACACCCTCCGTCCCGTCCCGGACTTCCCCCAGGGCCCTGGCCACGGATGCGGGTTCGGTCACATCCATCAGGACCGGCTCGAGTTCGCCACGTGCCCGGGTCGCCAGCCTCCGTGCATCCTCCTCCCTGCGCACGCCCGCGAAGACACGCCAGCCCCGTTCGGCCAGCCGCAGGGCACTCGACGCACCGATGCCGGTCGATGCACCGGTTATCAGGACGGCTTTTCTGGCGGAAACCATGCCACCCGCTCCCAGCCGATCGCTGCCCGTAGCCGCCCGTGTCCGTCCGCGTTCGCCCGTGTGTCCGTGTCCATCCGTGTCCCGCCAGCGTTCACGCCTTCCGTTCGGAATCGGTCATGGCGGAATGCATCGCGGACGAACCGCCCTTCGCCGCCTGGCTGTCGCCGACCGCCGGCATGGCCCGGGTGGGTTCCTGTTCCTGGCCGGGATATCGGATCCGGTTATGGAAACGGCTGATCAGGACACGGATGAAGGACTCCTCGACGATCGCCAGTTCCCGGAAGGTGAGATCGCATTCGTCGAGCTGGCCGTCGAGCAGCTTCTGCATGATCATCTCGTGCACGAACGCGCGCAGTCGCGTGGCGCTGGGCGATTCCAGCGTGCGCGAAGCGGCTTCGGCCGTATCGGCCAGCATCACGATGGCCGTCTCGCGGCTCTGGGGCTTGGGGCCCGGATAGCGGAAGAAACTCTCCTGCACGTCGTCGTCGCGATGCTCCTCTTTGGCCTTGGTCTTGGCCTGGTGAAAGAAGTACTTGATCAGGGTGGTGCCATGGTGTTCGGGAATGAAGGAGACGATTTGCGGCGGCAGGCCGTATTCCCTGGCCAGTTCGATGCCGTCCTTCACATGCGAAAGGATGATCAGGGTGCTGACCGTGGGCGAGAGGCGTTTGTGGAGTTCCTCGGCGCCCATCTGGTTTTCCACGAAGTATTCCGGTTTCAGCGTCTTGCCCAGGTCATGATAGTAGACGCCGGCGCGAATCAACCGCGGGTCGGCGCCGATCGCTTCGGCCGCCGGCTCGCACAGGCTGGCCACCTGAAGCGTGTGCGCCCACGTGCCGGGCGCTTCGATCATGATCCTGCGCAGCGCCGGATGATTCTGATCGGAAAGCTCCATCAGGCGGATGTTGGTGACGGTGCCGAAGAGCCATTCGACCAAGGGCAGCGAACCCAGGAGGAGCAGCGCGCAACCCACCGGATTCGCGAAGCTGTAGAGGACATCCGTCAACTGGGGGTTGCCCAGGGTCCCGCTGCCCGCCAGGCGGAGGGGTTCCAGCAGCAGGAAGCCCAGGACGGTCGCCGCCTGGGCCAGTCCCCCCCATGCGCCGAAGCGGATCAGGTCCCAGCGATTCTGGAGCTGGCTGGCGGGGATGGCCGAGACCACGCCGCCGATGAGCAGCGCCACCAGCGGCATCACGTTGCGCTGGGCGGAAAAACCGCACAGCACCGCGACGGCCAAGGTCACCGGCAACGAGGCCAGCGGGGAGAACGCCAGCGAGGCGACCATGGCGACGAAGGCCACGGGCGCCAGCCAGATCGGCAGACCGTTGATCAGCAGCAGCCGGGCGACGGCGAGCGCGGCCAGGGCGACCAGGCCCAGCATGATCGCGGGTCGGGGGCGCAACGGACCGATCCGCATGCGCCAGAAGACCACCATGCAGAAGAGCACCATCGCCAGCGAGACGACGAACGATCCGCCGATCTGCGCCAGCCGGTCGCGCCAGGAACGCTTCGCCTTCCAGGCCTTCGCCTCGGTCATGAGCAGGCGCAGCGTTTCGTCGTTGACCGACGAGTCAGCCGGAACCAGGACCGCACCGGCCGCATACCGCACATAGGCGTTCTGCGGGTTGGAAAGCTGGCGCCGACTCTCCGCCAGGGTCTCGCGTTCGTCGAACTCCAAACTCGGGCTCAAGTGGTCCTGGAAGTAGTTCAACAGTTCCCTGCGCAGGTCGTCGGGAATCTGGCGCAACCGGAGAATCTTGAAGTCGATGTCGCTGATGGCCTTTTCGATGCCGCGCAGATCCCGCGGTTCGACCTCGCGAAGCGCATTGCTGGGCTCGATGCGCAAAATGGCCTTGCGGCCCGGCTTGTCCCAGACGCGCCGTTTCAACGTCGCCGCATCCAGCACGCCGTTCCGCGCCAAGCCCTTCAAGGCGCCTTCCAGGGGCCCGATCAACGCGACCTGGAGGCTCTTCTGCCGGTCCTGGTCGTGATACCGATAGAGCGCCTCGATCAGCCCGACCGCGGAACGCGCCAGCAGGTTCGCTTCGCCCTGCACCGCCTCGAACGACTGGGCTTCGGCCACCACCGCGCAATACTGGCGCAGATCCCTCAGTACGGAATCCTCCCAGTTCGGTACGGGACGGAAAACCGGCAGCGCTTCGCGCGCCGCTTCGCGCTGACGTTCGGGCGACTCGAAATCGAAATCGATGCGGGCGTGAATGTCGCTGGGCACCTTGTCGTGCAGCTTGAAGGGCGGCGGCAGCACGCCGTAGTCCAGCACGAAGGCGCAGGCGGCCGCCAGCAGAACGCCATGGCAGAGCCCTGCCAGCCCCACGGTCCGGCGGCGTTCGCGCAGCAACGGCACGGTCTCCCGTCCGCCCACCGCCGGAAACGCACCCGTGCGGGCGCGCCGGCCCGATGGGCCGAACAGCGAACGGACGAGATCCCAGACCGCCACTCGATCGCCCCCTCACCGTCTACGAACGCGGCGTGTCCAGTTCGCGCGGTTCGTCCGTCAGTCCGTCCCGACAAGCCTCGTAGGCATCCACGATGCGCTGGACCAGCGGATGCCGCACGATGTCCCTCTTCTCCAGATGCACGAAGGCGACTCCGTTCACGTCGCGCAGGACGTCCCGCGCATGCGCCAGTCCCGAGGGCGTCCGGTCCGGCAGGTCGACCTGGGTGATATCGCCCGTGATCACGGCCCGGGCGTGATGCCCCAGGCGCGTCAGGAACATCTTCATCTGCTTGGGCGTTGTGTTCTGCGCTTCGTCCAGAATCACGAAGGCATGGTTCAACGTCCGCCCCCGCATGAACGCCAGCGGAGCCACCTCGATCACGTCGCGCTCCATGAAACGGGCCACCTGATTCGGGCTGATCAGATCGTGCAGCGCATCATAGAGCGGGCGGAGATAGGGGTTGACCTTCTCGCGCAGATCCCCGGGCAGAAAGCCAAGGTGCTCGCCGGCTTCCACCGCGGGACGCACCAGGATCAGGCGATGCACCGAATGGCGCGCCAGGTATTCCGCCGCCATCGCCACCGCCAGGTAGGTCTTGCCCGTCCCGGCCGGCCCGATGGCAAAGACCACGTCATGCGCCCGCATCGCCTTGACGTATTCGCTCTGCCCATCCGTAAGCGGATGCACCCGTCCGGCCAGCAGGTCCGAACCCGGTACGCTGCGGCGATCCGGAATCGCCTCTTCGGGCTCCGGGACGGCATCCCCGTTCCGCACGCTGCGCAACACCTGCTCCACCTCGCGCGAACCGATCGGAGCGCCGGAACGCGCCAGGCCAACGAGCCGTTCGAACGCCTCGACCCCCTTCTCCACACCGTCATGCGGCCCATCCACATGCAGCCGCTCGCGACGCACCACGACATTGATGCCCAGCGCCTCGCGCACGCGCCGGAGATGACGGTCGCCGTCGCCCAGCAGGGCGCGGACCAATTCGGGCTCCCCCAGTTCGATCGTCCGGCGTATCCGCACAGTGCCTCCCGCTCGTCGAAACGGCCCCTTCAGGCCCACGGCAAAAGCGCCTCGCCCCCGGACCGTTCGCCTGCCGTATCCGTCAGTACCGTTTTGTGGAAACGCTGGAAGACAGGCTAAATGGCAAGCATAACGGGAATCAGGAAATAGGCAACCGGTGCGGCCACCACCAGGCTGTCCATCACGTCCAGCAACCCGCCATAGCCGGGCACCAACTGGCTGGCATCCTTGACGCCGGCAGACCGCTTCAACAGGCTCTCGCTCAGATCGCCCATCATCCCCGCAAAGCCGACGAGCAACCCGAACAATGCCGTGCCCCACAGGTCGAAATGGCGCGCCGGCAACACGCCGATGGCGTCCCAGCGGAGAACGAGGGCCAACAACACGCTCCCGATCAATCCCGCAATGCCGCCTTCCAGTGTCTTTCCCGGCGACAGGTTGGGAAAGACCTTCCGCGTGCCCCACGTCCGCCCGACCAGGTACGCCCACACGTCGCATCCCTTGGCCACCACGATCGTCGCGATCGTCAGCTGGTGTCCGAAGGTGTTCCAGTCCGCCCCATTCAACAGGCCGTCGGAGCCCATATGGCGGATCTTCAGCAGAAACGAGGGCAGGTACCACAGATAAAGCAACCCCAGGCACGTCACTCCCAGCCCGCCCAGCGAAGCCTTGTAATCGTGCCGGAAGGCGCTGAACAGAAAGGCACCCAGCACCGCCACGACCAAGGTTCCTTCCATTACGATGCGCGCTTCATGAGGATTCGCCAGGTGCACGGAGTAATAATGCGCGGCCACCAGCGCACAGGGACTCAGCGTGCCCCAATTCGAGAAGGTCTGATGCCCCGTGGCACGACACAAAGGCCAGAACTCCCGCGCGGAAAAGTAGATGCCGACAAGGAAGAACACATGGAAAAGCAGACTGTCGTGCAGCCAATACCAGTCCACCCAGAGCACCAGCCCCAGGAGGATCGCCAGGACGACGCCCGCCAGGAAACGCTGCAGCAGCATAAGCCTCCTACCTGGCTCGGGTGCCGGCGTAGGCCTCCAACGCCGCGCCCAGTTGCGCCCGCCGGAAGGCAGGCCAGCAACGCGCCTCCACGCGAAAAACCGCCCGACTGGCCTGCCACAACAGGAAGTTGCTCAGCCGCCGCTCCCCGGCCGTACGAATCAACAGATCCACCGGCGGCAGGTCGGCGGCGAACAGATGCGCGGCCACCGCGGCACCGTCGATTTCGTCGGGGACAAGCGTGCCGCGCTCCACTTTCTCGCACAGCCGCCGGGCCGCCTCTACCAGTTCGTCCTGCGCGCCGTAACTGAGCGCCACGCAGAGATTCAACCCGTGATTGCACGCCATCCTCGCCTCGGCATCCCGCAACAACCGCTGGACGCCGTCCGGCAGATCCGTCAAACGCCCGATGGGCAGGAAACGCACCCCATTGGCATGCAGCTCCTCCACCTCGCTGCGCAGATAGCGCTCCAACAAGACCATCAGAAACTCGATCTCGGCCCTGGGCCGCTTCCAGTTTTCGGTGCTGAAGGCATACAAGGTCAGCGCCTGGAGGCCGATCTGCCCGCAGTAACTGACGATGTCGCGAACCGCTTCCACACCGGCCTGGTGTCCGCGTATCCGCGGCAAGCCCTGCTGCTCCGCCCACCGGCCGTTGCCGTCCATGATGACGCCGACGTGGCGCGGCAGACGGTCCGCTGGAACCGGCGGCGGCAGCGGTTCCCAGCGCCGGATCTTCGAGGAAGTCGAGGTCACCCGGTTCGCGTCCCTTGACACGGCTCCGTCACGCCGCCCACTCGAAACCGCGCGAACGCCTGCGGTCCGGAAACACAAGCGACACGGTACTTAGCGCTTGCCTTGGGCGATACGCCGGCCGGTTTTCTTCGCCGTGGTTTTGGCGGCAACGACGCGCTTTTTCGAGACGGGCTTCTCGCCCCCCTTGCGCTCGCCCTCGATCAACTCCAGCCGGTGACGAGCTTCGCGCGGACCGATGCCGCGGATCGCCACCAGCGCGGCCAACTGCCGGGCTCGCGGCTTGGAACGCCCACGCTCCCAGAGGTAGATGCTCTGGCCCGACACGCCGACCAGACGCCCGTAATCCTCCGCCGAAAGGCCGACTTTGCTTCGATGTCTGGCCAGCCACTTGGCCGAAAAACGGGCCTTCTTGACCTCCGTTTCCGGAACCTGCGGCCGCGCCACGCGCTCCCGCTCCTGCGCCTTCAGAAACGCCACGTGCTTGTCCAGCTGCTGGGTCAACCGCTTCAACAAGGCGATGTCGCGCCGAAACTGCGCCGACTGGCGCCGCAAGACATCCGTCGATAGGCGTATCTCCCGCCGTGCAAGACGGCAAATCTCTTCCTTCAACGCCTGCGCGAAATTCGGCATGTCCTGTCTCCATGGGATCCGGTAAAAGGGTCGAACCGAGCCGGCCCGGATGATAGCCGCATCGCCCCGTTGCGCAACCGCAGCCGGTTTGACGGTGTACGTCATTCGGAGCGCTCCGAATGGGGATACCATGGAACCGAAGCTCGATCCGGAAGCGGCGAAGCAGGTGTCGGAGACGCCTCCGCGCCAACGCTTCGCCCATGTCGCCATGAATGCGCGGTTCGAAATGACGATCGCCTGCGATCGCGCCGAATTCGCACGTCAAGCCTCCCAAGCCGCCTTCCACGAACTGACCCAAACCGAGGAATCCCTGACCTATTTCAGCCCCGCCAGCGATATCTCCCGCATCAACCGCCTCCAACCCGGCGAATGGGCCCGCATCGACGAACGGACGATGGCTTGCCTGCAGGTCGCCGCCCGCATCCATCGCGAAACCGACGGCGCCTTCGACCCCACCATCCGCGGCATCCTGGAAGCCTGGAAGCCGCGCGGACGCAAGGAAACCGTCGAACCGACGCCTGAAACGCTCGCCGCCGCACGCGAACGGACCGGCATGCACCTGGTCGTCGTCGACGAAGATCGATACGCGGTCGGCGTCAAGGTCAAAGGAGTCAAACTGGACCTGGGCGCGATCGGCAAAGGCTTCGGCCTCGACCGGATGGGCGAGGTCCTCCGCGAGTGGGAGCTGGACCGCGCCATGTGCCACGGCGCCTGGAGCACCGCACTGGCGCTCAAGGCACCGCTCGACCAGGCCGGCTGGCCGATGGCCATCGGCGATTCCGACGGCACGACGATGGAAACGGTATGCCTTGCCGGCCGCGCCATCAGCCGCTCAGGCCAGGAATTCGGCACGCACATCTTCGACCCGCGCACAGGCCGGCCGGCAGATGGCAAGGTGGGCGCTTGGTCCATCGCCACCACCGGCGCGGAAGCCGACGCGCTCTCCACCGCATTTCTGGTCATGTCGGTCGAGGAAATCGAAGCCTACTGCGCCAAACACCGAGGACACGGCGCGCTGCTGCTGATCGAGAAGGATAAGGAGCGTAAGATACTGCGGTTCAACTGGCCTACAACGTAAAGCTCGAAAATATCATATATGGTACGTGTTGGGTTTTTCGATTCGGGGTATTACCATATGCGAATGTTCGGTCGGCCGACTGGACCGTTTCGCAGGTACCGATGGACGACCTTGATCCATCCTTTTTCCGGCTTTTGGGCAAGGGTCGGCTTTTCGCAGACAAACGGTCTCGCAACACGGGCACGTGGCGCTGCGGAACGCCCGGTCTTTCCCCGGGAACGAATGCTGTCCGCCAGGAGGGCAACCGACTGTGACCAGCCCGCGTCATGCGCCCACGCGCCGTACCTTCCTTAAAGGATGTGCCGCGTTTGCCGGCATCGTGATCGTCCCGGGTCGCATACTGGGTGCCGAAGGCGCCACGCCGCCCAGCGAGAAGATCCGCCACGCAGTCGTCGGGACCGGCGGCATGGGCATGGGCCACGTCAACATGGCCCTGGGCGACCGGGCCGGCGTTCTTGTCGCGGTCTGCGACGTCGACGCGGCCCATCTCAAAAATGCCGTCGAAAAGTCGAAGGGGCAGGCCAAGGGATACCGCGACTTTCGCGAGATGCTCGACGCCGGCGGCATCGATTGCGTCCACGTGCCCACGCCGCCCCACTGGCATGCGCTCGTCTCCATCGCGGCGCTCAATGCCGGCTGCGACGTCTGGTGCGAAAAACCCATGACCCGCACCATCGGCGAAGGTCAGCATGTCATCGACGCGGTGCGTCGCAACGGCCGCGTCTTCCGGCTCAACACCTGGTTCCGTCTTCAGGATAACTTCTACGGCCTCGGCACGCCGGTCAAGCCGCTGAAGAAACTGGTCGCTTCCGGGCTGCTGGGCTGGCCTTTGACGGTGCGCGTCAGCAAGTTCACCGGCTTCGACTGGAAGATCCAGATGTGGTCCGGCCTCACCAATGCAAAGCCCGAGCCGGTCCCCGCCGAACTCGATTACGATCTCTGGCTGGGTCCCGCGCCCTACAAGCCATATTTCAAGCATCGCGTGCATGGATCCTTCCGGGGGTACTGGGATTACGATGGCGGCGGACTGGGCGACATGGGCCAGCATTACCTCGACCCCGTGCAGTATTTTCTGGACAAGGACGACACGAGTCCCGTCGAGGTGGAGGCCCACGCCCCGTGGCCGGCACATCCCGACGCCGTGGGCAAGTGGGGCTGGGTCAAGCTCCGCTATGCGGACGGCTGCCAGATCGTCCTGGATTCGGGCGGCGTGTGGGGCGAACCGATCACGCAGGGGCTGCCCTACATCGAAGGGCCGAAAGGGAAGGTCTATCAGGGCTTCAAGACCGACCCGCCGGAACTGGCCGACAAGGTCAAGTCGTTGCCCGAACCCGAACCGATGATCTCCGACTTCAACGTTTCGATGCGCACGCGCAAGAAGTTTGGGCTCAACGAACTCAACGGGCACCGCAGTTGCACCCTCATCAACCTGGCCAACATCGCCATTCGCACCGGCCGCAAGCTGCAGTTCGACCCGGTTTCCATGCGCTTCGTCAACGACGAGGAGGCGAACCGGCTCGTCGATCAGCCCATGCGCGCGCCGTGGCATCTGTAAGGCCGAGGAACGGGGAACGGGAAGCGAGGAGGCCAAGCATGCGGATGTCAAATCGGCATTCGGGATACTCGATGCCGGATACCCGATACGGGATGGGCACTGGAGCCTGCGATCTCCTCCAGCAACCGGCATTCCGTGCCCGACATCGTGCCTGCCGCTCGTTCCCCGCTCCCCGTTCCTCGCTCCCCGCTCTTGCCGCCCTGTGCCTGGTCCTCTGCGGTTCTTCCCGGTCCGCCGACGTGAAGCCGCTGGTGGATAAATTCCAGGCGCAGGGCGAGGCCGAAGGTCAGGCCGCGGCGGCGGAGATCCTCAGGCAAGGCGCGCCGGGTGTGAAGGCCGTCTGCGCGCTGCTGGCCGAACCCAGCGTCGGCGGCGACGAAAAGGCCCGTTTCGCGCTGCACGCGGCGGTCCTTTGGGCCGCCCGTCCGAACGCGGACGGGGAACGCAAACTCGTCGAAGGTGCGATGCTGGAAGCCCTGGGCGCCGCGGCCGGTCCGGAGGTCAAGGCCTTTCTGCTGGAACAGCTTCGACTTGTCGCTTCCGACGCCTCCGTCCCGGCGATGGCCCAGTGGCTCGGGGACGAGCGCCTCTGCGAACCGGCCACGCACGTCCTGACGACCCTGCGCACCCCGGCCGCGGGGGCCGCCTTGGCCGCCGCCCTGCCGAACGTCAAAGGCCGGAATCTACTCACCGTCCTGCGTGCGCTGGGCGAACTGCGCGAAAAGGGCGCGACGGCCGCCATCCTGCCGCTTGCAACCGGCGACGATGCGGTGCTGCGGCAGGTCGCCTGGTACGCGCTGGCCAACATCGGCGAACCGAAGGCGCTCGATTCGATCCGGAAGGCCTCCGAAGGCCAGGCGCGCTACGAGCGCAGCCTGGCGACGCGCGCGCTGCTGCTGCTGGCCCAGCGACTGGCCGAACAGGGCGACAAGTCCGCCTGCGCAAAGATCTGCCGCGATCTGGCCTCCTCGCGAAAAGACCCGTCCGAAAACCACGTCGTCTGCCATGCCCTGGCGATGCTGGCCGAAACCAACGGAGCGGACGCCCTGCCCGATCTGCTGGCGCGGCTGGACGACAAGGACCTCAAGGTCCGCGAGGCGGTCCTGCAGTCGCTGCTGGTGGTCAAAGGACCCGGCGTCGCGGAATGCCTGGTCGCGCAGTTGCCCAAGGTCACTCCGGAAGCGCGCGCGCTGCTGGTGCGGGCGCTGGGCCTGCAGAAAGACCAGGCGGCGCTGCCCGCGCTGACCCGGGCGCTGAAGGACGAGAGCCCCGCGGTCCGGCAGGCGGCCGTCCGTGCGCTCGCCGACCTCGGCAGCGTCCCGTCCCTGATCGAAGCGCTCGGCCAGGCGCAGGCCGACGAGGCCAGGATCATTCGAACCGTCCTCGGCACGTCCCGGGCGGAAGGATTGACCGCAGCCTTGGGAACCGCGCTGCCCAAGGCTTCTCCTGCGGGCCAGGCGGTCATTCTGGAGGTCCTGGGCGATCGCGCGGCCGCCGACCAGGCGGATGCGGTCTTCGCGGCCCTCAAGAGCGGAGAGACCGGAGTGAAATCCGCCGCCGCCAAGGCGCTCGGTACGGTTTGCGTGCAGAAGGATGTGCCGAGACTGGTCGAGGCGCTGCTGGCCGAAACCGATCCCGCGCTGTGCAACGCGCTGGGACGCGCCCTTGCCAACGCGGCCCGCAAAGGCGCACCGGATGTCAAACCGATCGTCGCCGCTCTTGCCAAAGCGTCCGGCGGCGCTCGCCTCGAAATCCAGAGCGCGCTGGCCCGGATCGGCGGCCCGGAGGCGCTCAAGGCCGTCACGGCGGACCTTGGCGCACAGGACGCCGCGATCGGCGAAGGCGCCCTCCGCGCGCTCTGCGAATGGAACGGCGCGGAAGCGGCGCCGGTCCTGTTGAAGCTGCTGAAAGAAGCGAAGGAACGCAAACAGCAGGTGCTCGCGCTGCGCGGCTTCCTGCGCGCGATCGGACTTCCCGAAGGGAGCACCGGCAAGGAACAGGCCGTCGAGTGGCTGAAGGAGGCGCTGCGGGCCGTGCAGGCGCCGGAAGACAAGCGCCAGGTGCTCGGCGCGCTGGGTGGCGTCGCGCATCCGTCCGCCGCAACGTTGGCCGCCGGCTGTCTGGACGATGCCGCCTTGAAGGAAGATGCCGCTTCGGCCGTCCTGCGGATCGTCGCTCCTTCGCCGTCCGAGGCCAAGGGACTGACGGGTCCGGCGGTCGTGGACGCGCTGAAGAAGGCCCTGGCCGCAACGGGCAACCCGGATTTCAGGAAGAAAGCGCAGGAGCAGCTGGATCGTCTGGGCGTGCGGTAAACCGGGGCGAAGAACGGAGTCCGGAAAAGGAGGACACGACATGCTGGGGAAACGGGTGTTGGCCATGGCGTTGGTCGGGTTGAGCGCTTTGGCCTTTCCTGCAGACGCACCGGCACCCGCCGAAGAGGAAGGTTTCATTCCGCTCTTCAACGGGAAGGACCTGACCGGCTGGGTCGGAGCGGTCAAAGGTTACGGCGTCGAGAACGGCGCGATCTACTGCGACCCGAAGGTGGGCGGGAACCTTTTCACCGAGGCCGAGTTCGGCGACTTCATCCTCAAGTTCGAATTCAAGCTGCCTCCGGGCGCGAATAACGGCATCGGGATCCGCTCGGACATGAAGGGCGATCCGGCCTACGCGGCGATGGAAATCCAGGTGCTCGACGATACGGCCGACCAATACAAGTCCCTGCAACCGTGGCAGTATCACGGCTCCGTCTATGGCCTCGTCGCCGCCAAGCGCGGGCATCAGAAGCCGGTGGGCGAATGGAATACGGAAGAGATCCACGCGATCGGCCGCAGGATCAAGGTCGTGCTGAACGACACGGTCATCGTGGACTGCGACTTGGACGAGGTGAAGAAGAACGGCGATCCGGCCAACATCAAGAAACACCCCGGGATCGACCGGACGTCGGGGCACATCGGGTTCCTGGGCCACGGTTCGCGCGTCGAGTTTCGGAATATCCGAATCAAGCCGCTCCAGCCGGACGGGAGCGCCAAGGTCCCAAGCGCCGTGAAGTCCGGGGCGGACGCCAAGGTCGGCCAGGAGGCCGCCACGGCACCCGCGGACGAAGGCCCCTACGCCAAGGGCCCGCACAACGTCCCGCCCGAAGGCTTCGTGGCGCTCTTCAACGGCAAGGACCTCACCGGCTGGAAAGGGCTGGTCGCCGACCCGCCCAAACGGGCCAAGATGACCCCGGAGCAGCTGGCCGAGGCCGAAAAGAAGGCCACCGAAGAAGCGCTGAAACACTGGAAGGTCGAGGACGGCGTCATCGTCTACGACGGCAAGAACAACAGCCTTTGCACGGAAAAGGACTATGGCGACTTCGAGATGTACGTGGACTGGAAGATCCCGCCGGGCGGCGACAGCGGCATCTACCTCCGGGGCTCTCCGCAAGTGCAGATCTGGGATCCCGCCAAGTGGCCCGTGGGTTCGGGAGGCCTCTTCAACAACCAGAAGAACCCCAGCAAGCCGCTCAAGTGCGCGGACCGCCCGATCGGCCAGTGGAACCGTTTCCGCATCAAAATGGTGGGCGAAAAAGTCTGGGTGTGGTTGAATGAAGAGCTGGTGGTGGACAACGTGACCATGGAGAACTACTGGGAGAGAAACAAACCCATCTACCCCACCGGCCAGATCGAATTGCAGCACCACGGCAGCACGCTCTGGTTCCGGAACATCTACCTCAAGGAACTGAAGTAAGTCGGCCTTCCAGGCTGAACGCCCGGCATGAGCAGGAGCCGTCTTGAACACACAGATCTACTGGTGCGACAAGTGCGGCAGACGGTTCACCCGGGAGTCGTCCGCGGACGCGCCCGGGGAGGCCGGTTCGATTTTCTGCACCGACTGCGCGGGCGGAAAGGGAACCCGGCTGTCCACGGGAAAAGTCCGGCCCGGCCTGCGCGCATCGCAGGCTTCGATGCCACCAGCCAGCCGGTCCACCGAGCGTCCGCCCTCCGAGCGTCTGCACGTACCCCACCACTCCGCGCCGTCGGCCCGCTCCGAACGGGTGCGCGGAAAACCGCGGATCTCGCCAGTCCTGCTCGTCACCGCCTTGGCGACGATGGCGGTGGTGGCGGTATCGATCCCCCTATTCGCACTTCGTTCGCCCAAGTCCGCGGGAACGGTTTCGACCCTGGACACGCCGGTCAAGCCATCGCCGTCCGGAACGCAGAAGAACGTGCCGGCCCCGAAGATCGAGGCGGCAATTCCGCCCGCTGCCGGCCCAGGCGGCGAATCGATCGATGACCGTGCGGCCGCTCAACCGGTGACGGCGGCGGATGCCGAGACCAGGGCGCGCACGGCCTTCGATGCGCTCGAGACGCAACTCAGGCAACTGCCGGAAGGCGACATCCATGGCCGGCTTTCCGCATGCGAGGAGTTTCTGAAAAACCACGGGACCACCATCCTCGGTGCGCGCGTTCGCGCCATCATGGCGGACATCAGGCGTCCCCCACCAGCCGCCCCTCTGGCCGGGGTGACCAACCTGGCCCAAGGCAAGCCCGTCAGGACATCCGTCCAGCACGAGGCGGACCGTGTTCCGGAGCGGGCCGTCGACGGGAACACCGACCGTGAAGCCGCATGGTTCGGACGGTCCTCTCCGGCCTGGCTGACCGTGGACCTCGGCCAGGCCGAGCCCATCGACTGCATCGATGTTTTTTTCTACAACGACGGAACGCGCTACTACCAATACACGCTGGACCTCTCGGAGGACGACCGGGACTACAAGACCGTCGTCGACATGAGCAGAAACCAGGACATCGCCCGCGCGGACGGCACGCGGCATGTCTTCCCGCCCGTCAAAACACGCTTCGTGCGCGTCAACATCCTCAAAAACAGCGCGAACTCGTCGGTGCACCTGGTCGAGGTGAAGGTCTACGCCCGCGGTAACGCGACCGCGCAACCGGCCCCACCTTCTCCCGGCGGAAAAACGCTTGCACAACTCGGCGTAACGGATTTCCAGGGCGGGCAGATCTTTCCGAACTTCAAGCGCAAGAGCGTCGATGGCCGCGCGATCTGGGGACTCCATACCGACGAACACCTGATGAAAGGCGATCTGAAACTGGACCGCGTCCCGACGGGCGCGTTGGCCCTGGAGATTCGCTCTCTGCGCAACGATCCGCCCGCGCCACCCGCGTCCATACGCATTTCCATCAACGAAACGGTGGTTTACGAGGGGCGGGACAGGAACATCAGCGCCGATTGGCGAGCCTGCCGCTATGAACTGCCGCAGAACCTGCTGAAACAGGGCGACAACAGCGTGGAAATCGTCTGCACGGAAGACTCCAATGCGAAGGGCCGCGCGCCCTGGTTCATGCTGAACGAGTTGAAACTGGTCGCCCTCCAGCCGGAGCCGCTTCCCTGACGTCCACCTCACTGCCGCGGCGCACCGGGTCAGGATGTTCCGCGATGGCGGAGACGGAACGGAATGGGACCTGGTCGATGGGGTCAACGTCGGATTCTTGAAAGCGCATGACGTTTAAAAAGCCTGACGCACGTGGACCCGCACCTTCACCGTGACCGGTTCGTCTCCCGGCCCCTTGCCGGACAGCGTCACGGTGTGGAGCCCCGCCTTCTCGAAGGCATGACGGATCTCGCGCCCCATCGTCTCGGACGCGCTTCCGTCGCCGAAGTCGATCCTGGTCTCGCGCACGTTCGACGTCGCATTGCAGAAAAGCACCGGCGTGCCCGGCACGATCTCGCGCGAAGGCCAGTAGTGCAGCCACCCGGTCGCCATGTCCGCGCCTCGCCGGACATCGTAGACCCGCACGTGGACGGCGTCGCGGTCTTCGACGCCGTCTTCGGTCTTGACGATCAGTTCCTCGGCATGCCATCGTGGAGTTTCCAGGACCACGACGCCACCGTTTTCCCCGGCCGTGCCAGCGAACGCGATCCGTCCAGAACGACCTTCTCTCCGGGCAACGCGAACCGGTGACCGCCCGCGATGGCCACGACCGCATCGTCATAGGTGCGGAAGTACGCCTCCATCAGGAACGGGAACGAACCCAGCCGATGGCCTTTCCAGTCCAATTGGATGTGCAGGTGGGGGTCGTTGTGCTGCGAGCGCTTGCCGTTCCAGGTACAGCCGGTCTGCGCCAGTCGCTCGCCGGCCTTCGCTTCGGCACCGACCGTCAGGCGCGGATCGACGGTCTCGATATTCATGTGCGCCAGACGGCATTGCAGCCCGTTGGGCGCTTCGAGGGTCAGGCCATTGGACTTGCCATCGCCGTTCGGCAGCGGTGAGGCCGCGACCTTCCCCGCGAACGGCGCCACGATGTCCATTGTGTCGGGTATCGCGCCGAAATCCTCGCCGCGGTGATAGTAGAGCAGGTTGTACGGCACCAGCGAGTTCCACGTGTTCTGGTAGGTGGACGAGCGCCAACGGTAGGCGCGCAACGGAAAAATGAGCCTGTCGTTTCCCCACGACTGTCCGGCCGGAACAGCCGAAAGCCGGACTTCCCGTTCGAGGCCCGGGAGTTCAGCGTAGCCGGCGCTGGCCGCCCATTCGCGCACGGCTTCGACGTACAGCCGCAAACGGCCAACCGTCGCCGGCATCTGGAACGCCCGGCAAAGCAACGTCGCGGCTTGACCGTCGACTTCGACCCTCACTTCGGCGCCCAGGACCGTCTGGCGCGAAGGATTCCGGGCGATGAAGCGGTCGGGTTCGTAATCGAGGCGGTAGTCGAGCACCTTCACGCGGACATGTTTGCCTGCCGCGGGCACGGTCACGCCCTGCCCACGGTCGAGTTCGAAGACGACGGGCCAACCGGGTTCCTGAAGCAACATCCGTCCCTCCTCGGCGGCAAAGCCAGGCGTGCAGGCGAGAACGGCCCCTACGAATATTTCATGCGCATAACGCATACTCGTATCCTTTACACCGGCGGAGGCGGTTCGCAAGGGAAATTGTCGATGGCGGACCGATCCGACAACGGTCAGACCGCTCGGTCGGTCCGGAGCGGACCTGGCGCCCAGCCGTCGCAGCGCGACAGGAGCGCCGTCGCTTCCTCGAGCGTCGGAGCCAGCACGGACAGCGCCTCCCGCGGGAGTTCGGTCAGACAGAGATCCCCGCGCAGCCGCCATTCCATTTCGGCCGACCAGTCCGTCCCGGGCGGGTCGTGCTTCTGCGCAAAGAGACGCTCGCCCGGCGTGAGGCGGTCGAGTTCGGATGGCGGCAGATAGCGCACCGGCCGCGCACCCAGGCGCTCCAACACGTCGCGGCGGACCGCGATCCCGTAGGGGCGGAAATCCCAGCGATGAAGACTCGCGCGAAACCGGCGCAGCTTCGCGACCGCCTCCGGCGGAGCGGCCGTGAAGCTGACCATCGGCTCGCGATTCGGCATCAGTCGCCCGGAACCGCGGATGCGGCCTTCGGCCAGCATGCGTTTCAGCGCATCGACCGCGTCGCGCCGGCTGTCCAGCGGACCGTCGATGAGCCAGTCCAGATACGCCGCGCGCGACTCGCCCGGCCAAGCGCCGTCGGGTTCGCGCGTGTAGTGATAGAGGAGGCTTCCGGCCGCGGGCTGCGGGCCGGCGGAAACGACGGCCGCCGGATGCCGGAGGCCGAAGGCCGGGCCCCGCCTCCCGCTCCGCGCATCGCGCCCCGCATTCCTCGGCGATACCTCCTCCACCGCGCACCCGCGCCGGAGCAACTCCGCCGCAAGCGTCGCCATGATCCCGCCGCGACGGATCTCGATCGCCCAGGCACGGTCGGCCAGGCGTCCCATCAGCAGGTCGCGTTCGCGAAGCCGAACTTCGTCGTTCCGCCCACGAGCCGTGCGCCGCGGCGCATTTGCATCTTCGGAAGCCGGCACCGCCTGCCGCACCAGCAGGTGCCGCTCGGGCAGCAGTTCCTGCCAGGCCGCATCCGCCGACCGATCGGCAAGCGGCCCGCCGAGGACGACGATCGCCGCGCCGCCCTGGCGCGCGGTCTCGCGCAGCGCCAACTCGTACGGATCGCGACCGATGCCGGTGACGATCGCTTCGCCGGCCGCCACGCTGCGACGAACCGACTCGACAACGCCACGCACCCACGGCGTCGCCGGGACAGGCCGACGCGGCGTGCGCGAAACCAGCAGCGCGCGGCGGGGAAGCGACCACAAC
>Ga0101944_10001952_pt1 | contig 36911 bp, 28 predicted proteins | sample DewCreD2012metaG_FD_75245 | JGI IMG/M metagenome (GOLD analysis project Ga0101944, IMG submission 75245) | Hot spring sediment bacterial and archeal communities from British Columbia, Canada, to study Microbial Dark Matter (Phase II) - Dewar... ... | reverse complement strand
TCGAGGGGAACGCCAGTTCCCCGTCTCTGGGCCCGCCTATCTCGCTTCGAGGGGAACGCCAGTTCCCCGTCTCTGGCACGCAGCGCGGATCTGGCGATCCGGCGGATCTGGCAATCCACTCGAAGCCCGCCTATCTCGCTTCGAGGGAAACGCCAGTTCCCCGTCTCTGGCACGCAGCGCGGATCTGGCGATCCGGCGGATCTGGCAATCCGCTCGAAGCCCGCCTATCTCGCTTCGAGGGGAACGCCAGTTCCCCGTCTCTGGCACGCAGCGCGGATCTGGCGATCCGGCGGATCTGGCAATCCGCTCGAAGCAAAAAAGGACGCAACTGGATGACGACAGGATTATTCATCACACTGGAAGGACCGGACGGCAGCGGGAAGACGACGCAGGCTCGCCTGCTGGCCGAATGGCTGACCGCGCAGGGCTATCCACTGGTGACAACGCGAGAGCCGGGCGGCACGCGCATCGGTGAAGCCATCCGCGCCGTGGTTCACGACTGCGCCCACACCGAGATGGCGCCGCAGGCCGAAATCCTGCTCTACTCCGCGGCCCGCGCGCAGCACGTGGCCGAAGTGATCCGCCCGGCGCTGGCTGCCGGCAAACTTGTGCTGTGCGACCGCTACTTCGATAGCACCTACGCCTATCAGGGCTACGGGCGTGGCCTGCCCCTGGACAGTCTGCGCATGATCACGCACTTCGCCGTGCAGGGCCTCATCCCCGATTTGACGCTGTACCTCGACATCTCGCCGGAGGTCGGCTTGCAGCGCCGCGCGCGCAGCGGCGGGGAATTGAACCGCCTCGACCGCGAGGCGCTGGCCTTCCACGAGCGCGTGCGGGCCGGTTACCTGGAACTCGCCGCCGCCGAACCTGCGCGCTGGCGCATCATCGACGCCGACCGCCCGCCGGAAGACGTGCAACAGGCATTGCGCGCAGCCTTGACCACGAATCTTCACGAATTTACACGAATTAAATCTGCTAAATCTGCTTAATCCGCTGACAATTTTTAGTGGTCAGATTTTAGAAGATTCTGTACTGGTCAACAAGATACTGAATATCCCGACCAGGTTATTTTCACCGCTGAGTTCGCTGAGAGTGCGGAGAAATCGGCGTTGTTTGCAACGCATAGAACCTCTGCGGACTCTGCGCGCTCTGCGGTGCAATATATGTCTGACGACTACAGATTTTAGAAGATTCGCGTAGATTAGCGAGATTAGCGGTTCATTTTCCGAGGGAGACACAATGAGCGTAAAAGTAGCCGTCGCACAAATGGACCCCAAGCTGGGGCAGAACGCAGCGAATCTGGCCCGCATCCTGGCGCTGTTCCGCGAGGCGGCGCGAGAGGGCGCGCGGCTGGTGGTTTTCCCGGAGTGTGCCGTTTCCGGTTACGGCTTTGCGACGCCGGAAGCGGGGTATGCCGCAGCGGAGACCGTCCCCGGCCCGGCGACCGATGCGCTGGCGGCGGCCTGCCGTGAAACCGGCGCTTACGCCGTGGCCGGCTTGCTCGAACGCGACGCCAGTGAGGGCCTTTACAACAGCGCGGCGCTGATCGGTCCTGAAGGCGTGGTCGGCGTGTACCGCAAGGCCCACCTGCCGCTCCTGGGCGTGGATCGCTTCACCACACCGGGCGACAGCGGCTTCCGCGTGTGGGAGACTGCGATTGGGCGCGTGGGCATCATCATCTGCTACGACCTGCGCTTCCCGGAGGCTGCCCGCGTGCTGGCCCTGGAAGGCGCGGACATCATCGCGCTGCCCACCAACTGGCCCGATGGCTCACAGAACGCGCCGCAGTTCGTTACCCGCGCGCGGGCGCTGGAAAACCGCGTGTTCCTGCTGGCGTGCAATCGTTGCGGGGAGGAGAGTGGGTTCTGGTTCTTCGGTCACAGCCAGATCAGCGATCCGGGCGGCAACGTGCTGGCCGAAGCCGGCGCCGGCGAAGAACTCTGCTACGCCGACATCGAGCCGGAGCAGGCGCGCCAAAAGCGCATCGTCCTGCGGCCGGATGCGTTCGAGCTGGATACGGTGGGGGATCGACGGCCTGATTTGTATGGGGCGCTGGTGAAAGCTTGAACAGCCAGGTACGAATGTGTTGATGCCGCGTAGAGGCTTGACTTACACCCAGTAAAGGTATAATCGTTTATGAAAGTCCGTGAAATCATCAAATTGATAGAGGACGACGGGTGGTATTTGATAGCGACAAAGGGTAGCCATCGGCAATACAAGCACTCCACTAAACCTGGTCGCGTTACGATAGCTGGACATCCTAACGACGATTTAGCACCTGGCACACTCAACAGTATTTTCAAGCAGGCTCAGGTACAAAAACCAAAGAGAAGGTAACCAGAGATGTATCGCTTTCTGATCGTTATAGAAAAAGCAAATGGGAACTATTCAGCCTACTCGCCTGATTTACCCGGTTGTGTAGCGACCGGAAGAACGCGCGAGCAGGTCACCCGCAATATGTACCAAGCAATCGAAATGCACGTGCAGGGCATGCTTGAAGACCAGTTACCCATTCCAAAGTCCCATTCTTTTGCCGAATATGTGGCTATTGCACCTGCACATGCAGGTATTTGAGCCGCTTATGCCACACACTGTCTCAATCTATCGTCTCAACCCCGTCGTCGCCATCGAAGATTTCGGCGAGCGCTCGCTGGCGCTGCACTGCGAGGACTTGCGCCTGGTGGAGCTGAACGCCACCGCGCGCGACCTGGTCAACCGTCTGGACGGCGAAAAGACGTTGGAGGATATCGCGGCGGCGATGGCGGCGGATTACCAGCAGCCCTTTGAGATAATTTTTGAGGATATGCGCGTCATCCTCGGACAGATGGAACAACTTGGCATCGTTGAACCGGTGGAACCGGACGCAACGGCAGACCGAACAGAAGCCGTAGAACGACTATCATAACAAGAGGTCAACTATGAACACAACCGAATCGACTCTCTACATCGTCAATCCCGACGTATCGTGCCGCGAGGAAGGGCCAGATGGGGCACTGCTGTTCAATCCCGATACGGATGCCGTGCTCGTCATCAACACCACCGGCCTGCTGATCTGGGAGGCGCTGCGCAAGCCGCGCGACAAAGCGGCGGTCGTCGCGGAGTTGGTGAGCCGCTGCAACAACGTCCCCGCAGACAGCGTGGCGGGGGATGTGGATGAGTTTGTGGAGCAACTGGTCGCCAGGGGATTTGTGGGCATTTATCAAGGTGTGGTGCAGTTTTGAATGTCAGACCGTTGGAACGTTCCAACGGTTTTTTAAAGAGTGCAACCGAACCTTTGGTACAGCCTCGATAATGGAAATGATCGCAAGACTACCTGACTAACGACTATCAGACTATTTTCAGAGAGGAGCATATTATTGGACAACCCCTCCCTTCCCAAAGTGATGGCCGCGCCGAAGTCGGTGGACATTGCGATCACCGGGCGGTGCAACCTGGGCTGCAAGTACTGCTTCTACGCCGACGAGATGGTCGCGCTGCGCGATCTGCCAACCGAGCGCTGGCTAAGATTTTTCGCCGAGTTGGGCGACCTGGCGGTGCAGCGTGTGACTCTGACCGGCGGCGAGGTCTTCACCCGGCCCGATCTGTTCGAGCTGATTGACGGCGTGATTGCCAGCCGGATGCGCTACGGCTTGTTGACAAACGGGACGCTCATCACCGAAAAGACACTCGCGCAATTTGAGCACGGCAAACGCCGCCTGCGCCTGGATTCGATCCAGATTTCGATTGACGGCTCGCGGGCGGAAATCCACGATAAGACGCGCCCCGGCAGCTTCGACCGGGCTATCCGTGGGCTGCGGCTGCTGGTAGAAGCGGGGTTCCCAATGACGGTGCGCGTGACGATCACCCGCCACAACGTTGATGACCTGGAGAACATCGCCCACCTGCTCCTGGAAGACGTGGGCCTGAAGAGCTTCAGCACCAACGAAGCCTACGCCTGCGGCATCGTCGAGCGCCAGGAAGACAACCTCATCCTGACCCCCGCGCAGCGCCGCCAGGCCATGCGAACGCTCACCGACCTGGTGGCGCGCTACAACGGGCGCATCGGCGCGTCGGCAGGGCCGCTGGCGCTGGCGCGCGAAGCCGAGCGCATCGAGGCGGCGCTGGCGCACGGCGAGACCGGCTTCCCCGGTCGCGGGACCTTGTGCGGCTGCGGCGGCATGTGGAGCAAGCTGGCGGTGCTGCACGATGGGACCATCGTCCCCTGCCACAACCTGAGCGGGCTGGCGCTCGGCGTCATCGGCGTGGACGATTTCCGGCAGGTGTGGCTGTCGCATCCCACAATGGTGATGCTGCGACAGCGCCACACCATCCCGCTGCAATCGTTGGAGACGTGCCGCGATTGCATCTACCAGGGATTCTGTACCGGCGGCTGCCCGCAAGGCGCGATCTTCCACACCGGCGAGGTCAACGCGCGCAATCCGATGAACTGCTACCGCGTCTTCAAGGGCGAGGACCCGTATTACACTTTGGAGACCGGTGAGGCAATGTAACCGCGATTTCCAAATCGCGAGAGGAGCATTGCGATGAGCGGTTTAGAAGCATTGCAATCCGTACAATTCGTCACCGCAAAGGGCAAACGATTTGCCGTCATTGATAAAGAGAATTGGGAAGCCCTGATCGAGTGGCTGGAAACAATAGAGGACACAAACATCGCACGACAGGCGTTCGCCGCGCTCAAAGCGGCTGGCGGTAATCGTCAGCGGGCAGGCTGGATGGAGTGACAGACATTAGCAGCGGAAATTGGGGGAGTTGTCGTGCCGTCTACGTGATGTCCTATACGTTGACGGACTTGCAGGAAATTTATGATGCTCAAAGTATACCTTGATAACTGCGTATTCAATCGCCCTTTTGATAATCAGGGTCAGATTCGAATTAAGCTCGAAACGGAAGCGAAATTCTACATTCAGGCTTTGATAAAACAACGTCAGCTTGTGTTGATCTGGTCGTACATCCTTGAACTGGAAAATGCGCACAACCCATTTATCGAACGACGCAATACGATTAAATCTTGGCAAAAGTTAGCCCAAGTGGATATCAGTGAGACTGAGAACGTCCTCTCCACTGCCCATTTGGTGCAAAAACTCGGACTAAAAAGTAAAGATGCATTGCACATAGCCTGTGCAATCGAAGCTGGCGCAGATTACTTTATCACGACCGATGACTTGCTTATCAAAAAAGCGAGCGCACTGGACAAAATACAAGTGGTCAATCCATTGGATTTCATAGACCGTATAGAGGAAGTAACATGACTACAGATACCGAAATCAGAGCTAGAGGCATCAAAACACTAATCAAGGGATTGGGTGAATTAGACGCTGAACGTTTCATCACCTTGTTGCTACGCGAGCCTTTCGATTATACAAAATGGCAACGGAGCCTGTGGAGTGATAAAAGTATCGAGGAAATTAGCCGTATGGCGATGCAAAACCGTGTAACGGCGTTACAAGGAGATTTATGACCACCTGTGACCCCCTCCCCGACAACGCCCCCGCCGCGTCGGCCCTCAACCTGCCGGACGGTGTGCCCGCACTGACGAGCTTCTACCTCTACCTGACCGACGGCTGCAACCTGAACTGCCGCCACTGCTGGATCGCGCCGCGCTTTGTGAACGGCAAACCCGACCCCGGCGAGTGCCTGGACCTGGATCTGCTGCGCAAAGCCGTGGCGGAGGCCAAGCCGCTGGGCCTGCGCAGCGCCAAACTCACCGGCGGCGAGCCGACCCTTCACCCGCAGTTCGTCGAGATCGCCGATTATTTGACAGCCGAGGGCTTATCCCTTACCATGGAAACAAACGGCACGCTGATCGATGCAGCGTTAGCCCGGCACCTTAAGGAGAAAACAAAGCTGTGGCATGTCTCCGTCAGTATCGACGGCCCCAATGCCGAAGTCCATGATGCTTTTCGCCGCGTCCCCGGCAGCTTTGACGCTGCTGTTAACGGCCTGAAGCACCTGGTTGACGCGGGATTTCGACCGCAGGTGATCATGAGCGTACACAGGGGCAACGTGGAACACATCGAAGCCGTGGTGAACATGGCCGTGAGCCTGGGCGCGGGGTCCGTGAAGTTCAACCCCGTGACGCACACCGGGCGCGGCATCGCGATGCACGAACACGGCGAGACGCTGGACTTCGACGAGACGATGACCCTGGCGCACTGGATCCGCGGGGAGCTACAACAAAGGACGCCGATCCGCCTCATCCTCTCCACGCCGCTGGCGCTGTACACCGTGAGCGAGTTGGTCCACGCCGGGAACAACGGCATGTGCCACGTCCGCCACATCCTGGGTCTGCTTGGCTCCGGCGAGATGGCCCTGTGCGGCATCGGGCGGACGATTCCGGCGTTGGCCTTCGGCAACCTGCGCGACAAAAGCGTGACGGACGTGTGGTTCAACAATCCTGTGCTGCAAGAATTGCGCCGCGAGTTGGACGAACCTTATCCCGGCGTGTGTGAGCAATGCATCCACGCGGGCCGCTGCCTCACCTACTGCGTGGCGAACAACTACGAGGCTAGCGGGCGGTTGGTCGCGCCCTCGCTGTTGTGCGCCGAAGCGTACGAGCGCGGGGTGTTTCCCATAGGGCGATTGCGGCAAAGGGGATAGTCTTCGATGCTGGAATTCGACCCTGAGGACGTTGTTGCCATTCACGCATCATCCGTGTTTAGCCAAAAAGGCGCTTTGCTTTTCTTAGGTCCTTCCGGTACGGGCAAGACTACAGCATGTAACCTTTTTGGCTCCCATATGGAGATCTTGGCTGAAGACGCCGTCTATCTTGTGCCGCATCCTGCGCCGCATCCGAACAATGGCTGGGAGGTATTCTGCGGGGACAAATTTGCCCATATCGAAACGGTCCAGTCTTTTTTGGAACGGGCGACGGCATTATCACATGTGCCGTTACGCGCGATTTTCCGTTTGCGCCAGGCTGAAGTGCCGCGTTTGGAAAAGATCGACCCGCTGTTGACTTGCCGTTATTTAACCGATGCGTTTTTCGAGGTCGTCCAGCAGCGCTCGTATACTTTGGAAGTCAAGCGGCGTGCTTTTTCTGTGTTGGCAGAAGTTGCCCGATTTTTGCGTGGATACGAGTTTAATTTTGATCTTTCGCCGAAAACACTGGATATATTGAATCGAGAAATGGAACTGTGGTGATTGTTTTTCACAATCGCTTGGGGATGTACCTGTTGATAAGTAAAGTTTGATAACCACATCGGTTGGAGGTATCTGATGGAAAAAGAGCATTTATCTATGAAGATCGATTATGTAAAACCTGCGGCGTTGGACCTGGGACCTGTGACGGTTGCCTATGGTGGAAGTTGTGGCAATGGTAGAACCCCGACGGGGGGACCCGACTGCACTTACGGGAATAGCGCTACGGGAACGTGTGCTGAAGGCCTTTTTGCGTCTGCTTTTTGTAGAGACGGTAGCGGTGGGTTCACGTAAACAATGTTATTGAGTAGATTTCTAATTCTCGCTCCGTTAGGAAAGTTTTCCAGTGTATACAGTATACCAATACCAGGGATCAAGTATGGCAGGCACGTTTCGCTTTGGCGACCTGCTTCTTATTGATCCTGTCGGTTTACCCCAATTGCGCCGAGGGGATGTGGCAGTCTTTTACAAACCGGAGTCTGATGGTAGCGCGCGTATCGTTGTCGCCCATCGTGTTGTGGCGCGCGACGTCGATAGCCTAATCACTCAGGGAGATGCGTGTGCTTCGCCCGACGTTGCCGTGGTTCACTCGTCGCGGCTACTCGGTCGTGTGGCGCGTGTGCAGCGCGGCAATAAGTCTTATGGGGTTTGGGGTGGTTTGGCCGGTCGGCTATGGGCGCGCTGGGTGCGTCTCCGGCGCTGTCTGCTGGCGTTGGGCCGCGCGCCATACCGTTGGCTGCGCGCCAGCGGCGTTGTGCGGCGTCTCTGGCGACCATCTGTTGCCCACGTGACGCTGGCGACCGGGCAAGGACCGATAGTGAAGTATCTGTATCATGGGAAAACGGTCGCCACCTGGCGCCCTGAGCATCAGTCCTATTGGTGCCGTAAGCCGTATGACCTGGTGTTAGACGCGCCGCTGCCGACCACGAATGACCTCGAATAAACGAATGAGGGTGCCTGGTGTAGAGGCAGCGGATAGAAATTGAGGATCAGGGATGAGTCTATCCCAATTTCTGATTTTCAATCCTCTTTCGCACCTGGCAGAGGACGATTCTTGAGGGCGACGACATATCGTCCTCAATTTTTTGTATTGCTTGAGCTTCGCGGCATTCAACATCCATAAAAGCATATACTAACCGCATACTAAAATTGTCATTTCATCAGCAGATTTAGCCGATTGAGCAGATTTTCGACCGACTTACAACGCACAATCTGCTGACAGGAATAAGGAAGTTTTACCGCACGCTTAGTATAGCTGGCCACAAAACTGCATCCGGTCTCCGACCGCGCCACCGCAGGCTCTGGCGTGAGCGGGCACGGTCAGAGACCGGCCCGAGCGCGAGAAATTGCTCTTTTACAGATCCTGGCAGAGGATTTCTCCGAATTTACCTGCATACGGCGCACCTTTTTGACGTTTCCCGGCGACTATACTAGCAAACCACTCGAACGTGGGAGGATAACACGAACGTGCTGTTGAGGCAAGAGCGTAGACGTGCAATCCATTCATTGTTCTGTGTCCATCATAGTCAGATCAGTTGGAAAGGAGAATACGATGTTCAAGAAACTCAAACTTTGGTATAACAGTAAAAAGGGAAAGGACACGCTCATCGGCGTGCTTTCCGCAGCGCTGTTGCTGTCATTGTTGGGCCAGTTCGGCCTCCTGAAGGGGTTGGGTGGCCTGCTCTCCGGCACCGCCGGCCCCGGCGAGGGTGAGTACAGTTGTATGCCCACCTGCAATGAAACCGACGCCAAATTCCTGTCCATGCCGGGCGACAATATGGCCTCGTTCGGCGGCGCGCAGATCGATATGTGGATCACCGCCGACAAGTCGCAGCCGTCCTTCGAGATCGGCATCTTCGACGGCGACTCCGGCCTGGACAATACCGGCGCTTTGAATAAGGCGGCGGGCAACTGGGACAGCACCACGACCGAGTGTGTCTACACGCTGTACGCCGATCCCGGCAAAGATGGCCCGCCTTCAGATCCCACAACCGAGGTCATCGTAGCACAATGGCTAGGGAACACCAACGCTATGCCCAACAACGCCTGGTTCGTGCAGACGGTTAATAATCACGCAGATGCTCTATCCGGCGATGGCAAAGTCTACAATTATCGCCTCACCGTCACGCGAGATCCAATCGGCTCCGGTATCAGCGCCTTCAAGCTCCGCGTCAAGAGCGCCATCATCAGCAGCGGGCGGTCCGACTTGGTGGACTCCAACTTCGCCGTTGTTGGGATGATGGCCAATATGAACGATGTAAAAATCCTATATCCTGAATTTGTCGATTGGAACAACATGGGACCAACGACCTACGACGGGAGCTGGGAATTCTACTTCGATGTGCCGTCGGGCGCGACAAGCATCAGCTTCTGGGATGGGGATTTTGATCGCGGTCCCGACGCCGCTGGTGATGACAGAGATATCGACGATTTGAACACTGTGGGCATCCCTCAGTGGGCCGATCCGACGATCACCAATCCTGAAGGTGAAACCGGAAAAGGAGCTCCTGCTGATGATTACTCGCATGTTGGTTTCCGCCGTTCCCCCGCCGTCATCTACAAAATCATCGGCCCCAACAACGACCCGATCTTCACCAACGACAACCCCTCCGGTACGGAGGAGTGGGAGGAGTTCGTCGTCGGCACAAATCCAGAAACCAATCCGGACTTGCTGGTGAACGAGATCAAGCCGGGATCGTACAAGCTCCTCATCGAGGGCCTGGACGTGTTCAACACCGTCTGGTTCCGCATCAACTACGACATCACCGACCAGCCGCCGGATACGTGCCCGGTCTGCCCGGTGTGCCCCGAGATCCCGCCGCAGCCGACGGTTGAGCCGACGCCGGAACCTACCCTCGAACCGACGCCGGAACCCACGCCCGAACCCACCCCGCCGCCGGAGGAACCCGAGATCTGCCAGGTTGCTATGCCCGTGGACGTGCTCTACGTGCTCGACATCTCCGGCAGTATGGATGATCTTTATCCAGGCGAGAGTGGCCAGTTGGGCACCAAACTCGACGCGGCGAAGAATGCGATCATAGCGCTCAACACCTGGGTCCAGGCGCAGGGGAACGGCAGCCGCGTGGCGCTGACCACCTTCAACGCCCAGACCATGCGCGGGGACCGCAACCGCCGCCAACCCAACATCCAGTTGGTCTCTGGGTTCACCGACAACTTCAGCAACTTCAACGCACAGGTGATGGGCCTGCGGGCCGGCGGCTGGACGCCCACTTCGTTCGCGCTCGACAACGTCACGCAATGGCTACCTGGACAGCTCCAATCCGGACGCAACGCGCTGGTGATCCTGCTCTCCGACGGCGTGCCCACCGTGGACTACGACAAGCTGGTCTTCGACGGCGGTAAAGTGGAGAAAGTCAACGTTTACGATGCCAACAACGTCGCGCTGCCCATTGACGTGGTGCGCGCCAGCGGCGCTGCCGAGCAGCACGGTCAGACCGCCGGCGAACCCGTCGCCGACGTGATGACGGCGATCAACAACCTGAAGGCCGCGATGCCCGACGTGCCCGTCTCGGTGATCGCCATCCAGGCAGCGCCCGGTGAGGGCGTCTTCAACGACCAGGTGCTGCGTTACGTCGCAGAGCGAGGCGCCGGCAACTTCTATATGACCAACAACCCCGAGGACTTGCAATCCGCGCTCAAGTGGGTGTTCGTCGAGGTCGCCTGCGAGGAAGGCGCGCCGCCGCCCCCCAACCCGCCTGAACCGCCTGCCCCCCCCACCTGCACGAACTACCAGTTGACCGCGCAGGAGAAGAATATGCAGAAGCGTGTCCGCCTGGGAATCCAGAACAACGATACAGCGAACATGCAGGTTACACGAATTTACATCGAGAACTGGCCCTCGCAGTGGGGCGCGCTCGAAGGACTCCGCTTCTTCGGTGGGGATTGGATCACCGTGAACGCCGGGGCGGCGCCTGTAGACCTGGCCGTCAACGCGGTCCTGAATCCCGGACAGCAAAAAGACATCATCGCCAAGTTTGCCAACAACGTCTCCAACGATGTGAGCGGGTGGACTGGCTACGTCGAGCTGCAGAACGGCTGCCGGATCAACTTCGGGTCGGGCGGCGGTTCGACGCCCCCAACGCCCCCGCCGGCCGGCTGCCCCAACCCGCGCGTCAACCAATACCACGTGGAGAACACGACCAACAATCCGTTCTACGGGATCAAGTTCGAGTACCAGAGCGGGACTGAGATCAAGAACGGCAACTACGACGAGTTCGCCTACGTCCTCGACGCGACCAACGCAGCGGCGCTGACCTCGATGCAGGTGGAAGCCAAGGCCGGGTCGCGCATCGGCACGGCGACGATCAGCGGGTGCTCGTTCACCCAAGCTACGCCTTGCGCCGCCGTTCAGGACTCGAATAGGTACTTCAGCTTCCAATTCCTGGGGGCAAGCGATAACGGCGACGGCACGTACACGCTGCGCTTCAAGGTACAGGTGCTGACGAACCGTGCGCTCAGCCACACCACGTTCGGTCTGCCGACCGGGGTCGTGCCTTCATCGCCCAACAACAACTACCAGAGCCAGGTCTGCCCGTAAACTCCGGTTGTGTATAGCCAAACTGGGCGGTGCGACGATCACACCGCCCAGTTTTTGTTGAGGCGTTTCAATTCCAGACCTGACAGGTTTCGGAAAACCTGTCAGGTCTGGCGCAATCCCCACCTCAAGATTTCGAAAAGATACCCGCTTTGTCAGTTTTAGGTTCTTGAGTTATAGTAGTATCAGTAGATCTAATTGTGCTTGGGTTAGATCGCCGATCCAGCCCAGAACGGGGATCTGACGATCCCCGTGGAGCATTTTTGGATCGACTGAGTATCAGTAGAACTAATCTTGCTTGGGCTGGATCGCCAGATCCAGCCCAGAACGGGGATGACGATCCCCGTGGAGCATTTTTGGATCGACTGAGTATCAGTAGAACTAATCTTGCTTGGGCTGGATCGCCAGATCCAGCCCAGAACGGGGATGACGATCCCCGTGGAGCATTTTTGGATCGACTGAGTACAGATATTAGATATCATGACCCTTTTTACCATTTCCAAACGACTATATCCATGAGTGTAAATTTCAATACATTGCCCGATGAAGAACTGGCGCGATTGGCGCGGGATGGAGATCGGCTGGCCTTCGACGTTCTCTGCGACCGCTACCTGCCCGTCGTCTACAACCGGCTGCGCGCGTTGCTCCCCTTCGATGCTGTCGATGATGTGACACAGGAGGTCTTCATCGCGGCGGTGGGAGCGATCCGCACCTATCGGGCGACGGCGACCTTCCGCACGTGGATCTCAGGCATCGCACGGCACAAAGTCGTTGATTTCTATCGCCAGCGCGGTCGTCAACCGGAAACGGTGGAACTCGATCCAGAGGTCAACGATGTGGCGGAGCAGAGCGGCTGGCAGGAGCAGGCGGCCGTACGGATGGCGATGCGGCAGCTACCCGACCATTATCAGGACGTGCTCCTCTTGCGCTTTGCCGAGGGGCTGCCTTTCCAAGATATCGCCGACACCCTCTGTCTTTCGTTGGAGGCGACCAAATCTCGCTATCGCCGGGCGATCGCCGCCATAGCCGAAGTGTTGGGGAAAGAGCAAGAGAGAAGGAAAGAGTAGGTAAGGAACGGGGCATTTTCCGATCCACGGAAGATCGAGGAAAGCATGGAAACTCAAGAGATGAGAACCAATCAGAGCACACAAGCCGATGCCGAGGCGCGGGTGGAGGCATTGCTGGCGCGAACGCTGACGCCACAGCCGCCACCGGAATCCCTGCGGCGTCAGGTGCGAAAGCGGGTTGCAGAGGCATGGGAGCGTCGTCCGCTGACCGTGGGACAACGGATGCGGGCCTGGCTGCGCGTCTCTATGTATCAGAGAGCCTGGGCCACCGTCGTCGCGCTTGCTGTCGTTGCCGTTGTCGCGGCGTTAGTTTTCCCTTCCGGCGGCGTGCCGGTCGCGGGGACGGTTGTGGGAAAAACGGGCACCGTCGTAGCGGCCCTGGCAACCGTCGCGGTCATTGCCGTCGTCGTCGCCTGGTTCCTACATAAACATCGGCATTGATCTCTCAGAGCGAGGAGCTATGCGCCGCCCATATTCCGTTGACTTACCGATAAATCTGGCTCTACTCAGTAGATCGCAAATTGCTCTGAGGGGATCGCCAGATCCCCGTTCTGGCCTGGATCTGGCGATCCAGCCCAAGCAAAATTAGAACTACTGATACTCGCTATTTGCGGTTGGCCGAAAACGAGCAGATTGTCATCACCCGTCATGGAAAACCCGCCGGCGTACTCATCGGCTTTGGGACAGAAGATGATTGGTTCGATTACCGGCTAGAACATGACCCGCGCTTTTTGCACCGCGTCGCTGAAGCACGGCAGAGCCTTCGCCTGGGCCATGGCACCAGGCTGGAAGACCTGGAGGCGTAGAAGACACACTATCTTTTAGCCCGTAGGGCCTTGCCCTCTCATCTCGATGCTTTAGCTTCGCGCTTTTCCACGCATAACGAGGCGTTGCGACTTGCAACGCCTCGTTGTTGTTATGATCAGTTTATGCTTGCTAGAGATCGTCAGAGCCCGGCGTAACGTGCTGAAACCGCGGATCTGACGATCCGCTCTGAGCCCGCCTCCACTTATGCTTGCCAGGGATCGTCAGATCCCGGCGTAGCGCGCCGAAGCCGCGGATCTGACGATCCGCTCTGAGCCCGGCTAACCAATGCTTCCCCATTGATGCTTGCCAGGGATCGTCAGATCCCGGCGTAACGTGCCGAAGCCGCAGATCTGACGATCCGCTCTGAGCCCGCCTCCACTTATGCTTGCCAGGGATCGTCAGATCCCGGCGTAGCGCGCCGAAGCCGCGGATCTGACGATCCGCTCTGAGCCCGGCTAACGATGCGAAACTTCCGTCACAATGGGCTATCGATCCAGCCAGGGCGCGTCGTAGACGATGACGGCGGTGTGCGGGTAGGTTCCCGCGGTGGGGATATAGGCCACCACGCTCCCCACCCGTGTGTCGAGCACGGCTACGCGGTTCTGCTCCGGCAAGGTGACGAAGACGATGCCGCCACCCGCCGCGAGACCCTTGGGCCGGCCACCAACGGCAATGTGCGTGATATTAGGATAGGCTTGCCAGGCGCGCAAAACCGTCGGCAAGTAGATCTGGAAGCCAAAGAAGAAGGTGCCCGGCGGCAAGAAAGTTTCCTGTAGTTGAATCACCCTCTGGGCCGCGACGCTGTAGCTCGAATCGCTGCACGGCCCCTCGGCGAGCACGCTGACCGATTGTGCCGCGAAGTTCGAGTTATACACACACTCCCCCATCGTCGCCATGCCCTTGCCCCCATCGGTGGAATCGGAACTTGGGGCCTGCTGCTGGGTGGGGAAAACCCGCCATTCCGAGAAGCCGCCGACGGATGCAGTGGACGGTTCGTAGACTCGCACTTCATGCTGATGCGGGAACGTGACGTAAACGTGATCGGTGGCAGGGTTGTAGATGGTGGAGTACGGCAAATCTGCCCGTGTGTTCACGCTGTAGCGGATGCCAAAGTCCAGCGGCGTGAGCGTGGACGTGATCGTCCACAGGCCCTGCGCGCCCATGTAGTGTTTCGTGGTATAGACCTGGTGGCGCGTCGGGTCGGCGGTGATGCCGAGGAAGCCCCAGTCATAGGCCAGATACTGGTTCGGCATGAGGCGCTTGACGACGTTGTGGGTGGCATGCTCAATCACGGTGATGCCCTCACCGCCATAGTCGTGATTCGTCGCGTACACATAGCCGTCGAGGGCGGTCAGGTAAAGTGTACCGTACCCCGTCGTCACATCGGTGATGAGGCTGTGTGTGGCGAGGTCAAACACCTGCACCCGGCTCGGCGGCGCAGGGGCCGAGCCGCCGGTGTTGGCGACGTACAGTTGATCGCCCACGATTACCATGCCGAAAGGCATATCACCGGTGCTGAAGCTCGTCACGTGGGCAAAGTTATCTGTGCGGAAGACGTCGATCGAGTCTGAGTCGCGGTTGGCGACGTATAGCAGCGCGTCCGTGCGGACCGGCGTGTCGTCGTAGGAGACGTTGTTCGTCGGGTCGCACTCCACGTCCGTCGTGGCGATGCGGACTTCGTTGATCACCCGGTCGACGCCGAGCGGGAAGGGATCGACCACTTCCACGATGAAAGTCAAAACATCACCCTGCCCCGGCGCGAGCGTGCCAACGCTCATCGTGTAGTAGCGCCCTGTAGCATGCGTCCATCCACCGCCGAGGTAGGTCGTGTAGTCCGGCAATCGCTCGGTGAGCACCACGTTATGCGCTGCAGCGATGCCGGTATTGAGGTAGGCAATGCTATACGTGATGATCTCGCCGGGACGGGCAAAGAGACGTTGCGCCACGCTTTGCGCCTCGCTTTGTGTCGTCACCGGACGTTCCAAAAGCGCCATCACTGCATCCCACGCGGCTTGTTGTGCGGGTGGCTGCGGCCCGATGTTGTCGTTCTTCACCACCTCCACGTCAGGACCGAGGTCCACGGTGTGGGTGAGAACGTAACGATAGCCACCGCTGATCTCGATGGTATTCACAATCAACGTGTCGGCAGTGTAAGTGAACGCGGGGCTGAGGCGCACCGGCAGGATTGGGCCGGACCGATTGTACGTCGCCGTCGGGATGGAAGGGATGTTGATGCGGCAGATTGGCCCGGTACACGTCCAGAAGTCAACTGCGCCTTCGTAAGTGACATAAGGCGAGAGCGTGTCGGTGATGGGAACGTTCGTGAAGCCGGTGATAAGGCTGGTGTTGGTGTAGAAAGTGCTGTAGTTAAAATAGTCGCCCGGCGCGATACAGCGCGGCGCGGTCTTGGAAACGCGCAGCGGACGGCGTTGCAGCGGCGTGTCCTCGTAGTTGCAGTTGTCCGCCGGGTTGTAATCCGTCTCCGCGCTCCACCCGCAGACGTAGTTGACCAGGTTATTGACGCCGTCGGGGACAACGTCATCCACGCGCACAACGAAATAGTAAATACCGCCATCACCCGGCGCAAGCGTCCCCAGCGCCAGGGTGTACGTCCGCCCACCGGCCGACGTCCAGCCATAGCCGACGTAAGTTGTGTAGAGCGGCAGTAGTTCGGTAAGGACGACGTTCGAGGCGGTGTACGGGCCGACATTTTGGATGGCGATGGTGTATGTGATCAAATCGCCCTCGTAGACGAACTCGCGGTGCTGGGTGATGCCCAGCGTGGTCACTTCACGCTGCAACAGGCGCGAGAGGGTCGCTTGTTTCGCCAACGAGAAGGGCGTCTTCGGCCCCACATCGTCGTCCTTGATGACCACCAGATCCGCCGGGCACTCGATGCGGAAGGTCGCCGTATCCTCATCGGCGAAGTATGGCTCCCCAGCGTTGAGAATGGTCAGCGTGACGGTGTTGGTCAGTGTGATGCCGCAGACTTCCACCGCCGGGTTGTAGATCACGTTGAGGATGAAACTGCCCGAAGCGCCCGCCGCCAGCGTCGGCGTGTACCAGACAATGGCGGGGGCGGTCGCCAGGCGCGTCCAGCCGGCGGATGCAGCCGTGTCGCTGTGCCAGACCGTGTCGGGCGGCAGCGTGTCGGTGATGCGCGCTCCGGTAAGCGGGACGGCGTTGGGGTTGGTGTAGGTGATGGTGAACGAGATCACCTGTCCCGCCACGCCCATCGCCGCATTGAACGTTTTCTCGATCTGCGGGCGGCGCAGGACGGGCGTATCCTCGCGGTTGCAGTTGTCGCCGGGCGTCGCGTCCGGCACGTTGCTCATGCCGCACACCAGGTTATCCAGGTTGTCGACGCCGTCCGCCAGCGGCTCATCCACGCGGACGACGAAGTAGCGCACCACGCCCTGGCCCGGGTCCAGCGTGCCTACAGTCGTGATGTAGGTGCGCCCGCCTAGCGCCATCCAACCATAACCGACGTAGCTGGTGTACAGCGGCAGCGTCTCCGTCAGCACCACGTTGGTGGCGGGGACCAATCCCACATTGACCACCGAAATTGTGTACGTGATCAGATCGCCCTCGAAGACGTACTCACGGTGCTGCGTGGGTGCCTGCGGCGCAGTGGTCTGCCACAGCCGGTCGAAGGCGGCCTGGCTCTCCGCCGTCATCAGCGTGTTGGTGATCGGCCCGACGCTGTCGTCCTTAATGACGACGATATCGACCGCACCGGTGATTGCCAGCACGTGGACATCCGTGCCGGTGATCGGGTTGGTGAATCCGAGCGGGTGGTACAGCACGCTCACCGTGTTCGTCAATGCGCCGTTTGGTGTCCCCGCGGGAATCACGTAGGGCGCAGTGAACGCGCACGCCGCGCCGGAGGCCAGCGTCGCGCAGCCATTGGCCGCAGCCACCGCGGTCAGATTGCCCAATCCCGGCCAGCCAACGCCGACGTCGATCACAGAATCCAGAATGAGCGCAGGGCTGTCCGTAGAGCCGGTGTTGGTGATTCTAACGGTGTAGGTGATCGCGTCGCCGGGGTGCGCTTCGGCCGGACCGCTCTTATCGACCTGGACCGCAGGCTGGAACAGGTTGACCGTGTGACCGGCCGTCGCCGTGATGACGTTGGGGAAACCGACGGGCGAGCAGGTGACGTTGGCCGTGTTGACCAGCGGATCCGCTGCCCCGGCGGGCACGGTATACTGGCGCGTCACCACGGCGGGCACAGCACCCGCAGCCAGCGTCACGGTCTGGTCGAGGCCCAACAAAGCGTCGGTGATGCGACACACCAGATCCGGCGAGTCGCTGGAACTGGTGTTGGTGAGCGTCAAGGTATAGGCGGTCGAATCGCCGATCTTACTCAACGGCTCGCCCGTCTTGCTGAACGTGATGGAGGGCTGGAACAGGTTGACGCTGTGGCTATCCGTCGCCGTGACCGCCAGGTTGAACGCCGTGAGCCGGTAGGTTGCGGTCACCACGTTGATGAGCGGATCGGGGACGCCCGCCGCGACGGTATGCGGAACCTGGAACGAGCACGCTGCCCCGGTCGCCAGGGAACCACAGCCGTTGGCAAGCGCGGTCGCGGTCAGGTTGCCCAGTCCAGCCCAGCCGACGCCCTGGTCGAGCACGCTGAGCAGATCGAGCGCCGGTGTGGAGGTCGGAACGCTGGTGTTCGTGATCGTATACGTATAGTTGACCACGTCGGTGACTTTGGACAGCGCCGGGCCGGTCTTGAGGACTTCAATTGCCGGACAAAGTACCGTCACCGGTTCGGCGCTATCGGCGTTGTTATCCAATCGCGCCTCCAACGTCGTGCCGGTGATCACGGCCAGATTGGTCAGTTGCAGGCCGCAGGCAGCGGTGACGTTCACGGTCGTCGTCACCAGGAAACTACCGCTTGCGCCCGCCGCCAGATTCGGCAGCGTCCAGACGATGTCGGGCGACGTCGCCGCGCGCGTCCAGGGTGGCACGGCGGTGTCCGCCACCCATTGCATCCCTACCGGCAGCGTGTCGCGGATCGTCAGGTTGCCCGCCGCGGCATCGCCCTGATTGGCGTAATCGATACGGTACGTCACCGACCCGCCAACCACGGTCTGCGTGGTCAGGGCAGTCTTGGTGATGGCCAGATCGGGGAGGGCCAGCGTGGCACTCACGGCTTCGTTACAGAAATCCGTGGCAGTGATGATAATCCGCGTCGGCGCGGGACCGGCGCCCTGCTGAAGCGTCGTCGCCGCGAAACCGTTACCATCCAGCGTCACGGTGGGGGGATTCAATGTGCCCCAGTTGCTCACCAACGTAACCCGGCGCGCGTTTGGCGCGGGTACGGTAGGCGTGCGGTCAGGCGCGAGTGCGGGGGGAACGGTGTGTCCGTCCTGATCGCGCATCGAGACCGTCACCAGGCCGCTGGCGTCACCTGCGACGGCAAATGTGATCCATGCCGTCAGAGGACCGATCGATCCCCGAATGTTGTCGGCAAGCGGGTCAACGCCGGTAGTGGGCACATTCGCATGCGGCGTTCCCCAGCGATTGTAATTGGCGTTGACCGCAATGGTGGGGGTATCGTTACGTAATTCGTGCGCAGGGACTGAACAAAGAGCATTGTATTGCACCAGTGGATTGATGGAGGAGGGATTATTGCCGGAGAATTCAACGGCGTCATCCACATTGTCATAGATAACATTGTACCGGATGGGATTGAAGGCCAGCTCCGTCGTACCATCCACATAGACTGCCCCGCGGTATCCGCTGCCGCCGCCATTGCCGTAAATGTAGTTGTATTCAACCCGAGTTCCGGTCTGATCGATGATGGAAATGGCGCCCCCCCCGCCAGAAGCCATCAACATCGTCCGGTAAATCACATTCCCGCTAATGGTGTTAGGGCCGCCGGCTTCCACCCTGATCCCTGCCGCGCCACAGTTGTAAATCTCGTTGTCGGTGATGAAGTTGTTATTACCGCCGCCGCTTCCGCCACTTTTCAGATGCACGCCCACGTTGGCGATATCGCTGATGGTGTTATCCACAATGAAGTTGCGGCTGCCTTCATTCAGGACGATGCCGGTGCTGCAACTGTAAATGGTGTTGTATGCGATTTCGGAATAGTCGATATCGCCGCCAATAGCGCCGTGAAATTCGCCTGTCCCGCCGTTGTAGCGGAGGGTATTGGACAGAATCCGGTCCCCGTCATCCGTCCCCGTCGATCCGCTAGGGGCGATGCCGGTGCAGGCGTACTCGATAAGCGCGTACTCGATGCGATTCCGGACACTGTTCGTGCCAAAGAGGATGCCCAACCAGCGGCCCTGCCCGCCACATGGACTCGCCTCCTGGGGATTGGATGCCGTGAAGGTGATAGGTCGGCTGGCAGTCCCCAGAGCCTGAAGATTACCTTCCACCTGCAGCCGCGCGCCGGTCTGGAAGTAGACAGCCGTTCCCGAGACCGGTGGCGCAATGGTGAGTGTGATGCCAGGGATAACCGTAACCGTTGTGGTCATGATTTCGTAACACGGAGCGTCCCAGATCGTGTCGGTGCTAATATCCTGGTTGACGGTGATACACCCAGGTGGAGGCGATGCCTGAGTGACGGATGGAGAGAGCAACATCAACAAGGCAAACAATGTCCCCCAGGCCAGTAAAAGCGTCCCCATAAGTGTCAAAACCCTTTTTAACATGCGCGTACCTCCCATACTCAACAACGATGAGGCAGTGTTGTCGTTTACAACAGTAATGGAGGAGAGTAAAAAAAGCGCGCGTATCCCTCCATGTGAATAGCGCCCTACTTTTATTATAGGAGATTCTTTGCGGGAAGTGGGTTAAAATCTAATTACGATTGGATTAAAAAGTAAGGGGTTTTTGCAAATAGCACCCCTCGTTTGCAAAAACCCCTTGAATTTTAGGGAGACGCCGGTACAACGTACTCCATACAGCTTGAAAATGGCGTCCTGACTATGCAACTACAAGACTCAGTAGATCCAAAAATGCTCCAAGGGGATCGTCAGATCCCCGTTCTGGTCTGGATCTGGCGATCCAGGCCAAGCAAAATTGGATCTACTGAGACTAACGACTATGCGACTATTCTCGAAGTAGAACGATGTCTGCCGGCGGCTTAATCCCCCGGATGTGACGGAATTAACGCTTCGTAATCAGCCACACTGCCGCCGTCGAAACAGCACTCGATAATCTGGCGTCCCAGCGGCAGCAAATCATCGGTGTAAAACTCCTTCAGACACTTATGGAAGAAATCGGTCAGGATCTTCGCGCCGATGTCGTAGGCTTCCTCACCCACTTCGGGCTGGAGCTCCACTTTGGTCAGATAATTCGTGACCATACGCCCCTCGACCTGCAGGTGGTGCAGGCGATACCCCAGGAGAGGGCAGCGCGTGGGACGCAACTGCTCAGGTTTGAAAGGCGCGATGCCGCGGCGGGCCATATATTCGCGGGTGATCCACTGCGGCATGAAGCCCACCCGCCACGCGCCGATGTATTGATTCGGGCAGAGAATGTAGCGCATGCGCGTGTTATCGCGGAACTGCGCGAGCAGCAGGTTAGCCTGATCCACCTTGCGACCCGTGGCAAAGGGCCAATACGAACCGACGCCTTCACTGCTCATCCCGGCGGTATCGGTGATGCTGGGGTTTTCATGGCCGCGTGGCGCGGTCAGTCGCCACAACCACGCCAGGGCGGGCGGCAACAGGTGAAACAGCCCGATGATGCCATACGTTGGATTCTCGCGGGTGCAAGGCGGCGTGCGCACGCCAAAGCTGCGGATGTCTACCCGCACCGGCCCATTGACAATATCGGGCACCGCCGTGCGCGGGATGACGACGCGCGGATTGGGGCAACGCTTGCCGGGCGCATCCTCGGTGTGTTCCCAGATCAACGCACGTCCACGGGGCACGGCGTCGATGTTGAGGAACAGCATTGGCGTGGACGCCTCGGCGGTCAGGCGTTCCAGATGCACGTCCGTGCCGTAGTGCTCGATGTGGTTAACGCGCACGAACCACGCTTCTTCGGCATCTGCGATGGTCAGCCGACCATTGTTCTTCTGAATCGTCGGGTGGCACACGGCCATATCGTCGGCAATGGGATTCAGGTCGCATGTGCGGGGAATCTCCAGATAGCGCTGCTCGCCGGTGACGATGTTCTCGCCGAGCAGCAGCCGACCATCACGCTCACGATGCGCCTGCTCCAGCATCTCGCTCTTGCCACCGCCGCTCGCCCCTTCGTGCATGATGACCACGGTGTTATCGTAAGGCGTCACCACGCGCACGGCGGAACAGTGCGCCGTGACCCAGCCCTCGCGCTCGCCCTGCGTGATCAACATCCCATAAACGCCCTTCTTGGCGCTGGGGCCGGGATACAGGTTATAGGAGAACATCTCGTGCAAATTGTCCAGCCGGTTGTGGACGACGACCTGTTTGCCGGCGAAATGCGTGTGGCGGAAGGTCGGAGCAACGTAGATGATCGACGTAGGGCGAAAATCGGGCCTGATTTCGGCGGCAGGAATGATCCCCTGTAGCAGCGCCAGCCCCAGGGCGAAGAACCCGGCGTTGGCCGGCGCAATACACAGTGCGTCACTGCCCATCCCTTTTGGCCCGGCGGTGAAGGCAAACATCGCCAACGGCTGCTCCTTCAGCCAATCAAACGTCGCCTGGCGCAACGTGTGAAAATCTTCGCCATAGCGCTCTTTGAACGTAGGCTTGTCGGTGGGCTTGTTGTCGGCAATCACCAGGCAGTCTGGGTCGCGGCGGCGCATATACGCTTCGGGATAATTTACGGCAACGCCGTTCCGCACGCGGCACACTGTCGCTTCGAGGACCCTGCCGTGGTCGGGGATCTCGTAGGCCACTTCGGTGTAGTTGCTGCCCAGCCCGCCACAGGCCAGGTTGACCAGTTCATTGATTGAACTGGCGACAATCACAGAGGGACATGCTTCCAGGATCCGCCGCGCCTCCTCCGGCGGATTGTAAATGTGCCAATCCATCGCGTCTTCTCCTTTCCTTCTGATTTACCGATCGGGCGCCCCTGGGCTGGACAGGGACGCGACGAATAAAAAGATTCGCCCCATCATAACATAAATTGCATTTTTTGCATCTTTACTTTTTTATCAGCAGATTTAGCAGATTTCAGATTTAATCTGCTGAACTGCTCAATCTGCTGACAACAAAAAAGCGGCGCCTGACGCGCCGCTTCTCGTATTTTGCTTGGGGCTACCCCTGCGCCTCGCGCAGCGCGCGCCACAGCCGCTCCGGCGTGACCGGCGTGCGCGTCATCATCACGCCGGTGGCATCGTAGATGGCGTTGATGACGGCGGGCGCGACCCCGTTGACGACAATCTCCGCCACGGATTTGACGCCAACCGGGTGCGACGGCTCGAACGTCTGCACGAACAGCGTCTCCATCGGCGGGCTTTCGTCCGCGCGGAAGACGCGGTAATCGTCAAAGCGCGGGTTGAGCGTGCGCCCGGCCTCGTCGTAGACCAGCTCTTCGGTGAGCGCGTAGCCGAGCGCCTGGAGCATCCCGCCGTCTGCCTGGCCCCCGGCGGTGAGCGGGTTGATGATCGTACCGGAATCCACCGCGATGAGCAGGTTATCCACCGTCGTTTGCCCGGTCTCCGTATCCACGGTCACTTCGGCAAACTGCGCCGCAAACGGCGGCGGGCTGACCGGGCTGATAAACGACGCCGTCCCCATGATCTGGTGCTGATTTTGCTGGTGGGTGGCGTACATCGCAATGTCGCGGAAAGACAAAACGTGCTGACTGCTGACGGCTGACGGCTGAGGGCTAACGCCAAGCCAGGCATAGTTGTAGCGCAGAGTAATGTCGTCGGCAGGCACCCCGGTCATATCCGCGGCGACGGCTTTGATTTGGCGGGCCACATCTTCCGCCGCGCGCGCCACGGCCCCGCCGCTGATGTACGTCGTGGACGAGGCATACGCGCCCTTGTCGAAGGGCGTCACGTCGGTGTCGGACGAGCGGATGATGAGTTTATCCAATGTGCAACCAAGCACTTCGGCAGCAATCTGGCCCAAGACGGTGTCGGAACCGGTGCCCAGGTCGGTCGCGCCGATCATCAGGTTGAAGGAGCCGTCGTCGTTCATCTTGATGCTGGCGGCGGCCATGTCGAGGTTGGGGATGCCGGAGCCTTGCATCAGGAACGCCACGCCGATCCCGCGCCGCAGATGGGGCGCGCCGGGGACGGTGTGCCAGTGCGGATTGCCGTACTTCTGCGCCCAGCCCACCGCCGCTGCGCCCTGGATAGCAGCCTCGCGCAGCGCATTCGTCTCGATCATCTCGCCATGCGCCTCACGGCCCTCGCTCCACACCTTGCTCATGATGTTCTCGGTGTGCGGCTTGACGATGTTGTTCAGCCGGAAGGCCAGCGGGTCCATCCCCATTTCCGTGGCGATACGGGTGATGAGCGTCTCGGTGGCGACGACGCCCTGGGTGACGCCGTACCCGCGATACGCCCCCGCACGCGGCAGGGTCGTGTAGTACGTCTCGCCCCAGAAGCGCACGTTGGGCGTGTTGTAGATCGGCAAGGTCTTGTGGCCGGTGTTGCCGAGCACCGTCAGGCCATGCCCGCCATACGCGCCGGTATCGCTCCACGCGCGCATGTCCTGCGCCACCATCGTTCCGTCTTTGGTCACGCCCACACGATAACGCACGCGCATCGGGTGGCGGGTGGTGGTGTAGATGAACTGCTCCTCGCGCGTCAGTTCCAACAGCACCGGGCGGCCCGTGGCGATGGTGAGATGCGCGGGGATGTCCTCGTAAATCTCCTGCTTGTTGCCGAACGCGGCGCCGATGCGCGGCTTGATCACGCGAATCTGCCCCTCCGTGAGGCCAAGCACGGGCGCAAGGATGCGACGGACGTGAAACGGCACCTGCGTCGAGGTGAGGATGACCAGCCGGTCGTCCTCGTCCCAATAGGTGAGCGTCACCCACGGCTCCAGCGGCACGTGCTTCATCTTCTGCGTCTCCACCTCGGTCTCGAAAACGTAGTCGGCCTCTGCGCACGCCGCGTCCACGTCGCCGATGTCAATTCTCACCTTGGCGACGAGGTTCTTGGACGGGTCGCTATCACCGAAATTCACGTAATCCGGCTGGTCGTGGATGATCGGCGCGCCCTCGGCCATCGCTGCGTCGAGCGTGAGGACGGGCGGCAATACCTCGTATGTCACCTTGATAAGTTCCAACGCTTGCGCCGCAATCTCCGGCGTCTCGGCGGCAACGGCGGCGACGCGGTCGCCCACGTAGCGCACCTTGTTATCGAAGCTGACATAGTCCAGCGGGCCGGGAATCGGGTAGCTCTGCCCCGCCGTCGAGTAGACCACGCGCGGGACATTCTTGTAGGTCAGCACCGCGCGGACGCCGGGCAACGCCTCGGCCTGGCGCGTGTCGATGTCCTTGATGCGCGCGTGGGCATGCGGGCTGTGCAGGATTTTGGCGTAGAGCATCCCCGGTCGCTCGAAGTCGGCGACGAAGGCGGGCAAGCCTTGCGCCAGCTTGGGCGCATCCACCTTGGGCAATGGCTTACCCACCACGGCGAACTTCTCCGGCTCGGTCGTCACCACGACGCGCGGCTGCACCTTGACGCGCGTCTGCGTATCTATGCCACCACCGCCGCCGAAATCCGGTGGTTCGGGCGATTCGGGCAGGGTGAACAGGCCCTCCGGCGGGCGGAACAGCGCCTCGCCGAGGTCACCGAGATCGGAGCCGCCGACTACAGGACCGGGATCCTCGCCGCGCAGGTACGCCGCCGCGCGCAGAATCGCCTGCACCGGCTTGACGTAGCCGGTCTCACGGGAGACGATGCCGCTGATGACGTCGCGCACCTCGGCTTCGGTGGGGCGCGGGTTGCGGTCGAGCAGCGCCTTCCCGGCGAGGATGAGCGCGGGCGTGTCGTAGCCGCTCTGGATCGCGCCGGTCTCGATGAACGCGCGCTGCAGCGGGTGCCACTCGGCTTTCTGATTCCAGCCGGGATGCTGATGACCGCTCAGCCCTTCGACGGTGAGCACAGTCGCACCGTCGGCCTGCGCCGCCAGCATGACGACGCTGCTGCACAGCTTGCCGTTCAACAAGACGGTGCTGTAGCCGTCCGTGCCGTCCTCACTGCCGAACTTCACACTTTTGATGCCGTTGCGCCGCAGCAAGTGAAACAGCGTCTCGCGCGGTTCGATATCGAAGGTGCGGGGGGTGTTGTTCAAGGTCATTGTGATTTTCATACGTTACTCCTGTTGTTCAGGCATGATGATAGCACAAGCATAATCAGCATTGCCCCACGCCAATTCAAAATCGCCTCGTGAGATATAAAACGGTGATGCATCAAAGGCAGAATCGAGGGCAATGACAGTATCGCTATCCAATCCAATGATCGTGATCGTATGGTTGCTGATGCCAGTCCAGTATGGCAACTCACCCGTATCTACAAACGCTATGACAGGTATTTGAGCTTGCAAGTATTCGGCAAGAATCGAGAGCGTTGCCTCTCTATAGATGACCTTAATGCCAAGTTGTGTCAAATACAGAATGTTTCTTCTGGGAGCACCAATCGGACCAATCCTTAACAAAGCCAGTAAACGGCTATAAGGCACAGCTATCTTAAAATAATCCAATACCATAGCCGCACACGCTGCCAGACAATCAGCGTGTTGCGCCTGCTTACGGTGCGGGACATTCAGTGGTGGTATACGCGGCAGCAAGGCTTTCGGCATAGTGTGTCATCTCGTTGATTTCTGCGGGGGTAATGGGGATCCGCCCTGTTTCCACGTCGACGTCTACCGTTCCAACAGTTCCCAACAAGCCGGTTGTCGGGAATGCCAGGAGAATCGGAACACGCCAATAAAGACGATCTGAAACGACCAGGTTGGGCTCTCCCGCACGCAACAAATAGCTTATTTCATTCGCCACAAAACGGCCGGCCAGTCGTCTAGCGACTTCTGCTGAGTAGTTCATTTCAGTAGAAACCTGAATTGTCAGATTAATCTTCCCGATTTTGGGGATTTGTTCGAGCAATATCTCGGTCATTTGACCCTCTTTCATACCTCTGATCATAGGGCATTTGCTTATTCATTATAGCACAACCTGCAGAAGATTGCCGAATGATGTGCGGATTCGCGTAATCCGTGTTATCAATCACCACATCACTGCGCTCGGCAGGACGATGTGTTTCCAGATACCACTGCTGGACGGGGATATAGCGGAACTTGTAGCGTTCCAGGTAATCGTCGCCGCAGTGCGGGACGTCGCGGGCAGTGGCGCGACGCAGGACTTCGTCGAAGGGGATGTGCAGGAAGAGGCGCAGGTCGAAGTAAGCGTCGATGGGCGGGCGGAAGAGCAGGACGCCTTCCACGAGCACAATGGTCTCGACGTGATTTGTACTTTGCGCAAACGCACTATAATCAAATTGTTAATGTTTGACCTACAGGTGGGACGCGCTTATACCCTGTGCCAGACGGCGTCCCTCATAGAAGAGCAACGTTTTAATGCATGTTTTCCATCATACCAAAGCGGTTATCAGGCGGGTAGCTTGCTGAGCTCAAATGGGGCAACGAATTTAGGCCCTGGCTAAGCAAAAAATTCGCGTCCGCCGCGGCGCCTGTTCGTTTGAGATTCGTGGCCAGCCTGCTGCCCGAATCATACCCAAGACTTACCATGGCCGGATGTGCGTCCGTACAGGATTAACCGTGCAAGTCCTATCTTATCAGGATGTTCTCGCATAGCGCGTGAACTGTTTTCAATCAACGACGAAAGGAGACGAAATGAAAACCCAACCAATTTTGCGTGCGATGACGTTGCTGATGATGGCTCTGGCGTTGGCGGTGGGGGTGTGGGGGGTGATGCCGACGCCGGTAGTGTTGGCGTACTCGTGTACGTCAACTGGGACTGGGGATTGGAATGCCATCGCAACCTGGACCAATTGTAACGGTACCATTCCGCAGAACGGCGATGATGTCACCATCCAAAGCGGGCATACGGTTACAGTGAATGTCAACACGGCTACACTGAACAGCCTTACTGTGAATGGCACATTGCGCTTTGACAACACCGGCACAGGCAGGTCTATGATGGTGACAGGCAATATCGTTATTGGATCAAGCGGTCGGCTCGATGTGGCTACAGGTGGCAACGCGACTACGCACTCACTGACGATTGGCGGCGACTTGACCAATAACGGCACCTTCGATGGCCTACCCGCTACCGGACGCATCATCAATGTGACGTTCAACCGGAACGGGAATCAGACAATCACTGGCACTGGAACAACAAGGTTCAACATCCTCACGTTGAACATGGGCACAAGCAGGGATAACATCCTGGATGTGCAAGCGGTCATCTCCCTTAACGCAAGTGCCAATCCATTGGTCATTCAGAACGGGACCTTCAGGTTATCAAGCGCGTCTACGATCACGCCGTTTACCACCGGGGTTACTATCCCAGCCACAGGAGGCTTCTGGCTCAACGGCGGCACAGTGTCCACCGGGAACTTGTCTTGGACAATCAGCGGGTTACTCCGAATATCCGCAGGAACACTCACTATAGGGACCAACGCAGGAAACTCAGTAAATTATAATACAGGATCGGTGATTACAATTGAAGGCGGAACTTTGAGCATAGCCGGGAGACTTGGAAGAAATAATGACGCGAACAGACAGGTTACCTATACCCAAAGTGGCGGCACAGTAACGGTCGTGCGAGTCGAATCGACAAGTAGCAACTACGCCGGTTTCGATATTGGTAATGCGGGATCATCGTTCACGATGAGTGGTGGAACGATCGTGATCCAGCGGGCGACAAGTTGCACTTCAGGCGACTATCTGAATGTTGCGTCAACGTACAATGTGACGGGAGGTACTCTGCAGATCGGCAATGCCAGCACGCCGAGTGCAAACACAATGCGGATTAACAGCACGGTCCCTGTTGGGAATCTCGTCGTGGATGGGTCGACCAGTGAGGTAACGAAACCCACTGCCCAGTTATTGAACAATTCATTGACTGTCGTTAGTGATGTAACTGTTCAGACAGGGACAACGCTAAACGCCAATGACCTGAACTTGACGGTTGGCGGTAACTGGGCCAACAATGGCACCTTCACCGCCGGCAGCGGTACCGTCACTTTCAACGGTAGCAGTGCTCAGACCATCGGCGGCAGTAGTTTCACCGCCTTCAACAACCTGACGATCAACAGCGGTGCGACGGTAGTCATCCCAACAGACAACACCCCCACCGTCAGCACGGCTCTCACCAACAACGGCGCTCTGCGCCAGACGCGCAACGTCGGCACCGAGAACACGGTCTTTTTAAACATCGGTACCGCCTACTATGGCGTCGAGATCGACCCTGACTCGACCGCTATGGGCGATACAACGGTCACGGTCAGTGGCAACCAATTCTGCCCTAACGCCTCAGCCGGCGTCAAACGCTGCTTCGATATCACCCCTGCCAGTCCACAGGTCGCCACGGTGCGTTTCTACTTCAGCGAGGCGGAGCGCAATAGCCAGACGTTGGGCAACCTGAAGGTCTGGCACCGAAGCGGCAGCGCATGGGTCCAGGAAACAGGCACGACAAGCACGGGCGGCAGCGGTAATGCGCAGTGGGTACAGGTGACAGGTGTAAGCGCATACTCGCCCTTCTTGTTATCCGAAAACAACCCCACCGCCATCACCCTTGCCTCCTTCAAGGCCACCTCGCAAGACGCGCCGCAGGGCGGCGCCGCCATCCTCGTCACCTGGGAAACCGCCTCCGAGCTGGACAACGTGGGCTTCAACCTGTACCGCAGCGAGTCGGCGGCGGGGCCGTATACGCTTCTGAACGAGTCGCTCATCCCGCCGCAGTTCCCTGGTGAGGTGATGGGCAGCGATTACGAGTGGCTCGACACGGACGTACAGCCCGGCGTGACCTACTACTACAAGCTGGAAGACATCGACGTCAAGGGCGTGAGCACGTTCCACGGTCCGGTGAGCACCGCCGTTGTCACCACGCCGACCGCCGTGCAACTGCAACGCATCGATGCGCACAGTATGACAACGCCGTTGGTTGTGGGGTTGATCGCAATGATGGGGTTGTGGGTCGTGCGCCGCCGGCGTTAAGAGCGCCTATCGTGGGACGCGGATTGACATCAGGGACCGGGATAGAGGGCTTCGACTGCTGTGTAAATCCGCGACTGAAACTCCGGGATTTTTCGAAATCCCGGAGTTTTTTTGCCACTTTTCTGTAACCAAATACCAATGAAACACAAACGTTACAAAAAACATTCCTAATTATGATGTTGCATGTGAAATTCTGGAAACCGCATAGTGTGACGGACATTTTAGTGTGGTAAGGGATATGATCAAGAAAACATTAATCGTATTAAGTGGGATGTTATTATCTGCTTTGATGTGGGCATTGCCGATTGCAGCGCAGCCTCAAGGGATGTCTGCATCGCCTGCCCCATTGGCGTCGAATGTCGAACCTGGTCAAATTTCTTTCACGCTCAATAGCGGCGAAATCGCCTGGCTCGACAGTATCAACGCATGCACAGCCGGCCCGAGCGCGATGTGGATGGCGATTGCTGTGACGAACAATGCCACAGAGACTTTAACCGACGTAGAGATTCAACTGTCCGGTTTCTCCTCCGCGTACTTTGCGCTTACCGCCGATCCCGTGCGCTACGTGGGCAACCTCGCGTCCGGGGAGACGTATCACGGCTATTGGTACGTGGATTACAGTGGCGCATGTCAAGCTCCCTCCCCCTACAACGTGAGCGATGCGTATACCCTCACCGTGACCGCCGCTAACCTGAGCGCGCCGGCGAGCTACACCGGCACTCTTACCACCGGCAGAAGCGAGGGGATTGGCGGCGGCGCCGCAAACATTAACCCGACCTCCCTGGATAGTGAAGTTGCTATCGGTCAGCTCTTTACCCAAACGGTAAGTTACGTATTTCCGCGCAATATCAGCGGCGCGCTGTTCCAACCCACCGGCGATGCAGGTTTTGCGGATGCCTGTTTCCGGCTGGTTAAAGCTGAGGTGACTGCGTCGAATATGAACGGAGTATCACGCGGAACGCAGCACCGCTTGTACTTTGAGGATGCCGAATCCCGCACTACGCGGCCATCGGTGACAATGGCCTATGTCTGGCAGGCGCAATGTCAGGCCGAAACCGACTCCCGGCCCTGGACAACCAGCACCGGCGGTAATGCGCCAAAATACGCGAACGAGTTCGATGAACTCAGCGCACCTTTCCCCCAGGCTGACCTGTCGCTGGATATAGCCGTATCCGTAGAACCTACGTTGCTCACATCCGCCGGAACGGTCACGTACACGGTGCGCCTGGGCAACAGATCTGCCAAACCGATCATTGTCAATCGCGTACATTTCAAGCTGCCCCAGGGCGTGATCTACAAGGGCCTGGCGACCTCTAGCGCCGTTGACATCGACGACTCTAGCCAATATCCGACGCCAAACGCGACCGGCGTATTGACCTGGACGGGTGTGCCGCTGCTTTCTTACACCGTACCCCCCTCCGGCACAGTAGGGACCGGCGAGCCGGGAACGCTCGACCTGATCTTCACGGCAGACGCACCCGCAGTCGCCGGACGGTACATAGCGACGGTCTCAGCGACGTTGGGGACGCTGGACGTTGGACAGCCGGCCACGACGTTCGACGTGGACGTCCCCACCGCCGTCTCACTCGTCTCTTTCGAGGCAACCCCGCGGCAGGGCACAATCCTTGTCACCTGGGAAACCGCAATGGAGCTGGATCACGTGGGCTTCAACCTTTATCGCAGCACGGCAGTGAATGGGCCGTACACGCAACTGAACGCCGACCTCATCCCGCCGCAATTCCCTGGCGAGATCATGGGCGGCGCTTACGACTGGCTCGACACGAACGTGCAGCCCGGTGTGACTTACTTCTACAAGCTGGAAGACATCGATGTGAAGGGCGTGAGCACATTCCACGGACCGGTCAGCACGGCTCTCGTCAGGACGCCCACAGCAGTGAAGATGCAGCGTGTATCGGCACATCCCGCAATCACACCCCTCGTATTAGGCGTGACGCTGTTGCTGGGATTGGCGGTCGTATATCGCCAAAGGCGGCTAATCTAGTCAGAGTTAGACTACAGAAGCCTCACGAGGTACCCGGTCAAGCAAGTACCTGCGCAGAACACACAATCTGCAAGGTATAGTGCGGGCTGAGACTTTTGTAGTCTTTGCCATTTTAAAATCGCCAAACCGCAAGCACATCTTGACTTTTGCATGATTGTCTATATGCTTAAGATGTAAGGTGAAAAGCAAACAGATCACGCTCATATAAGGGAGGCAAACATGACGAAGTTGCAAACGATCGAGGGAATCGGCGAGACGTATGCCGAGAAGTTGCAGCAGGCCGGGGTTGGATCGCTGGAAGCGCTGCTCGAACAGGGCAAGACGGCCAAAGGCCGCGCCGACCTTGAGGAGAAAACCGGCATCAGCGGCAAGCTCATCCTCAAATGGGTGAACCGCGCCGACCTTTTCCGCGTCAAAGGGATCGGAGAAGAATACGGCGATTTGCTGGAGATCGCGGGCGTCGACACCGTCCCCGAACTGGCCCAGCGCAACGCCGAGCACCTCTACAACAAAATGGTCGAGATCAACAACGAGCGCAACCTGGTGCGCCGTCTGCCCTCGCAAGCTCAGGTCGCCGATTGGATCGAACAGGCCAAACAGCTCCCCCGCATGCTGACATATTGAAAGTTACCCGCAGAGAAAAATCCCCAACCGCGCATCGTTGGGGATTTTTTGATGACCGGGGCATTTTCCCTTTTTACCCCTTGGACGCAGATTGATAGTGCTGAACGCGCTGGGCCATTTCTGTCACCTTGTTAACAAAATCGGTTTTCTCCCGAGTATAAGCTTCGCGGCTGTCAGCGTGTTCCTGCGCTAAAGCCAGTTTGAGCCTCTCATACGCCTCGGCCACCTCAGGATGTTGCAAAAGATACTCATAAAACAGGATATGGTCACGCCAATATGCGCCGCCCCACTCGACAACGTGGAGATGATGCGTAGTCATGTCCCCCGTTTTCTTGCGGAAGAAATGCCAGCCGGGGATGTTCTGTTCACCCTCGTATATGTAGTCCAGCGTCGCCAACGGCGCCTGACAATAGCGCACATCGGCTATAGTGAACAATCCCACCATAATATCGAGGATGGGCTTGGCGTAGATCCCCGGAATGGCAGTGCTGCCAATGTGACGGATCTCCTTGATATACGGTGCCAAGGCAGCAGACAAGCGCTGCCTCTCAAGCGTGAAGTACGTCTGCCAGAGCGGATTGTGCGGAACAAGCTCCACTTTCCCCTCCCTGACGCCCAATGCAGACACACCGGCAAGCTCCGGTGAAACCTCAGTTGTCGTTGTCGGTGAAGACAAATCTTTATGGATAGGTGGCGTTGTATGATTCATCGCCTGCAACCAATACACCTTTGTGCATCTCTTCAACATTATCCTTTATGCGCACAACTATATTGACTCTATTGTATCCTTATCTACCACGGCAACTATAACAATTCCGCGAATTTTCGGTTAATGAAGGACAACAAAACAGACCTGACCGGAAAATCCAAGTCAGGCCTGTAAAAAAGAATAGGGTGTGTGTCTCAGTTGGGGGGTGCGGTCGGAGACCGGCTCCAGCGTGCTCTGGCCGGTCTCTGACCGCGCCAGCCCTGGATTTTCAACTCATTTGAAACACACCCAAAAGAATAACACTTACCTTATGAGGTAGGAAGCTGCAGAATGAACGTAGACCCTGCGCCGCGCTGGCTCTCGAACCACAGTCGCCCCCCCTGCTGCTCAACGAGACGCCGGGAGAGATGCAACGCCAGTCCGTTGCCGGGATTCTTCCGCGTCTCCTCATCGGAAGCGCGGAAAAACATCTCGAAAATGCGGGGTTGTTCTTCCGGCAGGATACCAATGCCGTTGTCACGCACGGCAACCCGCACGGCAGAGGCATCGGGTGTGAGTTCGGCGGTAATCGTGATGACGCCGCCTTCCGGGGTATAAATATGGGCATTACTGAGCAAATTCCCCAGCACCTGCACGAGACGGTCATGGTCGCACCAGAGCGCGGGCAGGTCTTCGGGAATCACGCGGGTGACGGTTTGGCCTTTCTGCGCGATGGCATTTTCAAAAGGGCGCAGCGCTTCGTCGAGCGCCGCCTGAAGTGGAACAGCGGTGGGGGTAAACTTTAAGCCCTGCCCATCCAACTTGTTGATGTCACCGAGATCGGCGACCATGCGCGCCATACGTTCCACATTCGAGCGCACCGTCTGCAAGAACCCCGTCTGCGCCTCGTTGAGCGGGCCCATAATGCCCTTCAGCAACAGATCGGTGTAGCCCATAATGGACGTCATCGGCACCCTCAACTCGTGCGTCACCAGAGAGACGAACTGCTGCCGGGCGCGTTGGACTTCGGCTAGGGCTTTCTCGGCCTCCTGGCGCGCCTGCCGCTCCTGCGCCAGGGCTTCTTGTAATGCTTGCAGTTCATCCGTCACCGGCATCGCATCCTCCTGAGTAAATCCGTTAAAATCCGTTCAATCCGTTGACACAGATTGTATGCCATTTCAGCAGTGAGGCAACATCACAGCGCCGGGGTCAGCAAAATGGCGCCCACGATGACCACACAACCCAGTAACGCCCCGGCGATAGTCTGACCGAGCGTGTGCCGCCGTAGCTTGACCCGCGACCAGGCAATCAGTGGGATGCTGATTACCAGCGGCGCAGCAGCCAGCCCAAACACGTGCAAAATGAGCAGTGTCACCCCGGCGGCGGAAGAAGTATGCACGCTGATCTTCCAGCGCAGTGTGATGACGAAAACAACCAGCCACTGCACAAAACCGGCACCGGCCATCGCTTTCAGCAGCGGTGGCGCATGCCCAATGTGCATCACCAGCCAGCTCACGCCAAACCCGCCGATAGTGACCAACAACGAGCCTTTGCGTTGCTCCCGAAGCTGCACGTCCAGATCGGTCACCCGCCCGTGGCGCACCTGCCAGATCAGAAACAGCAGCGGAGCGACCAGCGCCATCAACACGTACACACCCGACCACAGCCATACCCCAGGCACAGACATGCTGGCAGCGACGACAATCAGACCTGCCAGTCCCATCACAGGCGGACTGCCCAACTGCGATATGCCATACGCCAGATATTCGCCGCGCGTCCTGGGCTTGAGCACGGCGTCCAACGTAGTGGCCAGGGATGAGTATGACGGTGAGCCATGGTCTCTCTCGCTCATAGCATATTCCTCCATTCAGGTTACAATAACGCTCTACATTATACCAGACATGAAAATTGTAGCGCGCGAGGTATCAACGCGCCCAACAAAATTGACAAGGATCAAGAGGGAACATGGTAAAGGAAAAGGGAAAAGTCATCTTGGTGACAGGCGCCTCATCGGGGATCGGGCAGGCGTGCGCGATAGCCCTGGCGCAGCAAGGACACCGTGTATACGGAACAAGCCGCAGGCCGCGACATGCCGAAGCAGACTTCACCATGCTGCCTATGGACGTGACCGACGCCGCATCGGTGCAAGCAGCAGTGCAAACGCTTCTCAACCGCGAAGGCCGCATCGACGTCGTGGTGAACAATGCCGGCTTTGGCTATGGCGGCGCTGTAGAAGATACCTCGATTGAGGAGGCACAAGCCATACTCGACACCAACTTCTTGGGCGTGTTGCGGGTCTGCCATGCAGTGCTTCCGACCATGCGGGCCCAAGCGAGTGGAACGATCATCAACGTCAGTTCCATTGGAGGGATGATCGCTCTGCCGTTCCAGGGTCTCTACAGTGCCAGCAAGTACGCGCTTGAAGGTGTAAGCGAAGCGCTGCGGATGGAGGTCAAACGCTTTGGCATTCATGTGGTGCTGGTAGAACCCGGCGACACGCGCACGCAATTCACCGCCAACCGCCGCAACACCCGCGGCGCGGACGAGAATCCTGTCTACCGTGAGGCATATCGGCGCACACTGGCGCGAATCGAGGCGGATGAACGCAACGGGGTTCCGCCAGAAACCGTTGCCCGCACCGTAACAAAGATTGTGGCAGCGCCGCAGCCCAGAGTACACTACCTCGTAGGCCCGTTTCATCAGAAACTGGCCGTCCTGGTAAAACACCTTGTCCCGGCCGGGCTGTTCGAACGGATCGTTATGCTGGTCTATGGCGTAAAATAGTCCTTGCAACCCGGCACCTTGACAGCCCGTACTATCAGTAGATGACGATCAGACCCAGTAGATCGAATTTTTGCCTGGTCTGCCTCTGACGATCAAGACCGGAACGGGGGGCTGACGATCCCCTCCAAGCAAATTGGGATTACTGAGACTACAAGGGCGGGGTTGGGAGCAGGTTGCACCTGTCTTCCACTTTAACAAAAGGAGCGATAAAATGAAAAAGAGCATCATTTTGGGTATCGTGTTGGCGTTGGTGGCGACCAGCCTGGCATGTACGATCACATTGCCAGACATCAACATCGATATCGATGTAGAAAAAGTAGAAGGTTCCGGGAACGTGATCGAGGAGAACCGCGACGTGCGAGACTTCAGCCGAGTGCGTCTGGCGGGATTCGGCCGCCTGCACATCGAACGCGGCGACACAGAATCGCTGCGCATCGAGGCCGAGGACAATTTACTACAGTACATCACCACCGAGGTCGAGGATGGCGAACTTGACATCCGGTGGCAAAAGAATATCCTGGCGACCAATCGCCAGCCGATCAACTTCTACCTTACCGTGAAGACGCTGGACACGATCACATTGGATGGGGCTGGCGATATCGAGGCGTCCAACATGCGCGCCGAGACGTTCACCGTAAACGCGAATGGCGCGGGCAATTTTAACCTGTCGGACCTGAACGTCGACACCCTCTTCGTGACACTCTCCGGGGCGGGCAATGTGACGTTGACCGGAGAAGCGACAACGCAGACCGTGAAGATCAACGGGCTGGGGAATTATCAGGCCCGTGACCTGTGGAGCACGACCGCCAAAGTGGAAATCAACGCAGCCGGCTCCGCGACCGTGCGGGTCAGTGAGAAGCTCGATGCGACGATCAATGGCGCAGGGTCGATTTATTACTACGGCAATCCCACGGTCTCCCAACGAGTGGCCGGCGTCGGAAAAATCAGCCGCATCGAAGACTAAAGCACATCTTCTGACAAGGTTTACAGGATCAATAAGGTAAAATATCTATGACTCTACTGCAAAAAGAGGAATTTACCACAGAGGCACGGAGGACACAGAAGAATCTTTATTTTTATCTTGAATAAAATTGATTTTCTGATTACCAATATCAACTTATCAAAATATAGTTAAAAACTCCGTGACCTCTGT
>Ga0101944_10001949_pt1 | contig 36967 bp, 43 predicted proteins | sample DewCreD2012metaG_FD_75245 | JGI IMG/M metagenome (GOLD analysis project Ga0101944, IMG submission 75245) | Hot spring sediment bacterial and archeal communities from British Columbia, Canada, to study Microbial Dark Matter (Phase II) - Dewar... ... | reverse complement strand
TGCCTTATCGAACTGTTTGTGCGTATAGTGTGATAGTATGAATCGGATCGCGATTGAAGTGTGATCCGGAGCAGTCGGATGACTACACGAAGGGCAGCCCGGTGAGTGCCGGGAGGCCCGCCGAAGAGTAAGCCGGCGTTGTTGAGTGCTGTCGAGCGCTCCACTACGTCGGTTTTTTTATTTTCCAAGGGGGCTTGGTCCTAGAAGGGAGTTCGACATGGGATTGCTTCTACTGATTCTCGTGATTCTTTTGCTCGTTGGCGCTCTGCCCAGATGGGGATACAGCCGCACCTGGGGTTACGGTCCCACGGGCGGCCTTGGGTTGGTGCTGCTGATCGTGCTTGTGCTGTTGATCCTGAACGTGATCCCGCGCGGATTCTAAGCGGCGATGAAATCGCCCCAGCAGGCCTGTATGGCCCGTGTGTGATGCCGCTTGTTGTGCTCGGGGCGATCGTCGTGGGCGCGGGATTCTACCGGGGGTGGTTCCACCTTACTTCCGGAACTACCGCGGACAGTCCCAATGTCACGGTGACCGTGTACAAGGACAAGGCTGCGTTGATTGAGAAGTACAAGACGTCGTGGCGTGTTGAGTTAACCTTGAGGAGCCATTCATGAACGCGCGAAAGATGCTGTTGGCGATGACCCTGCTTGCCCTGCTGGCCGGAACGTTCTGTGTCAACGGCTGCAACACCTGGAAGGGCGCTGGCAAGGACGTGGAGAAGACGGGCGACGCGATGCAGGGCAAGTAGCGGACCCCAATCAGACATGCACCCGCTGCGGCGGGAAGAAAGGCGCTGCCGTGAAAACCCGGATTCTCAAGCTCTCGCTCATCGCGGTCGTGTCAATCAGTGCCGCCGTGGCGTTTCTCGGCTGCGACACTGACGATGCGAAGCAGGCCGGCGATCAGGTCCAGAAGGCCGCCGACCAGGCCGGGGACACCGTGAACCGTGGACTTGATAAGGCCGGCGAGGCCACCAGCACCGGAATCCAAGCCGCGAATGACGCCGGACGACAGGCCGTTGACCAGACAAAGAAGGCGACGAGCACGGCCAGAGATGCAGTCGGCCACGCCGCTCAGAGCACGGGCGAGGCGATGGGGCAGGCCGGGCAAGCCGTGAAGGAGTGGGTTGCGCCCGCGACGGCTCCAGCGACCGCCCCCACGACCGGGAAATGAGCGCGGCCTGGCGGCGATCGAAGGACGGCCGACGAGCATCGTGCCCGTCGGCCGTCAGAGCCTGCGACTCCTTTCGCATTCGTCCATGATCCGTGTCCGGCGGCCTTGCCCGCGTCAGCGTCCGTTCCTCCGTGGCTCAACCGGTCACCGGGTTGTTGATTCACTGCGTCATCGGCTCAACTTCATGGCTGGCGACCAGTTCGTCGAGAAACTCTGCCAGGCCATCTTCGCTGTTGCTCTTGATCACACGCCTGGCAACCGCGATCAACTCCGGCCGGGCGTTTCCCATCGCCACACCCAAACCTGCGTTCTTGACCATGGCCACGTCGTTGATGTCGTCCCCGATGGCAACAATCTGCTCGGGAGCGATATTGTGAAGGCGGGCCACGTGGAGCACGCCCTCCCACTTGTTTACCGCCGGGTCGAATACCTCCAGCACTTCCACTCCGTAGGCCGCCACATACAGGCTCTGGCAAAGAATCCGGTCGCCGAAGCGGTCTCGCAACAAGTGTCGCACACGAGCCACCTCGTCGCGGTCGGCGCAAATGCCCAGGCGAATCGTGTGCTCGTGCGGGTGCTGCGACAGGTTCTCGACGAACTGGAGCTTAGCCATCGTCACCCGCATCCAGTCGGCCGTGGCGGCGTTCATCCGCACGTTCGCCGTAACCAGATAATCGATGCCTGTCTGCGTCGTATCCTGCAAGGCCAGGGCGGCATGCCCCGCCTGCTCAATTGCCTGGCATACCTCGCGGGCCAGGGCAGGCTCCATGGCCGTCCGGTGCAGCGTAATTCGCTGCCCGGTGTCGATGACCATCGCGCCGCCGACAAAGACCGCGGTCGAGTAATGGCTGACGGCATTGAGCACCGTCTGGCTTTCGGTCCAGTTGCGCCCGGTGGCAAAACAAATCAACAAGCCGGCCTTTAAAGCGCGATGAACCGCGGCCTTGTTCCTGGGCGAAACGGTCCCGTCCGGCGATAACAGCGTGCCATCCAAATCAATAGCGATCATCCGGTACGACATCACTAACCGTTTCTCAGCCCCGATCAGAATAAGGGGCAGTTCTGGGATTTGAAAGCCACACCGACGTTTTCGACGGGATATCCACAATCCCTTGGGGTGGCAAGTCTTTCCACCGCCATATTAGGGGTCGGATGATTCTCCCACAACTCATCGGACAATTGGCTCGCATGATTCAAGGCAGATTTGGACGCTGCTTCGGAGCATCACACCTCACGACCCGGCCGAGGGCAACACCATTGGCAGTCAGGTCGTCAAGTCGATCATGCGGGCGTGTCCAGAAGCCGCCCTCCGCCGAAGTTATAATGGCGGACATGTCATTCAAGCTCATTGATCGGCAGTTGGTCTACCCCGGCAGGAAGATTCGCCTGGAGATCCATCATCTGGAGGATGAGGCGGGCAAGCGCACGCAGCGGGAAGTGGTGGTGCACCCCGGCGCAGTGGTCATCCTCCCATTTCTCGATGAGAGCACCATCATTCTGATCCGCAACCGGCGGTATGCCATCGCCCAGATCCTGCTGGAACTGCCCGCCGGCACGCTGACGCGGGGCGAAGCGCCCATGAACTGCGCCGGCCGTGAATTGCGGGAGGAGACAGGCTATCTGGCGGGGCGCCTCAAGCCGATCGGCAGTTTCTACTCTTCGCCGGGCATCATGAGCGAGAAGATGTATGCCTTCGCCGCCTATGATCTGGAGCGGACTCAACGGGCTCTGGAGGAAGGCGAGGAGATAGAGACCGTGCCCATCCGGTTCGGCGATGCTGTCAACATGATCCGTGATGGGCAGATTCAGGATGGCAAGACCATCGCCTGCCTGCTGATGTATGAACGGTTTTTCCAGAAGACCTGACGGCCGCGGAGTGTGACGCCTCGCCGCGGCCGCGCATCATCCGGGTGACATGCGATGCGCCGAGGTGAACGGGAGTTCCGGCAGGGCGATTTCGACGAGCAGAGCATGCTCTCGTCGCTGGCATCGGTGTTCCTGGGGACCGTATCGGTGGGCAGCGTCATGGGGGTGCGGGTACGGCTGCATGCTTCCCTCCTGTGGTTTGTCGCCCTGATGTTCCTTCTGGTTCCGGGCACAAATGCCGGGGTCGGCTATTTCGACGTGGCCACGGGCGTGTGCATTCTTGCGGCCCTGCTGGTGGTGCATGAAGTGGGACACTGCACGGCAACCGCTCAGGTGGGCGGGCGTACGGATGAGATTGTTCTCTGGCCCCTGGGTGGACTTGCGGGCGGGGAGGTTCCGCCGCGACCCCTGCCGACGTTTCTTGCCGCCGCGGGCGGATTGCTGGCGAATCTGGCGGTCAGCCTGATGGTCGGATTGGCTTTGTGGCTGCTGACGCGCGGGGCGTTTGTGCCAAACCCCTTGCACATGAAGCCAGTCTTCGGGCACACAACGCCGGCCTATTACCTGGCAATGACCTTTTCCGTCAGTTCCCTGATGTTGCTGCTGAACCTGCTGCCGGCGTACCCGATGGATGGCGGCCAGATGCTCCAGGCGATGCTCTGGAACAGCCTGGGGCACTACCGCTCCGTTTACGGTGCGTGCGTGACCGGGATGGCGACCGCCGGGGCCCTGGTTCTGACGGGGCTTTTCAGCGCCAGCCTGCTGTTGGTCGTTCTGGGCGGCTGGCTGCTGATCTCCTGCCATGAGAAACTGCGCGTGCTCACCGAGATGGGACAAGAGGTGTTCGAGGACCCAGCCTCCGACAGCGACGATTGGGAGATGGCACGCCGATCCCGTCGTCGTCGGCTCAGCCGCCGGGCCATTCGCAGGATGCGTCGCCGCGCGCAACAGGAGCAGCAGGAGCAGGCGCGAATCGACATGATCCTGGACAAGGTTGCCGCCCGCGGCATGGCAAGCCTGACCTGGCGTGAGAGACGGGCGTTGCGGAAGGCGACCGAACGGCAACGGCGGGATGATGCGGAAGCCGGCCGCGTGTATCGGGAAACATAGCCCGCTTGTTGCCGGGATGGCTTGGCTTTATGCTTTGCCCCCTATGCACGACGCGGCCTATCAGCAATGCATCAGCCCCGCCTGCGGCGCGACCTATTCCATTGACGACATCCTCGTTTCCTGCGGCAAGTGCGGCGGCCTGCTTGATGTGCGATATGACTGGAAGCGCAACCCCGTTCCCAAGAGTCTGAGCTTCTTCGAGCACCGCTGGTCCACCAAGGGCACGGGGATCGAGGGGCGGCTGGATTTTTCGGGCGTCTGGCGATTCAGGGAGCTGCTGCCCTTCTATCACACGGAGGACCAGATCGTCACGATTGGCGAAGGCCGGACCGTCCTCCAGCGTGCGGACCTGCTTGCCAGGCAGATCGGGATGAACAGCGGCAGGCTGATGCTCCAGTACGAAGGATTGAATCCCAGCGGGAGTTTCAAGGACAACGGCATGACGGCCGCGTTCACCCACGCCCGCATGGTGGGTGCCCATCGCGTGGCGTGCGCTTCAACCGGCAACACCTCGGCCTCGCTGGCGATGTTCGCGGCGCTGGCCCAGATGCAGGGGGTTGTCTTTATCGGCAGCGGCAAGATCAGCTTCGGCAAGCTTTCCCAGGCCCTGGATTACGGCGCGCTGACGCTCCAGATCCAGGGCGATTTCGATGCGTGCCTGCGCCGCATCCGCCAGATCGCGACCGACCCCCGGATGGGCATCTACCTGATGAACTCGGTGAATCCCTTCCGGCTCGAGGGGCAGAAGTCGATCATGTACCGGATTCTTGAGGCGCTGGACTGGCAGCCCCCCGACTGGATCATTGTGCCGGGAGGAAACCTTGGCAACTGCTCGGCCTTTGGCAAGGCTTTCATGGAGCTTCGCGAACTGGGCCTGATCAGTAAGATTCCCCGGCTGGCGGTCATCAACGCCACCGGCGCCAACACCCTCAACGAGGTCTATTCCCGGCGGGGCATGCGATGGAACGGCGGCAACTTCGACGCCTCCATTGCGCAGAAGCTTTACGCCTCCATGGATGAATCGGGCTACTATCCGCACACGGTCGCCAGCGCCATCGAGATTTCCCGGCCGGTGAATCTGCCCAAGGCGCTGCGGGCACTGGACGTAATGAACGGCCTGACCCGCGAAGTGACCGATGACGAAATCCTGGAGCACCGGGCCATGGTGGCGCGTTACGGATTCGGCTGCGAGCCGGCCAGCGCCGCATCGGTGGCCGGTCTGCACCAGCTGCGACAGGAACAGATCATCAGTCCCGACGACCAGGTTGTCTGCATTCTCACGGGGCACGAGTTGAAGGACCCGAACGCGACGGTCAAGTACCACACGGGCGTGGACATGAAGAGCGTACAGGACACGGCTCCGCGCCAGGAGCCGCACGGCAGACTCTCCAACCCGCCGGTGAAGGTCGAGGATGACCTGGGCGCGATCATCAAGGCATTGGGAATCGAGGCATAGGAGGATGGTGCGCCAAGCCGCACCCTGCGACAATGATTGACATCGCAATTACGGGCGTGGGCGGACGGATGGGCCAGAGACTGGTGGCGTTGGGGCATGCGCACGGTGCGTTTCGCATCGTGGCCGCCATTGAGCGACCCGATCATCCGCTGTTGTCCCATGACGCCGGCGAGGTTGCCGGCATCGGCAGGATCGGCGTGCCAATCAGCTTTGATTTGAAACCGACGCCGCGGGTGCTGATCGATTTTGCGCACGTCTCGGCCACGCGTCACTGGCTGAAGGTCTGCCGCGACCGTGACATCGCCATGGTCATTGGCACCACCGGCCTGGCGGAACAGGACATGGCCAGCATCGACCAGGCGGCCCAGCAGATTCCCGTGCTCCAGTCGCCGAACATGTCGGTGGGCGTCAACGTGTTGTTCAAGGTTGTCGGCGAGGTCGCGCGGCTGCTGGGCGAAGGATATGACATCGAGATTCTCGAAGCGCACCACAACCAGAAGAAGGACGCGCCCTCGGGGACGGCCAGGGGTCTGGCGGACGCGGTTCTCAGGGGCGTGGGCAAGACCCGCGACGCGTTGACGTATGTTCGCTACGGGGATGATTGCAAGCGCAGGCCGGGGGAGATCACGATGCAGTCGCTTCGCGTGGGAGACGAGGTGGGGATGCACACGGTCTACTACGGCGCCCCCGGCGAGCGCATCGAGATCACCCATCGCGCCACCAGCCGCGATGTGTTCGTCCACGGCGCCCTGCGCGCGGCCCTGTGGCTGGCCGGGCAGAAACCCGGCCGCTACACCATGGCCCATGCTCTGGGGTTATAGCGATCCCGAAGAGTGCAGCCTCTCCCGCCGATTTCCGTCGCCGGGCCGGTTGCTTTCCTCTTTCTGGCTGCACGCGTGGTCCCAGGGGCATTGTGCTGTCCTGCTGCGCTATTCATCCTTGAACCGATGCCCAGTGACATGCCGAAAGACATCCTCCAGGGACGGCTTGCCCACCAAGACCGAATCGATCAGTCCGGGCAGCGACTCAACCAGTTGAGGAACGAACTCGTGGGCGCGGGGGAGCTCGATTCGCAGGCTGCCGTCAGATTCCTCGGCTTCAAGGGAAAACCGGGAGCGGAGCGAAGCCCGAAGCGCTGGCATATCATGGCTGGTCAGCGTGATGACATCGCCGCCGATACGGTTCTTGAGGGTGGCGGGCGTATCGCACACCATCAGCCTGCCGCGTTCGAGGATGGCCAGTCGATCGCAGCGGTCGGCCTCGTCCATCAGGTGGGTGGTCACAAGAATGGTCACGCCGTCGTTCTGCCGCACATCCAGAAGCATGCGCCACATGTCCAGCCGTGCGCCGGGGTCCAGGCCCGTGCTGGGCTCGTCCATCAGGAGAATGCGCGGACCTGTGAGCAGCCCCTTGACGATCTCCACGCGACGTCGCAGGCCGCCGCTGAGACTGCCCACGTATTCATCGCGGCGCTGCATGAGGCCGAACCGTTCAAGCAGGTTGTCAATTCGGGACCGCAGTTCCGAACCGCGCAGACCGTAGAGATGCCCGTGATAGCGCAGGTTCTCCGCGGCCGTGAGTTGCTTGTCGAGACTTGGCGACTGGAACACGACGCCGATGCGGCTGCGCACCTGCGCACGCTCGGCGGGCAAGTCCAGCCCGAGGATGCTCACGCGCCCCTGCTGCGGATCCAGGAGTGTCGCGAGAATGCGGAAAAGCGTCGTCTTTCCGCTGCCGTTGGGTCCCAGCAGCCCGAAGATCTCCCCCTCGGCGATGGACAGGGTCACATCAACCAGCGCCTGTCGCCGGCCATACGTGTGCGAGAGTTGCTCGATCTGAATGACTGAATTCATGAATTAGAGTTTGCTGACCATCATCGCGGCCAGCAGCAGCGGAAGATAGAGGATTGACGCCAGGAACAGCCTGCGGGCGTCGGTGCGGGTGCGCGAGGCGGCACAGGAAACACTGAAACCCAGGAACGTCAATCCCAGGATCAGCGCCAGAACCAGATAGAGCAAGCCGGCCATTTCCAGGCCGGCCGGAATCAGCGTCGCGGGGATCAGCGACAGGCTGTACACGACGATCTGGCGGCCGGTGACCGTCAGATCCGGATCAATGACGGGAAGCATTTTAAACCCGCCGGCCGCATAGTCGCTGCGATAGAGCACCGCGATGGCCAGAAAATGCGGCATCTGCCACAGGAACAGGATGCCAAAAAGCGCCAGCGCCTCGGGAGACAGGGCATTGTGCACCGCGGTCCAGCCCATCACCGGGGGAATCGCTCCGGGCACTGCGCCCACGATCGTGCACAGCGAAGAGCGTCGCTTCATCGGCGTGTAGATTAGAACGTAGCTGAGCAGGGTGAAAGCGCCCAGGAACGCGGTCAGGACGTTGACCGCCATGGCCAGATAGCCGAGCCCGGCCATTGTCAGCGCCAGCCCGAAAAACAGCGCTTCGCCGGGACTGACTCGGCCGGCGGGCAGCGGACGGTCCATCGTGCGCTTCATCAGGGCATCGTACTTTCGCTCGACGTAGTGGTTCAGCGCGGCGGCCGCCCCGGCAGTCAGCGCGGTACCCAGTAGTGTGTGGATGAGCTTGAGCCAGTCGAAGGACGTCCGCACGGCCATGTAGTATCCGACGGCCGTGGTGACCAGCACGAGGAAGTTCATCCGCGGCTTGGTCAATTCCAGGAAATCCACGGCGCGGGATCGCGATGCGATCTGCCCGGCAGTCGCGGCGAGAGTCATGGGGTCGGTTTCGGCGGTATTGGCGGTCTGGATCATGTGCCCAGGGCTCCGGAGGCGGGTGCGAAAACGGATCCAGGTTTCGACGCCGGTGCGACGGAGCGGCGGTCGCTGACCGGATTCGGGCCGGCATAAAGCCGTGCCCCGCGCACCGCCAGATAGAAAGCGGTGAACAGCGTCAGAGCACCCACGGCCACATGCAGACTGGCGATATCGGCGGGCTTCTTCAAGAGCACGACGAAAACTCCCAGCGACAACTGCAGGATGAGCAGACTTAGAAGAATGATCGCCGGCCGGCGCAGTCGCGGCTGGGCCGAGTGCCGGCGAAACACGTGCAGCACCAGCAGAAGCACGGCCGCGGTTACCATCACTGCGCCGAGGCGGTGGAGAAAATGGACCCAGACCTGTGCCATGCTCACCCGGGTCATGTTCAATACGCTGTCGCGATAGGCATTGACTGCGGCCAGTTCATCAGCGGACGCCGGCGGCAGGAACTTTCCGTAGGCCAGCGGCAGATCGGGAATCGCCAGCCCAGCCTGATAGTGGCGCATCACTGCGCCAGCGACGAGTTGCAGATAGATGAGCACAACAGCCGTCCATGCCAGGATTGTGAACAAGCGCCTGGCGCCCGGCGCTGCCAGTTGCTGGATGCCCGCCTGTGTCTGCCACCAACGCGATGTCACGGCCACCATCAAACCGGTCAGGCAGAAAAAGGCCTGGGCAAAGCAACCGTGAATCCAGGCCAGATCCAGATTCACCCAGACGACCCGCAGGCCGCCAAGGATTCCCTGGACGATAACGGCGCCGAGAACCGCGACCGTCAGCCAACGCACCCACCGTCTTGGTTCGCGATGGCGGGCGAGCATCGCAGCGCCGAGAATCAGGGCAATTGAAAGCAGGCCCACGACAATGTGGGTGCTATTTGCCTGCAACCTGGTGCCGGCGGGGGCCATCAGCCGGATGATCAGCCAGATGCCAGCCAACGCCAGCATCATCGACAGCCACCAGCGGAGCTTGCGACGCGTACCCGGATTGCATCCCGTTCCCCAAGCCCAGAGAACCAGGAGAATGGACCCAAAGCCGGCCAGCGTCCCCAGCAGCCGATGCGTGTGCTCATAGAAAACCCCGCCAACCCATTGGCTGGGAGGGAAGGTGAACATGTTGTAGCCGTAACTGTTGGGCCAGTCGGGCACGGAAAGCCCAGCGCCATGGGAGGTCACCAGCCCGCCCATGAAGATCAGCGGGAAGGTAGCGGCTGCGACCAGAATGGCCAGACGGTGCATGCCCGGATGGTATTGCGGTTCAACCGGGACAGAGGCGTAATCCGGAACCGGGTTCATTGGACAATGATTGGACGGGTTCAAGGTCTTTGTCCACCAAGGCTAATGCGCGACCTGCGACACTTTGCCGCACCCAACGATCGGACCCCGATGGACTCTGGCGATCAATCTAGCTTTCCGCCCAGCCGATACAACCAGTACAGATTCAACCGTCGGCGGTGCGGGAGCGACATGATGCGAATGATTCTCATATTCATCTTTTCCAGTCTATTCTTGGGTTGTGGATCGGGAAAGCAAACGCCTGTCGTGTCGAGGCTTTCCAGCGATGAGATGGCCAGCCTCGGCGCGGAGCACTCCAGATTCGAGCGATCGGAGGATCCCGCCTTTTCGGTCGAAACGCACTTTGCGGCTGGACAATTGGCCGAAAGTCAAGGGGCTTGTTCTCGCGCCGCCCAGCAATATCGCGCGGCCTTGAAACTTGAACCAAAGCACAGACCGAGCCTGTACCGATTGGCTCTGGTCTGCACGCAGATGAGGGATTTCCCGACGGCCATCGAGTTGTGGAGGCAGTACGTGGAGATCACGGGGCGGGAAGCATCGGCCTATGGGAACCTGGGATTCTGCTACGAACTGGCCGGGCAGTTGGCCGAAGCCGAGGCAGCTTACAAGCTGGGAATCGAGCGGGATGGCAAGAACGGCGCGTGCCGGGTGAACTATGGACTGCTGCTTGCGAGGCAGAATCGCCCGACGGAGGCGATTGCGCAACTGCGGGCCGTGCTTACCGAGGCGCAGGCTCACTACAACCTCGGATCGCTTTACGAGCAAATGGGCCGACGGGAGCAGGCAAAGGCGGAATACCGCCGGGCCGTTGAGGCCGAACCCGGCCTGATGGATGCACACGCTCGGCTGGCAACGCTGGAGCAGTAGGGGGCGTCAGCAGGCCGGGGGATTCAAGGCCGCAGGGGAGCCGGGGAGACGGGAAGTGGTGGAAGTCGTTTGGGATCAGGCAGCAGCGGCGTTTCCTTGAGACCCGGCGTACTCGGCTCCTCGATCCGCTTGGTCTCCGAGGCAGGAGTTGGCGTGGCTCCCGTCAGTAGGGGAAGCAGGATCGTCATCGTCATGAGCGATTGCGTCGGATCGGCAAACCAGACCATAGCTTCTCCTTCTCGGGTGCCTCGCCAAACGGCACCGGATTGTACCTTAACCCCGACACACAACAAAACCGGTGTTCTGCAATGGAATGCCGGTATGACCGGATAGTCGAGTCGGCCCCGGAATTATTCCGCTGGACACGGAAGCGATCTCGACGCAGGCCGGTGGCTGCCGCTGCAGGCGGCCAGCGATCTTCAGGTTCTGCGGTTGATCAGGCTAATCAGCGCCCGATCATAGGGTTCGTCAACATGGATGGTGTGGTACTCCACGTCGCAATCGTTGCAGATGCGGCGCACCGTCGCCAGATAATCCTGCACCTGCTTCTGATAGACCTCGCGAAGGTCCGCCGGATTGATCTGGATTTTCTCGGCCGTCTCAAGGTCCTGGAGGGTCACCTGCCTGTCGTATGGCAGTTCCATCTCGGCGCGGTCCAACAGATGGATGATCAGGCCCTGGTGGTGGCGGTAGCGCAGGTGCTGAAGCGCGCGGGTCATCTCATCGGCTTCCAGCCAGAGGTCGGTGATGACGATGACCATCGCCCGGCGGGGCAGCTTTTCGGCCAGATGATGCAGGGCGTCGGCCAGCCTGGTGAATCGTCCGGCCTGCACGGCTTCAAGCTGTTTGAAAAGGCGGTCCAGGTGTGCCGGCGATGAAGCGGGCGGCAGTTCCAGCCGCACCTGGTCATCAACGGTGACCAGGCCCGCCAGGTCCTGCTGGTGTGCCAGGAGATATGCCAGGCAGGCCGCCAGGTGCCTGGCGTATTCCAGTTTGTCGGCAAACTGCATGGACATGCTGGTGTCAAGCACGATGCATGCCCGAAGGTTGGTCTCCTGCTCGTAAAGCTTGATGTAATAGCGGTCGGAGCGCGAGTAGACCTTCCAGTCCAGGTGGCGCAGTTCGTCGCCGGGGACGTACTCGCGGTGTTCCGAAAACTCGACTGAGAAGCCGCGGTGGGGCGATCGATGCAGGCCGGTGATCACTCCCTCGACCACCTGCCGCGCCGTGAACTGGAGCTTGGACATTCGCGCGGCGTCCGAGGAGGAAAAGAAGCGATAGCGGGAAACCGGCATGGGGACATTCTCGAATGCCGGATGCGGAAATTCAATCAGAGCGGAGGAATTCCAGCGTCATGTGGCCGTAGGTGCGGGTGTCCTGAATGGCCAGTCCCGGCAGCGCAAGCACGTCGGCGGAATCGTGGCGAAAGACCACCAGTCCGTCAGGCCGCAAATGGGAGCGGAACCGACCGCCCAGTTGGCGCAGTTCGTCGGCCCGCTCGCGCACGAAGCGGTAGGGGGGATCCAGAAAGATCAGGTCGATGTCCTGCCGCCCGGCAGAGGCGGAGAAGTGGCGAAACAGGTCGAGTGTCACAACCGTGGAGCGATCCCCGACCCGCAGGTCGGCGATGTTGCGGCGCAGCCGCGCCGTCGCGTGCCGGTTCACCTCGAAAAACGTCGCATGCGCGGCCCCGCGACTGAGGCACTCCAGCCCCATGCTTCCCGTGCCGGCAAAGCAGTCGTAGACCAGCGATCCGGGCAGCAGGGGGGCAAGGATGTCGAAAAGGGACTGCTTCACTCGATCGGTGACGGGCCGGGTCGATTGGCCCTCCGGGGCAAGCAGGCGTCGGCCGCGAAACTCGCCGGCGATGATCCTCATGCCGGGAATTGTCGATTGCCCGCGAACAGCTTTCAATGCGGACGGCACGCAATTGAAAATCACAAATCGAGCATCGACAATACCGCCGATGGCCGACCGGAAGATCCATTACGAATCGGCGTTCGAGGCTTATCTCCGGGAGCGGGGGATTCCCTACGTGGCGGTGGACGAGGCCAGGAAGGCGCTGTTCTCCAGCGCCAGGCTCAAGTCATTCGACTTTGTGGTCTACAGCAAGTCCGGGCGCAACCTGCTGGTGGACATCAAGGGCCGGCAGTTTCGCGGAAGCAGTGCCCGCAGGTCGTTCCAGACCTGGGCGACCGAGCGGGATGTTGAGGACCTGCTTCAGTGGCAGGAGGTCTTCGGCGATGGTTTCACGGCCGTGTTGATGTTCATGTACTGGATCGACGCGCCGCTGACGCCGGAGCCGGGGATGTTTGAGCACCGCGGTCGCTGGTACCTGACGCTGGGCGTTGCCCTGGCCGAGTATCGCGAACATATGCGGCGCCGCTCCGTGAAGTGGGAAACGGTTGCGCTGCCGCAGGCCGATTTCCGCTCACTTGCCCGGCCGATCGACAACTGGTTATGATGTTGAGCATGAAGCATCGGCTGATGACGTTTTGGATCGGACTCTTTGCGTGGCTGGCGGCGCCGATGGCGGCGCTGGCCGACGACGAGGCGCAGTACGACGCGCGCGTGGAAGGCTTTGCCAAGAGCGTGGTGGTGGAGGACCGGTCCGGGACACTCACCTGGCTGATGCTGGCGTTGCTGTGCATCATCTGCCTGTCGGTGTTGTTCAAGAACGCCAGGCGCACACACCTTGACTGAGCGGAGACACCTATGCGAAATCGCTCCCTTCTTTGGGCGCTGGCGCTGCTGAACGCGGTGCTGGCAACGGGCCTGAGCTGGAAACTGGGCTGGGACAACGCCGCCCAGGCCCAGGTCGGCGGCCGGGCCGACTACATCATGCTCCCGGCTGACATTCCCGGCGCAACCAGCGGGATCGTGTACATGATCGACACGCGCAACGGGCTGCTGAGCGCTTTCGTGTTCGAGATCAACCAGCGGCGAATCGACGTGATGCCGCCGATCGATCTGAACCGGATCATCGGGGGGGGCGGCGTGCGGTAGCGGCGGAAGTTTTGCCAGGCCGATCCTGAATCCCTTGCGTGAGGAGTCAACATGAAAAACGAAAACGCCGCGATCCGCGTGCTGAGCGTGACGGCAATTCTGCTTGCCCTGGCGCTCCTGCTGGTGCCGCAGGCCAGCTCGGTGCCGCTGGTTGTCAAGGAGGGGGATTACCTGTTTGCCACACACCCGGGCCCGCGCGGCAGCGATGTGCTGTACATCGCCGACACCCGCTCCGGCGCATTTCTTGTCATCGGGTACGACAACGCAGCGAAGGCACTGGTTCCACTGGCCCAGCGGCCCATCCAGGATGCGTTCATTCCGCGGCGCTAGGCGCATGGGCCGTGTTCGGCGGAAAAGACCCGGCTGACACTGAACCGGCGCGGGACACGGGAGTCGGGAACGGAGCGGATTCCGCCCCGGCCACTCTGAAGCCTCGGCCCGTTGTCATTGCGCCAAGGTAACCTCTGTGAGATGGTTGGCGGCACTTGCGGGAGTCTGTCTTGAATCCCCGAATCGCTGAATTTGCGCAACACGTCCTGGCCGGCAAAGCACTGGACCGGGAACAGGCGGCTTTTCTGACGACGCTGGACGGCGACGACCTGTACGACCTGTTCTACTGGGCCAACCGCATCCGTATCCACCACATTGGCCGGGACATCACCTTCTGTGCCATTGTTGCCGCGAAGGTCGGATCATGCAGCGAGGACTGCAAGTTCTGCTCGCAATCGGCGCACTACCGCACTGCCGTACGGGGCCAGCAGAAACTGACCGACCAGCAGATCCTTCAGAGCGCCGTGCATGCGGCCGAGGTCGGCGCCGACAGCTTCGGCATCGTGAATTCCGGCCGCGCGCCCACTCGCCGCGAGTTGGAGGACTGGCTGGCGCCGATCATGGTCCGGATCGCGTCCGAGGGAAAGACCCGCGCATGCGCCACCCTCGGCGCACTGACGCCCGAGACGGCCAGGTTCCTTTACGACTGCGGCATCCGGCGCATCAACCATAACCTCGAGACCAGCGAACGGTTCTACCCCAGCATCGTCTCCACCCATCCGTTCAGCGAGCGGATCAACACGCTGCGAACCGCCAAGGCCGCGGGCCTGTCGTTGTGCAGCGGCGGCATTTTCGGCCTGGGCGAGACCTGGGAGGATCGGGTTGACATGATCCTTACGCTGCGTGAGCTGGACGTGGACGTGATGCCGATCAACTTCCTGAACCCGATCGCGGGCACACCCCTGGGCGATCGCGACAAGCTGCCGCCGATGGAGTGCCTGAAGATCATCGCGATTGCCCGGTTCATGCTGCCTGGCAAGTCGCTTAAAGTGGCAGGGGGTCGCGAAGTTTGCCTCCGCGATCTGCAGAGCTGGATGTTTTTCGCCGGCGCCAGCAGCACCATGATCGGGAACTATCTAACGACCTATGGCCGATCGCCGGAAATGGATCACCAGATGGTCCGCGACCTCGGTCTAAGTTGGAAGACCTATGACGGCGGGGGGGTGGCGCCCGCCGGTGAAACACCGCGTCTTGGGACAGTCACCCATACCGGCAAGCATCGCATTCCCATCCTCTACGAGCGCGAGATCGCAATGCCCGCGCCCCGGTCCGTATGAGCGCATCGGTTGCGCCCGCGGTCGCGATCACCGGCCTGGGCCTGGTCACGCCGCTGGGCATCAATCTCCGCGAGACCTGGCGGATGATTCTGGCCGGGCGGTTCATCACCGACCACGGCCGCGTGCCAATTGAACCCCGCGGTACGCTGCCCAGGATCACACAACTGGCGTTGCTGGCGGCGCGCGAAGCTCTTGCCGACGCCGGCGGCGGGCGTGATTGGTTATGCGATCGTTCTTCCGCCAGCCAATCCAAGGCTGAGGGGACAGCCTTGATCGTGGGCACCAGCAAGGGCACCGTGGAGACCTGGTTGACCGCCCCACTACACATGTGTAATAGTGCATACATAGTGGGGGCTTGGCCTGGCCTGGCCGATCTGGCCAGTGACCTGGCCCGTGAACTTCAACTGTGTGCGGGTCCACGGATGACCTGTAGTGCGGCCTGCGCATCGGGCCTGCATGCCTTGGCGCGGGGCGTCATGCTGCTTGGAACAGGCGAATGTCGTCGCGCCCTGGTGGTGGCCGCTGAATCCTCACTGCATCCGCTGTTCGTCGGCAGCTTCCATCGGCTGGGCGTGCTGGCCGACCCGGCCGTCGGGTGTCGTCCCTTCGACGAGAATCGCTGCGGTTTCTTGATGAGCGAGGCCGCCGCCGCCGTCTGCCTGGAACCCGCGGCAGATCGCGCCCACGTGTGCGGCCGCGAGTCGCCAGTCCTGATCGAGCGCGTTGCGTTGGGTTCAGATCCAACCCACATCACCGGCTTGGACCCACATGGCCGGCCGCTGCGGCGACTCCTGGCCAACGTGCTTGGCAACTACGGCGTGGATCTCGTCCATGCTCACGGGACGGCCACGATCGCCAATGATCCGATTGAGCTGGCGGCCATCGCCGGAAGCCTTCGGGACGACTGCGTGCCCGCGGTGTATTCGCACAAGGCGGCCCTGGGCCATAGCCTGGGCGCCTCAGGCCTGGTGTCGGTTGTGCTGTCGGTCCGCATGCACGAGGCCGGGCTCGTGCCCGGAAACGTGCGCACCAGCCGACCAATCTCCGCGGGACGGCTCCACCCGGCACCCGACACGCAACCGAGGCACCTTGATCGGAGCCTGGTGATTGCGGCCGGCTTTGGCGGTGCGCTGGCCGCTGTGACGTTGGTATCAGGCGATGCGGGCAGACGCCGAATGGCGGCGGCGTGCTGAAATGCGCTGCCGAACCGGGCGACCCAGCAAGACTGGACGAAGCTTAACATAACATACATTATGGGACGTAGGGGGGGGTGCTTCGAGAAGACCTGATGTGTCCGTCCCGGGGACTTTTGCGGCGATCGCTTCCTACCCTAGTGAGTGTGCCACCGCGACCTGCTCGAGACGCTGGTCCATTGCCTGAACGGCCGCTACGGCGTCAAACTGTGCGAGGATGGCCGCCAGTTCATCCTCATACCCTGCCGGCTGTTCCAGCCACCAGACATTCTGCAACTGTGTTGCCAGGCGGGAGGCATGCGTTCCGTCATACAGGCACAGGGGATGAAGCGATGCGGGCAGAAGCTCGGGATAGAAGCCGGTGTTGGGGAAGATAGGCCAGCATCCCAGGTGCAGCGCGCGCACGGCGTGGTGGTCATAAGGGGCGCCGGGGCGGGCGCTGATCAGCACCTGGGACTGGCAGATGGCGCGAATCTGGCCTTCCTCGTCGGTCTCACTGAGGGTTGTACGCGGAAGTTCCTCGTCGAGACCTTCGACCGGGCCGACGGTGACCAGCTTGTACTTCTCGCCGCGGCGCGTCAGGGCCATGAGTGCGTCACTGAGCATTCGCACGTCGGCGTCGCGGGTGTCCACGAAGAGTTGGCGCTTGTCGCGTTCGATGGTTTCGCGCTGGCGGATCTCCAGGCTGAGGCTCAGGTCGACCGGCGGCGGCATGAGTTGTGCCTTGCCGGTGAGTTCCGGCACGGGGTTCAGGCCGCGCAGCTCAGGCACCCGCCCCACCAGTGCCGAGGCCCGCTTGAGGAACGTGCGCAGGTGATAAAGCGAATTGAACCAGATCTCCGTGGCCGACGAGGCGGAACTGAGGTTGACCACGTTCAGGGGATTGTCGGTGCGTTCTCCGGGGGGCGGCAACTGGTTGTCGTGAAAGTAGACGACCGTGGGTTTGCCGGCAAGGTCGGGCAGCAAACGCAGCAGGTCGGCGAGGTTGAGGGCCTCGCTGGTAAAGACCAGGTCCACCCGCCCTACCCAGTGGCGCGAAATCTGTTCGGCGAACCAGTGGGCGGCGGCGGCCAGTCGCCGCTCGATACGGCGAGGCGGAAGCTTGAGCAGCGTCCAGCGATGGCGGCTGTAGCGCATCAGCGATTCGAGCATCAGCCGGCGCGCCCCGCCGTAGAAGGGCTCAAGGGCGAGGATGTCGAGCTGGGCGGACATGGGGGCGGAGTGGCCCTTTCACGGGCATTATCCGGCGTGCCCCCCGGCGTGTCCATAACATGCGATCTCATCGCATCGCGCCGAGCCGTTCAAACAGGAAACCGGCAACCTTGTCGATGGCGACGCGCTGCTGCTGCATGGAATCGCGATCGCGGATGGTGACGGTCTGGTCCTGGTTCGTCTGGCCGTCGATGGTGATGCAGAAGGGCGTTCCGGCCTCATCCTGCCGGCGATACCGCCGCCCCACCGCTCCCTTCTCGTCATAAAAGACGCTCCAGTGTTTCTGGAGGTCCTTGTAGAGGGCCATGGCCTTTTCGGGCATGCCGTCCTTCTTGACAAGCGGGAAGACGGCGGCCTTCACGGGAGCCAGGCGCGGGTGGAATTTCAGTACGGTGCGTGTTTCCAGCTCGCCCTTTTCGTTGGGGGCCTGGTCCTCGACATACGCCTCGCAGAGAAACGCCAGGAGGGATCGCGTCGCGCCGGCCGAGGGCTCGATCACGTGCGGCACGAACCGCTGCTTGGTTTCGTCGTCGAAGTAGGACAGGTCCTTGCCCGAGAACTTGATGTGCTGCTGGAGGTCGTAGTCGCCGCGGTGGGCGATGCCCTCGAGTTCACCCCAGCCCCAGGGGAACAGGTACTCGACGTCGCTGGTGCCGCAGGAGTAGTGGGAGAGTTCTTCCTTGCCGTGTTCGCGGAGGCGCAGATTGTCGCTCTTGATGCCCAGGTCCTTGTACCACTGGAAGCGGGCGTCGCGCCACCTGGCGTACCACTCGTGGCTGGTGCTGGGATGGCAGAAGAACTCGATCTCCATCTGCTCGAATTCCCGCGAGCGGAAGATGAACTGCTTTGGCGTGATCTCGTTGCGGAAACTCTTGCCGACCTGGGCGATGCCAAACGGGATCTTGATGCGCGTGGAGTCGCAGACGTTCTTGAAGTTTACGAAGATGCCCTGGGCGGTCTCGGGCCGCAGGTAGACCTGCGCGGCGTCTTCCTCGACCGGCCCGACGAACGTCTTGAACATCAGGTTGAACTTGCGGGCCTCAGTGAGCTGGCATTCGTGGTGTTCGCCGGGGTGCTTGGAGGGCTTACGGGGGCATTCGCTCTCCATGATCTGGTCGGCGCGGAAACGCGCCTTGCAGCACTTGCAGTCCACGAGGGGGTCGGTGAAGTTGGACTCGTGGCCGGACGCCTGCCAGACGGTCCTGTGCATCAGGATGGCGGAATCGACGCCGACGATGTCGTCGCGGGTGGTGACATTATCGTGCCACCAGGCATTCTTGATGTTTCGAAGCAGTTCCACGCCCAGGGGGCCGTAGTCCCAGGTGCCCTTCAGCCCGCCGTAGATCTCGGAACCGGGGAAGATGAAGCCGCGGCGTTTGCAGAGCGAGACGAGTTTTTCCATCACCGTCGTGTCAGCCATCGGAACTCCAGAGTGCTGAGATCAAAGAGCCGAGTGCTGAGTTCCAAGTGCCGCGGTCGACACCCAGGACTCAGCACCCGGTACTCAGAACCGTTTACCGGATCAGGCGGCAGGCGCGGCACCCTTGCCTGCAGCGGCGGCCTTGGCGGCGTTCAGACGCCGGGCCATGCGGCTGCGCTTGCGGGCGGCGGTCCTCTTGTGAATGGTCCCCTTTGCCGCGACCTGGGCCAGGACCTTGGTGGACTTGCGCAGTTCCATTTCGGCCTTGGCGATGTCGCCCGAGGTCACGGCGGCGGTGAAGGCCTTGACTTCCGCGCGGATCTTGGCCTTGCGCGCCCGGTTGATGGCGCGGCGCTTGAGGTTCTGACGAACGCGTTTCTTGGCTGAAAGCGAATGAGCCACGTGTAGCTATCTCCTTGCTCGCACTCTGATAACAGTCGCCAAATCACCCTGCTCGGGGTAGGCGAAGGGTCAAGAATAATACAGATTCCCGGCTCCCTGTCCAGCCTGAACGAATGCCCGCGTGAGCGGGGAACCCTACACCTGTTTCCTGGCACGCAGTGCCTTGATCCGCTGCTGCACGTCGCGATAGGTGAACTCCCATTGCGCCACCTGGCTGTAGCGCTTGATCGCCGGGTCAATGTTGCCCTTCTCCTCGTGAGCCCGGCCCTGCCAGTAGTACAGTTCCTTGGATCGATCGTCACCCTTGAGCTGATAATCTTCTATGACTTCCTGAAGAGTGTCGATCGCCTCGTCAACAAAACCGGCCGACAGGAAGGATCGCCCAAGCTGGATGGAACCGTCCACCTTGAGCTTGGGATCCTGACGGGCCTGCTGGAACAGCGGAATGGCCTCGTCGTAGCGTTCCAATTCAAACAGTCGCTCGGCTATCTTGTACTTGATCTCCAGATCGCTGGGGTAGGCATCGGCCCAGTGCCGGTATTCGGCCAGCTCAAATTCGAGCATTTCCTTATGGAACTGCTCGTAATCGCGTTTGAGCGACTCGTCCTTCGGGTTCTCCCGGACCATCTGGCGCAGAGACCGTTCCATGCGGCTCATCTGCGCGATCTTGATCTTGCCCACGCGCTGGCGGAAACGGAACTGCCTGGTCTTCTGGTAGGCTTCCTCCAGCACCTCGATCGCCCGGTTCTCGTTTTCCGGGTCCTCGGTTGCCTCCAGCGCGTCCACGTACTTGCTCATCCGCGCCAGATCATCCGGATTCTGTTTGAACTCGGACTCGGCTTCGCGGATACGGCGCAGCATGACGTCCTCGCCCTTGACGTCGCGCTCATCCTCCATGAGCTTCTTCTGCTCGTCGAAGTTACGCACGCTGTCGGTGAAACTGGAGGCGGTCTGGTACTTGCCATCCTCCATGGTTTTCTCGGTCGCCAGTCGCTTCAGTTCGCTCTGCAGGTCGTTGTCGTCCGGCCGGAGGCGCAGGGCGAGCTGGCAGGCCTCGGCGGCCGGCGCCCACTGGCGGAGGTCGGCGTAGACATTCTTCAGAGCGATGTACTTGCTGGCATCAGGCCGGCCCGAATCTGCGTTGGCCTTCAGAAGAATCGGACCGATCCACATGACCGTGTTTCGGAAGCCGGCACGATGGGCTGCCTGGAGAATCCACAGCATATGATCGGTGTTGCCCGGGTCGTAGGCCAGCAGCTTGGCGGCATTGATCAGGTTCTGCTTGTCGTCCTTCGTGGGGCGTTTGAGCTTGGCCTTTTCGAACATGCCAAGATCCTTGCCGCCGGCGGCCTTTCGGATGAGGGAGACCTCGCGCAGCGCCTGGTGGCCGGCCCTGGAATCGGGGTCGATCGCCAGTCCCTGAAGGTAGAGTTCGATGGCGTACTCGTAGTTGCCGGTGTCGGCAACCGTCTTGGCGTGACCAAAGAACCTCTGCGCCTTGGCTTGATCCTCGGGTGAAATGCTGCGGTTTTCTTCAGACACGATGATATTCCTAAAACACGGACGATCGTCTATCGTACAGTCAGCAAGCTAAAGCGTCGAATCTACTGCCGGCTTCGGCGCTGTCAATGAATCGGCGTTAGTTTCGGCGATATAATAGCCTACAGCACGAAGGCCGACATGTTGGAGACCTTGAGGATAATTCACTGGCCCGATCCGCGCCTGCTGAAGATCAGCAGGCCTGTAACCGTGTTCAACGACGATCTGCGTGCGCTGGCGGAGCGGATGTTTGAGTTGATGCGAGCGAGCAAGGGCGTGGGGCTGGCCGCGCCACAGGTGGGGCAGAACATCCGTCTTTTCGTGATGAATCACTCGGGCAGGCCTGAGGACGATCGGGTTTATGTCAATCCGGAACTTCTGGACGCGGCCGGGGAAGAGGAAGGGGAAGAGGGATGCCTGAGCCTGCCCGACATTCACGTGAAGATTCTGCGTGCCTCCAATGTCGTGCTCAAGGCGCGCGACGCCAATGGAGCGCCGGTGGAAGAGCGCAATGCCGGCTACATCGCGCGGATCTGGCAGCACGAGTTCGACCACCTGAACGGAACGCTGCTGACTGATCGCATGGGCTCGGTCGCCAGGCTGGCCAACCGGCGAATTCTCTCAGACCTGAAGACGAAATTCGAACTGGCCAACCCGGCACCCGCGCCGGCCAGGAAGCGACTGAGCAGGCGCTGACTTGTCGGCTGTCCTGCCGGCGTTTAGATTTTCACCGTCTTGAACAAACGGATTGCCATTCTCGGATCGACCGGATCGATCGGTGCAAGCGCCCTGCAAGTCATCCAGCACCTTGGCCCCCCCTACCGTGCCGGGGCCCTCAGCGCCCATGAGAACACCGTGCGACTCCTGGAACAGGCCCGGCTTCACCGCCCGGCATCGGTCGCCCTGACGGGTCCCAATGCCGAGTCGGTTGCCGCGGAACTGGCTCGGTTGGACATCCAGGTCTACCGCGGAGCCGACGGGCTGATGGAGATGGTGCAGCGTCCGGACATCGACCTGGTGCTCGCCGCGATCGTCGGTGCCGCGGGATTGCCCGCTGTGCTGGCGGCGGTTAGAGCAGGAAAGACAATTGCGCTGGCCAACAAGGAGTCGCTCGTGGTGGCCGGGTGTCTGCTGATTCCCGAGGCCCGCCGGCGACGTGTCACGCTGCTGCCGGTCGATTCGGAGCACTCGGCCGTGTTCCAGGCCCGGCTTTGCGGGCGGGACGATGAGATCAGGCGCGTGATTCTGACCGCATCGGGAGGGCCTTTCCGCAAGGCAAGCATGGAAGAGCTTCGCTCCGCCACGCTGGCCGACGCCTTGAAACACCCGACGTGGAGCATGGGAACCAAGATTACCATCGACTCGGCCACCATGTTCAACAAGGCCCTGGAGATAATCGAGGCCTGCTGGTTGTTTGACCTGCCGCCGGAGAAGGTCGAGGTGGTGGTTCATCCCGAGTCGGTCATCCATTCGATGGTGGAATTCGTGGATGGATCGGTCATCGCCCAGTTGTGCCCGCCGGACATGCGCACGCCGATCCAGTACGCATTGACTTTCCCGGAGCGAATGGATGGAATCGGCCGGCGGATGGACCTGTCGCGGGCGTTTTCGCTGCACTTTGAGCCGCCAGACCCGGAGCGTTTTCCCGCTCTTCGGTTGGCATATGAGGTTGTGCGAACCGGGGGGACGATGGGCGCGGTTTTCAATGCGGCCAACGAGGCAGCCGTGAATGCGTTTGTGGCCGGTCAAACCACCCTGGCCGAGATTCCTCGGCTTGTTGAGGATACAATGCGGCTGCACCGGCTTCAGAGCTCGCCCGCATTGGACGATTTGTTGAAGGCGGACCAGTGGGCCCGGCAGACGGTCCAGGGCCTGCTTGCGCGGTAAGGGCTATTATCGCCCCCAGTTGAGATTCTCATGGAATTACTCTCGAACTCGTTGTCCATCGCGGTCCTGATATTCGGTTTTGGGTTTGTCGTTTTCTTCCACGAGCTGGGGCACTTTCTGGCCGCCAAGTGGGTCGGGATCAAGGTCGAGCAGTTTGCGGTCGGTTTTGGCCATGCGGTGGCGTCTTGGCGCAAGGGAATGGGTTTCACCCTCGGTTCCAGCGGTGGGAAACTGGAGGAGCTCCAGAGACAAGGCGCGGACCTGAGCCGGTATGGTGAAACCGAATATCGCCTGAACTGGATCCCCCTGGGCGGCTACGTGAAGATGCTGGGCCAGGATGATATGAACCCCAACGCCCAGTCGGATGATCCCCGGTCCTACAACCGCAAGTCGATCGCTGCCCGAATGCTGGTGGTATCCGCCGGCGTGATCATGAACGTGATTCTCGCCGCCCTGCTGTTCATGGGGCTGTTCCTGGGCGGCTTCCATGTCAACCCCCCTATCATCGGCGCACTGCAGACCAACTCCCCGGCGCAGCTTGCGGGCCTGCAGGTCGGCGATCGTATTGTCGAACTGGGCGGCCACCCCCAGTATGATTTCAAGAATCTCTATCTCTGGACCGCGCTGGCCCCGGCGGACCAGGACATCCCCGTGAGGGTGATCCGCGACGGCAGGGAATTGAGTCTGGCAATCCGCCCGCAGAAGGATCCGCACACCTCGTTCCTGGCGCTTGGCGTAGGCCCGGTTGTGGAGTTGCGCGGACCCGATCCCAGGCTGTTCAAGCTCGGCGAGAAACTCGACGCATCGACGGAGATCCTGCATGGCGATGTGGTGACCGCCGTCAACGGCGTGGCGGTCGATGCGACGAAAGTGGAAGCCTACGTCGTTTTTGACGCGGCCGTGCAGAAATCAGCCGGCAGGCCGGTCCTGCTTACGGTGAAGGACAAGGACGGCAGGCAACGGGAAGTCAAAGCCCCGGTGAGCTTCTTTACCGACGGCCGCTCCACATTCTTTGGCGACGTCCCGTTCAACATCGCGGGGCTTCAGCCCCGGCCGCGCGTCGAGAACGTTCTGCCTGATGCACCGGCCGAAAAGGTTCTCCGGCGTGGCGATGTCATCACCGCGCTGTTCGTCAATGGCGATCGCTACGGCAATCCGACGGTTTCCGAATTCATCAGTCTCGTGGCCAAGGCCGGCGAGCGCAAGGCCAGGGTGGAGTTTGAAGTGGAGCGGGAGGGTCGGCGGCAGAAGCTCGAGGACGGTGTGATCCCAACCTACCGCACGGGCCCGGGCAAGCGAGGCGTGGGAATCCAGCCCTCCATCGAGAGCAGCAAGCCGATCGTTGCGGATGTTCTGGAAGGCAGTCCGGCCTCCAGGGCGCGGATCCCGCGGGGCGCGCTGATCACGCAGGTGAACGGCGCGGATGTGGCCAATTGGTTTGACGTGTTTGAGAAGGTGCGAGCCGGCGGGGACACCCTCACCATCAGCTTCGTGCCGAATGGTTCGAGCTCGGCCCAGCAGGCAACCGTTGAACTCGCAAGGCCCGAACGCCAGAACCTTGAGAACATCCGCTACACGTCGAATCTCTGGTTGCGGGAACACCACGAGGTGCGGAAGACCGTCAACCCGCTGCTGGCGGCGGCATGGGGGGTGACCGAGACGCGCGACCTGCTGCTCCAATTCTACGTGACGCTTCAGCGGCTGCTGCAGGGAAGCGTGTCGGCCAGCAATTTCATGGGCCCGATCGGCATTGTTCACACCGGTTCCATCATCGCGACGCGCGGCTGGGACTGGCTGGTCTGGTTTCTGGCGATGATCAGCGCCAATCTGGCCGTGGTGAACTTTCTGCCGATCCCCATCGTGGACGGCGGGCTGTTCACCTTCCTGATCATCGAGAAGATCGTGGGCAAACCCCTGTCGCCGCGCATGCAGACGGTGGCACAGCTGGTGGGGCTGGCGATCATCCTCAGCGTGTTTCTGCTGGTGACGTACCAGGACATCGCGCGGATCTGGATGTGAGCGCCATCCGTAGGTCTGGCGGCTGGTCGCTATTTTCCTGCCTCAATCAAGGGGATTGGCCGGGGGTCCTCCCTGCCCATCGGGCGAAGAGCCTGGGCAAGAACGTACAGGCCGCGCGCCTTGACTGTCGGGTGCAAATCCAGGGAGATGCGGAGCACCTCGATGGCGTGATCGAAGAACCGCTGGCGGAAGTAGAGTCGCCCGGCGGTGTAGTGCTGTCGGGCCAGTCGCCTCCTGATGATGGGTTCGGGAATGAAGTTGCGCCCGCCGTGGTGTTCGATGAAGCGTTCCATTACGCGGGTCTCGTACATGCGGCCAAAGCCGGTGGGTTTGGACATGTTGTCGGCATGACGTCGGCGAATCGTCACCGCGTGGCCGACGGGGAAGAACTTGATGTGCCTGCCGAACTTGAGGAACAGGTCGTAGTCCTGCTTGTGACGCAGAACGGGGTCGAACGGGCCGTGCTGATCGAACAGGTCGCGTCTGAAGCAGACGCATGAGGGGTTGAGGAACATGCGCTGAAACAGGTCCACGATAGTACTCGGGGCGTCCTGGTGCGGCCCCCTGGGATAGCTCATGGAACCGTCGGGGTTGAGCCTGTGGTAATAGCCGTAGAGAAACCGCGCCTGCGGATAGAGCGAGATTGCGGCGGCATAGTGCTGAAGCGCATCGGGAAGCCACAGGTCGTCGCTGTCCAGCAGGGCGAGCCACTGGCCGCGGGAAGCGGCGATGGCGGCGTTGCGCGCTCCCGAAAGCCCCTGGTTAGGCTGATGGAGGACGCGGATGTGCGCATTCCGGGCGGCATACTCGTCGGCTATCCGGCCCGAGCGGTCGGTGGAGCCGTCGTCGGTGATGACCACCTCGTAGTCCTTGAACGTCTGCGACAGGACCGAATCGATGGTGGCCGGCAGGAACTGTTCGTGGTTATAGACGGGGATGATGACGCTGATCAGCGGCGTTGCGTTTTGCATTCTTCGTCACTCGCGCTTGCGGGGCGGATCCTTCCGTAGCACGGGCGTCTGGCCCGTGCCCTTCATTGCCCGTGCTTGCAGGACTGTTTCTTCCGTAGCACGGGCGTCTCGCCCGTGCCCTTCATTGCCCATGCTTGCAGAACCGATTCTTCCGTAGCACGGGCGTCTCGCCCGTGCCCTTCATTGCCCGTGCTTGCAGAACCGACATTGGCCCATATCCTGTGCGTCCAAGACAAGGAAGGCATGGTAGCGACCTTCTCGGACATCACAAGGTTCTGGCGCGTGGTGCGCGACTCGTTTCGCGGCAGAAGGACTTACGCCTCCGCCGGCCAGGCCTTGAAGGCTTTTGGCCTGCGTCGCGACGCGCAGTTTCGGCGCAGCGGTGGCATCGAGGCAATCCATTTGCGCGACATGCCGCACCCGGTCTACGTGCGGCGCGGCACGACCGATTTCCTGGTGGTTGCCGAGGTCTTTGAAAAGAGGATCTATCACGCCGTCGAAGACTGTTCGATCCGGCCTGACGCAACCATCCTGGACCTGGGCGGCAACATCGGCCTGGCCAGCCTCTTCTTCTCGCGGATCTTGCCGCATTCGCGCATCGTGGTGGTGGAGCCGGACGCGGCCAACGCGGAACTGCTCCGGCGGAACTGCTCTCACCTGATCGAAGCCGGATGCCTGCAGGTGGTGCAGGCGTTCGCCGCCGCCACGGATGGCATGGCGGGCATCGACCGCAGCGGCGGGAACTGGGGCTTTCGCAAGACCGATGCGCTGGCCGACGGCGAATCGATCCCCTGCCTAAGCGTGCCGGAGCTGATGCGCCGCTTCGCGCTGGACGAGATCGACCTGCTCAAATGCGACATCGAGGGCAGCGAAAGGGAGCTCTTTGCCGGCTGCGGAGGGTGGATTCACCGCGTCAGCGCGATCGCGGTGGAGACCCATCGGCCTTACCAGCTTGCGGACTTCTATGCGCACCTGGATCAGGCGGGCTGGGAGTTCGACATAATCGCACAGCGACAGCGATCCAGAACCGGCGAGTGCCTGGTTCGGCGCAAGTCGAGATCGGAGTGACTCATGGAGTGCAAGAAACAGGACAACAAGAAGCGGTGCGACTGCACCTACGAGCCCTGCGGCCGCAAGGGTGTCTGCTGCGACTGCCTGGCCTATCATCTGCGCAACCGTGAACTGCCGGGCTGCTGTTTCCCCCGGGAGATCGAGGAGACTTACGACCGCAGCTTTGAGGCATTCGCGCGGGCATGGAAACTGTGAGATATGGAAGCAAGCCTCAGGATTGGTCTGGTTGCCGATCCGCACTACGCCGAGAAGCCGCCGGCCATCGGACGCTATTACCGCGAGTCACTGGCCAAGTTGTCGGAAGCCGTCAAGGTCTTCAATGACCGGCAGGTGCACCTGGCGGTCGAACTGGGCGATTTCATCGACAGCACCGAGCAGGACGCCGAGAACCTGACGGCGATCGATGCTGCGTTCAAGCAGGTGCGGGCCGAGCGGTTCTATGTGCTGGGCAATCACTGCGTGGAACGGCTTTCCAAGCGGGAGTTCCTCGCGATCTGCGGCCAGCGCCGGTCGTTCTTCTCCGTCGAGCGCAATGGCGTTCACCTTGCCTTCCTGGACGGCTGCTACCGCAAGGACGGGGTGAGCTACGACCAGGGGCACTATGAGTGGACCGACTGCGACATCCCCCCGGATCAGCAGCGGTGGCTGGAAGAGGACCTGAAAGGCGCAGAATCAAGGGCCATCGTCTTCGTCCATCAGCGGCTGGATGATCGGGAGGGTTCCAGTTACGCGATCGCATCCAGCGCCGCGATACGAAAGATCCTGGAGGACTCAGGCAAGGTCCTGGCCGTCTTCCAGGGACACTATCACAAGGGCGACCACAAAGTCATCAACGGCATTCGCTACTGCACGCTTCCGGCGATGTGCGACGGTTCAGGCGATACCAACAACGGCTACAGCATTCTGAGCGTGTTCGCGGACGGCTCGCTGCGGATGGAGGGTTTTCGAAAACACGCGAATCATCCGGCCGTCATCCAGCGTCCTTGAGCGTTATGCCCGGCTCAGCCAGGTGCTCAACATCATTCAGGCCGACAAGTCGCCACCTCCCGCCCTCGTGGGTCAGGTGCATGATCGAGCAGTTGGCGATCATGACCAGTTCGGGCGGAGACTGGCCTTCCACCAGCGGAAGCCGACCGTCGGCCAGCATCTTGAGTACCGTGCGGCAGGGACCGCCATGCGTGACCACGCCGATCACCGTGAAGTCCGGATGACGGCTCGGCAGCGAAGACAATGCGTGGTGAATGCGCGAGGAAAAGGCGTCAGCGGACTCGGCCCCCGGGGGATGCAAATCGCCGGACGCGGCCTTCCAGATCTCGCGCTGGGCGGCCGTGGTTCCCTCCCAATCGCCAAAGTGCCGTTCGCGCCACGCCATGTCATACCGGATCGGCAGACGGCACGCATCGCCCACGATCTTGGCCGTCTGCGCCGCACGCAGCAGATCGGACGAGACCAGCAAGTCGAGCGGCGGCCGTCGCTGGGCCAAACGCCGGGCCAGACACTGGGCCTGCTGGAACCCCATTGAATTGAGCGGAGTGGGCTGGTGGCCCTGAATGACCCCTCGGGCATTCGCATCGGTGAGGCCGTGTCGCAGCAAGAGAATGTGATGAGCGGTTTTCACGAGATGCAGGACTGTATGAGTCAGGCTCGAAAAGGCAAGAAGTCCGCCGCGTTGCCACCCTGCCGCCGGTGACTATCATCATGTCTTATGGCCAATTTGACGTATCGAACTGCGGGGGAATCGCACGGGCGGGCGCTGATCGCCCTCGTGGAGGGCATGCCGGCCGGTGTGCCGGTGGATGTCGATTTCATCAACGCCGAGCTGCGCCGTCGCCAGGGGGGCTACGGTCGCGGCGGCCGGCAGAAGATCGAAACCGACACGGTGGAGCTGCTCTCGGGCGTTCGCCGCGGCAAGACCATCGCCTCCCCCATCGCGTTGCAGGTGATCAACAGGGATTTCCGCATCGACGATGCCCCGCCTGTGACGCGCCCCCGCCCGGGACACGCGGATCTGGCCGGTTCCATCAAATGGCTCACCACCGACTGCCGCGAGACGCTGGAGCGCGCCTCGGCCCGCGAGACCACCGCTCGTGTCGCGGCCGGCGCGCTGGCACGCTGCCTGCTGGGTCAGTTTGGCATCGAGGTGTTTGGCTATGTTCTTTCCATCGGCGACGTGACCGGCAGGGTGGACTGGAGCAAGTCCGTCGATGAACTTCGCGCCCTGCGCGATCAGGGAGACCTGTTCCGCGAGTGGGTCGGCTGCCCCGATCCCGAGGCGGCCCGGAACATGCGCAACGCCATCCAGCAGGCCAAACAGGACGGCGACACCCTCGGCGGTGTTGTCGAGTGCCGCGTATTCGGCTGCCCGCCGGGGCTTGGCTCGTGCGTGCAATACGACCAGAAGCTGGATGCTCGCTTGGCGCTGGCGGTGATGAGCATCCAGGCGTTCAAGGCCGTCGAGATCGGCATGGGCAAGGACGCGGCTTGCGCACCGGGGTCCAGAGTCCACGACGAGATCGGCTTCGATCCCGCACAGAGAGGCTCGGCCACGCTCGGGTTCGTGCGCAAGACCAACAATGCCGGCGGCCTGGAAGGCGGCATGACCAACGGTCAACCGATCATTGTCCGCGGCGCGAAGAAGCCCATCGCCACACTCATGAAGCCGCTGGAGTCGGTGGACTTGAACAGCAAGGAAACCAGCAAGGCGGCCTACGAGCGATCCGATGCCTGCGCCGTTCCGGCCGCCAGCGTCATCATGGAGAACGTTGTCGCCTTCGAGATCGCCCGGGCCCTTGTGGAGAAGTTCGCCGGCGATTCGCTGCTGGAGATGAAGGCGAACTATGAGAGCTTCATGGCGACCGCAAGAAGACTGCCGCTTTCGTAGCATGGGCATCCAGCGCGCGCACCAACATGCACAATGATCTTACAACGATAGCCGAGACCCGTTACCTCCGCCTCGTCAGGCGCGGCAAATGGGAATTCGTCACCCGAAAGAGCATCACGGGCATAGTGGGAATCCTGGCGGTCACAGGCGATGGCAAGCTGGTCCTTGTCGAGCAGTTCCGTCCCCCTGTCAACGCCAGCGTCATCGAGATCCCCGCCGGACTTGCAGGCGACAACGCGGCCGCCGCGGGTGAAGAGCTCGCGGACGCTGCCCTTCGCGAACTGGAGGAGGAGACCGGCTACCGGGCGGCGCAGTTGGAACTGTTGACCAGCGGCGCGGCCTCGGCCGGCCTGTCGGATGAGATCATCACCCTGTTCCGTGCCAGAGGGCTCACGAAGGTTTCGGAAGGCGGCGGCGATGCATCCGAATCGATCACGGTCCACGAGGTGCCGCTGGATCAGGTTCACGACTGGTTGACGAACAAAGCCCGGCAGGGCAAGGTGATCGACCTGAAGGTCTATAGTGCACTATTCTTCGCCCACTGCAGGTGAAGAAAGAAGGAGCCCACAAATGTCAAGCACATGCCAGTCGCAACTCCGTGCAATTGCTTTTATTTTCCTTCTCGTGGGCCCGATGATCCCAGGGATAAGCGCCCAGACTGCGCCGGCCACCCAGCCGGCGCGCCGCACGGGCGCGCCGCGCGGCCCGGTTGTCATCTCGCCCGAGGTCAAGACCGATCGGCAGGTCACCTTTCGCATCCTCGCACCCAGGGCCGAGTCGGTCACCTTCGCCAGTTCTGATCTGCCCAATACGTCACCCAACCCCTGGCAGCCGCGCCCGCTGATCAAAGGCGAGAACGGCGTCTGGGAGCTGGTGCTCGGCCCGGTCGATCCGGGCACCTACCGTTACACCTTCAATGTCGATGGCGTGAGCGTGGTTGATCCGCGCAACCAGGCCGTCAGCGAGTCCAACGGCAACGTCTGGAGTGTTGTCCACGTGCCGGGTTCAGACTTCATGGACACCACCGACGTGCCCCACGGCACCGTGGCCGAGGTTTACTATCGCTCGTCCTCCCTGGGACGGACCCGGCGGATGCACGTCTACACCCCTCCCGGCTACGAAACCAGCATGGAGAAATACCCCGTCCTATACCTTCTGCACGGCGCGGGCGACAGCGATGATTCGTGGACTTCCGTAGGCCGGGCCAACTTCATCCTCGACAACCTGATCGCCGCCAACAAGGCCAGGCCCATGGTCGTGGTGATGCCGGCCGGCCACACGGGACCGTTCAGCTTCACTGCGCCGAGTGCCCCGGGGCCCGACGGCCGCCCGGGCCTTGGCAACGCTCGTTTTGAGGATGACTTTGAAAAGGACATCCGCCCGTACATCGAATCGCACTACCGCGTGCGGATGGATCGCCCCGGCCGCGCCATCGCCGGGCTCTCCATGGGCGGCGCCCAGACCCTGAATATCTCGCTGGCGAGGCTCGAGGATTACGGATACATCGGCGTGTTCAGTTCCGGACTCCTCTTCCGCGACCCGGCGTCGCTGGAAAAGGAACTCGGCGAAAAGCTTGCCAACGCTTCGGCACGAGACGGTTTGAAATTGCTCTGGTTCGCCACGGGCTCGCAGGATTTCCTGATCAACCAGAGCAAACAATCGGTGGAACTGCTCAAGAAACACGGCCTGAAGCCCGTCTTCATTGAAACCACCGGCGGGCACACGTGGATCAACTGGCAGAAGTACCTGCGCGATTTTGCGCCCCTGCTCTTCGGTGTCGGAGACACGCAATAGGTTCCAGGTTCCCGGGCCAGGGTAAACAACAGCAACCGTTTGCCGCGTCCTGCTGAGTGCCGGCGGAGCGGTTACTGTCGCGGATTGAACCGGGGGCTCATCGGGGCTGTGCGGTCGCAGGCGACGGCGCGGCGACGTATTGGCTTACCCAATCGAAGAACGCCGGCCAATTCGGCGTCGCCTCATGACCGCCCTCATGCTGGCGCCAGGCCAGTTCACCCCCGATCAGTTGTCCCACCGGCGGCATCGGGTCGTTCAGATAATCCCCCGGCGTGCCCAGGTCACGTTTTTCCAGGAGGCGGTAGGCCGGACCGGCCAGCACGCATGCCATGAAACTGCCGCGCGCATCCACCCATGCCGGATCGCCGCGCTCCGGGATGCCGTAGCTGATGAAACAGGGGCGCGGAGCACACAAGGCAATCAACTGGTGGGCATCCACCGGAAGATCGGCCGCCGTCTTGGCGCCGAATGCGGCATCTGATGCACCGTACTTGATCAAGTTGCCCGCGAACCAGTAGTACTCCCCGCCCGTCAGGTTTTCCAGCGCCTCCCCGTAGATGTGGCGATGGAGTTTCGCGCCGCCCGCTCCCGAGGACGCGACGAAGGCAACGGCGATCCTTGGGTCAAACGCATGTGCCACCAGTGCCGCCTTGCCGTATCGCGAGACCCCCTCAATGCCGACCTTCTTCGGGTCCACCATCAGATCCGGGTTCGTCTCAAAATAATCGATCAGTTGGCTGACACCCCATCCCCAGGCTCGCAGCGCTCCCCAGTCATCAGGCTTGCGGGGTTGCCCCCTGTTGGCCAGTCCAATGATCCCCTGCCGCATGGCATCACCCCCGCGGTCCGGTTGGATGCTGTTGGGATTGATGAAGCCGTATCCCCAGCCTTTGGCGATTGCCTGCGCAGTCCAGGGAACCCCCCGCGACGGCCGCCCGAGATTTCCGCCGAAACCTCCAACGAAACCGAACTCCAGCATGATCGGCACCGGCGCCGTCGCACGCGCCGGAACCGTGACGCTCGCCTGGATGTTGACCGTGATCGCGGGAAAGGCGCTGTTGTCCACCCTTCCCACCAGCATCCGCGTGACGATTGGCACGCCGCCGCTTTCGCCATGCGAGACGCTGCCGACCTCCCAGGCGACCTTCGGCACGTCTCTGGGCACCCGGCCATAGATCTCACGCTCAAAATCCTCCAGGATTTCCGCACGGCGAGCCGGCCACTGCTCCGCTCGCGTTACCCTGGTTCCGTCCTTCATCGACAGCAGATCCGGCATTGTGTGCTTGTAAGGATTGGCATTCTCCTCGCTGAACTTGTCCTGACCGCTTGCGCCCCGCCGAAGTGCTCGTACGCCGAGCTGCTCCATCATGTTCTTGTGATCATCGTACCCCTCCGGGATGTACGGAGGCCGGGGCGGGCGGACCTGTGCCGGCGCCTCTCCCGCAATCGCATCGCACGTCAGGGATCCCGCTAACATCCAGAGGGCAAATCGCAAACAGATCCCGCGCTGAATTCGAGCCGGCGTCATGTTCAAATCCTCCGTCAGGCAGTTCGCAGGCAAGCCCCTGCCGCACAAGTTCAAGAACGCCGCGTACGTTCTGTCCCACGCATTATGGCTGGAAAGAGCCGCCCAATGAAGAAGAGATTCTCCGCGGAAGCACTCGCGTGACGCCCCGGTTTGGGCAAATTGCGCAGCGCCGGTTAAGATTGCGGCATGCAGATACTGATTCATGGTCCGCTGACCGCCGCGGTGGCCGAGGCGCTGCATCGCCGGGAGCACAAGGTCCACGAGGTTTCGGAACTGGGTTTGCCGGCCGGCGCAACGGCGCAGGAGATTCTCCAGGCCGCCGGGCGTCGGCAGTGGGACGTTCTCACGGCCGATCCGGAAATGGCGCGGGCACCGTTCGACGGTCAGGTGCGGTTTGGCAGGAGCATCGTTTTTCTTGAGCTGCCCGGCGGAGAGGTCGAACAGGATGACGCCGTGGATCGGTTGTTCGAACGCTATCCGAGACTGACACCTCGCCGGCTGTATAGCGTCACTGCCACGCGCGTGAAGATCCGGCAGCTTCCGGGCGCTTGATCTTTCCCTGTTCCTGCCCCATTCTCTGGCCATATGTCACTACTGGTAACCGGCTCCATCGGCATCGACACCGTCGAGACTCCTTTCGGCAGGCAGGAAAACGTGATTGGCGGCTCGGCCATCTACTTTTCCTATGCGGCCTCGTTCTTCGTGCCCGTTCGTCTGGTGGGTGCCGTGGGCGAAGACTGTCCCCCCGCTTTCTTCAGGGTTTTCGATGGCCGTAATGTCGATACCTCGGGCCTCGAGGTCCGCAAGGGCTCCAGGACCTTCCGCTGGCACGGCTCCTACATCCGGGATCTGAACGAGGCCCAGACGGTGAAGGTGGATTTGAACGTGTTGGCGGAGCAGGCGCCGAAGATACCTGAGAAGTTCCGTGATTCCCGGTACGTGTTCCTGGCCAACACCCACCCGACGCTGCAGCAGAAGATGATCGAGGATCTGCCCAACTGCCGGCTGGTCGTGGCCGACACGATGAATCTCTGGATCCAGAACGAGCGCAACGAGCTCTGCAAACTTCTCAAGCGAATTCACGGGCTGGTTCTCAATGACGGGGAGGCGCGACTGCTGACCGAGAAGAAGAACTTGATCGCGGCCGCCAGGGATATCCTGAAGATGGGCCCGACATTCGTGGTCATCAAGAAGGGGGAGCACGGCTGCCTGATGTGTTCGGGCGACGAGACGTTCGTTTTGCCCGCTTTCCCGGCGGAGAAGGTGATCGACCCAACAGGCGCCGGGGATAGTTTTGCTGGCGGCATGATGGGTTATCTGGCCACCCAGGGAACATTCTCCCCCTCGACGCTCAGGCGGGCCCTGGCTTTCGGGACTGTGGTAGCCAGCTACACGATCAGCGACTTTTCTCTGGCCGGGCTCCAGGCCACCACACGCGAGGAAATCGACCGGCGCTGGCAGCAATTCAAGCAGGCGATGAGTTTCTGAATCATGCGCCTTTTCTTCGCCATCGAGCTTCCCGATCCGTTGCGTGAGCACCTGGTGTCGGTGCAGAAGCGGCTTGAGCCGGCGGTACGCATGGCCTACACGCGGCCGGAGAACCTGCACCTGACACTCAAGTTTCTGGGAGAAGTGGCGGATGGTGTGGTGGCGTCGGTGTGCGCGGCGGCAGCGGCTTTGCCGAAGCGGGATTTCCTGGAACTGCAAGCCGGAGGGCTGGTCTGTTTTCCGGAACAAGGGAAAGTGAGGATTGCCGGCGCGGTGGTGACGGCTGGGCCGGCGCTGAGCAACCTGGTGGCCGATCTGGAAGACGCCGGCGAGCGACTTGGCTTTGAGCGGGAACGCCGCGCCTTCGTACCCCACATCACCCTGGCTCGCGCCCGAGTGCCCCTGGCCTCAGCGGTGCGGGCGAAGTTGGCCGAGGCGGCGGCCGGCTCATTCCCCGGCCCGAAGGCCACGGTTGGCCAGTATGTCCTCATGGAAAGCGATTTGAGTCGCGGCGGAGCGACGTATCGCACGGTCGCTCGTTTTGACCTGTGATCCGATCCTCAATACCGGGACGCTTTTCGCTTCGCTCGCGGAATATAGCAAAGGGGTCTGCTTCGGTCAGGGGCTTCGAGCAGTTCCGCGATTGTGGACTCGCGAAACGCCTTCTCAACCATGGCCATGGCCTCGTCAAGACGCCGGTGAAGCGGACAGAGTTTCTGGCTGTGGGCCTTGACATCCAGCGGACAGGTGCGAATGCGTTGCAACGGATCGACGGCCTGAATGATCTCGAAGATGGTCAGTTCCTCCGGCCGGCGGGTGAGCAGGAACCCTCCGCCGAGCCCGCGAAAGGAATCGACCAGGCCCGCCCTGCCCAGGGACTGGAGGACCTTGGAGAGATAGCCAGACGGGATTCTGGCCTGATCGGCAATCTCCTGGGTTGTCTGCGGATGGTCGGGGCTGGCAGCCAGGCACATCATGGCCCGCAGGGCGTACTCAGCGGTTTGCGATATCACCGTGTCTCCCGCAAAAGATAATCGGAGCTTGACATCCACTTTATCCGGTCTACAGTCTGGCGGCAAGCTCATGGCGTCCGCGTTTGCATACATGCTCGTCGGCCAGCTCGTTGTCGAACGGCCCGCCCGGGCGGCGGTCTTCGAAAGGCTGGGAATCGACTACTGCTGCGGCGGGCGCAAGCCGCTGGTGACGCTGTGCGCCGGGATGGGTTTGGATATTGACGCGGTTTGCAGGGATTTGGCTGCCGGCGACGCGGCTTCCGCGCGCAGCGATGGAGGCTGGACCGGCAAAACGCTGTCGGCCTTGATCGATCACATCGTGAACGTGCATCATGCGCGGGTGCGGTCGGAGCGCCCAAGGCTGCGCAGTTTGCTGGAACGGGTCGCGGAGCGTCACCAGGCGGCCAAACCCAGGCTGGCCAAACTTCGGGAGGCCGTCGAGGCCTTGCTGGTCGAACTGGAGACGCATCTGGAAAAGGAAGAACAGGTCCTGTTTCCGCTCTGCCGCCAACTGGAATCGGCCGGCAGCGAACAGGCGGCGGTCGGCAGGATCGACGCATCAATTCTGGAACTGATCCGCGAACACGACAACGGCGCACACAACATGGAACGGGTGCGAACACTCGCGGATGACTACAACGCACCGCCGCAGGCCGACCAGGATTACCTGATGCTGCTGGACGGGCTTCGGGCGATGGAAGAGGATCTCCATCGTCACATTTATGAAGAGAACAACATGCTGTTCCCGATTACGCTTCGGGCACAGCAGATCGTGCGGGGGACGACGGGGAACGCGACATGACAAGAGCAAAAAAGAACCCGGATCCCTCGGGACCCGGGTGCTTGCAGTTGTGCCGACTGCCTTGGACGGAATTCTGCCGTCCGCAACCTTGAGCTGCCGCAGCAGCCGCGTTCATCACGGGAATCGCACCCGTGAAAGCTGCCTACAGCAGCCCGCACATACAGTCAGAATTGGTCACGGATCACCTCTCTTTCACGTGGGCTTCGCCGCCCCGATACAGGTCCGCGCGACGGCAAAACCCAAGCCCTGCCCAACCGTCGCGGGAGACTCTTCGAGGGTGACTGTCGGCCGATTCGGGTGTGGCACCGCGCCATCACTCAAGACGCCGGCCTTCAAAGACCCTTTACTGTCCCGCCGCCGGGCTTTCCCTCCCGGGAACGCCTTCCCGGGACCGACAACGGCCAACCAGATCCGTATCTGTCGGCCGCCGGTTCCCGTTGAAACCATACTATTATAGACTCTATAGCACCGTTACAGAGTAAATTGGCGATTTTGCGATCGTTCAGCCGATAAGGGTCATGGCCAAAGCAGGGAGGCTGCCGCCATGCCAGGACCTGGACTCTATCAACCCGATGCC
>Ga0101944_10001947_pt1 | contig 37003 bp, 31 predicted proteins | sample DewCreD2012metaG_FD_75245 | JGI IMG/M metagenome (GOLD analysis project Ga0101944, IMG submission 75245) | Hot spring sediment bacterial and archeal communities from British Columbia, Canada, to study Microbial Dark Matter (Phase II) - Dewar... ... | reverse complement strand
CAGATCCGTCGGATGCGCGGTGGGCAAAGGAGATATTCTCACCCACTTTGCCACAACCTGGTGTCCGTCAATCGTGTATCTGGCCGTAAGGAGACCGCCCATGTCCGACCACGTGATCCTGGTAGTCTCGCCATCTATAATCACGGGGGCGATCTGGTTGTTGGAACTCCACGTTCCCGAGATGGTCTCGATCAGGGATCCGGTCGGTCCGTAACCGGTAAACGTGCAAGCGCCGTTTTGACTGAACACCAGAACCCAGCGCGTGGCCTCGGTGTCCGTGTCCGGCGGCGACGTGCGCGAGATACGCATCGAAGTCGACAAAAATCGATTGGAAGCCTATGGGTTAAGCATCAATCACGTAGTCGGAGCCTTACAGGCGGAAAACCTGAATTTACCGTCCGGATCTATTGAAGAAACGCAGCGCACATCTTCTATCCGCGTGATGGGCGAATTCACCAGGCCGTCGGATATCAGGCATGTGCGCTTGGCGGCGGTGACGCACCCGGATTTGACCATTGCCGACATTGCAACCGTGCGCGACACCGTGGCGAAGGCCAGCAGTTATACCCGCGTGGATGGTGAGCCGAGCGTTGCGCTGTCGGTGCAAAAACAGACGGACGCCAACACGGTGGACGTGGCTAGAGGAGCCCGCAGGGAGCTGGAGAATCTGAAGCGCCTGCTTCCGCCCGGTGTCGAGTTCATCATCGCCACAGACGAGAGCAAGTTCGTCCTGGAGCAGCAGCACGACACGTACAAGGAGCTCATCCTGGCGATCGTGCTGGTTATCATCGTCATTTTCCTCTTCCTGCACAGCGCGCGCGCCACGTTCATCGTTTCCATCGCCATTCCAACGTCGCTTATCGCGACGTTCATCCCGATGTCCATCTTCGGGTTCAGTCTCAACTTCATGACCATGCTGGCGCTATCGCTGGCGGTGGGCATCCTGGTGGACGACTCCATCGTCGTCCTGGAGAACATAGACCGTCACCTGAAGGAGGGCGAGCCTCCGCGTGAGGCGGCCCTGAACGGCCGGGCGGAGATCGGTCTGGCGGCGGTCACCATCACCCTCGTGGATGTGGTGGTCTTCATTCCGATCGCCTTCATGGGCGGCATCGTGGGGCAGTTCTTCAAGTCGTTCGGAATCACCGTGGCGTCGGCCACCCTGTTCTCACTGTTCGTAGGGTTCGCGCTGACCCCGATGATGGCGTCCCGCTTCTACAAGCGAGAGACCCGCCAGCACCGCGGCCAGCACGCGGACACGGCCTGGAACCGGTTCTGGGACGCGCGCTTCGCTCATATTGATAAGGGGCTGGACTGGCTGGATGCGAAATACCGGAACGTGCTGGCTTGGTCACTGGACAACCGCTTCCTGACCTGGGTCATCGGTACGGTCACTCTGACGACGATCCTCATCACCTTCGCGCCTCCAGTGGTGACGGCCGCGGGGTTGAAGGCCCGCCTGGTGAATCTGATCCTGTTCGTTGGAGTGCTGGGAGGTCTCGGCATCGTCTACTCCCGGGACCGGAAGGTGGCGTTGGGGTTTGTGGCCGCAGCGGCGGTCTGTACGCTGCTGGTGCGCCTGCCACTGAAGGGTGAGTTCATTCCGGAGCTTGACCGCGGGCGCATCGCCATAACCGTGGAGACTCCCGCCGGAAGCAGCCTGAACTACACCCTTGGTGTTGTGAAGCGCATCGAGCGCATTCTTAAAGAGTTCCCGGAGGTGGAATACGAGCTTTCCACCGTCGGTTCCGGCAGCGCGGGGCTCTTCGCGGGCGGCGATACGGGGCCGCAGTATGCCCGTGTCTCGGTGCAGCTGGTGGACCGGGGCCGCCGCGACCGGTATGCGATGGTGGAGGAAAACGGCCGGAAGGTCCGCCGGATGGTGGAGCGTAGACGTGGTATCGAGGAGATCATAACCGCTCTGCGCGCGCGAGTTGCGCGGGATGTGCCCGGCGCGGACATCAAGATCTACAATGCGGAAAGCCAGCAGGTGGGCACCGCGCCCATCGAAATGGAGATCCAGGGAACGGACCTGAACGAGATGAACCGCGTCGCCGAGCGGATCGCCGCGGCCATGCGGAAGGTTCCCGGCACGCGGGACATCACCATCAGCTCAAAGGTGGGACGGCCGGAGCTGCAGGTGGTGGTGGATCGCGAACGCGCAATGGATGCGGGCATCTCCACGGCACAGGTGGCTCAGGCGCTCAGGGCGTCCATTGAAGGAGATACCTCCAGCAAGTTCCGCGTGGAGGGCACAGAGTATAACATCCGCGTGCAGCTGGAGGAGTCGGACCGTGCCACAGCCGATTCCGTGCGCCGGTTGGTCGTCGGACAGCGAGGGGGCGCTCCGGTTTTTCTGGAGGATATCGCCACGGTTCAGCTGGCTGCTGCGCCCACCAAGATTGACCGCCGCAACAAGCAGCGTCTGGTGAAGGTGGGCTGCTACCTCGAACAGGGCTACGACCTCAGCAGCGTGCAGTTCGCCGTCAACCGGGCTATTGCCGATGTGGATATGGGGACCACCACGCTGGAAGTCGGCGGGACTTCGCGTATTCAGGGCGAAAGCTTCGGCTATATCTTTCAGGCGCTGTTTCTGGCGGTCATCCTGGTGTATATGCTGATGGCCGGCCTGTTTGAGTCGCTGTTCAACCCGCTGGTCATCATGCTCAGTCTTCCGCAGGCCATGGTGGGCGCGCTGCTCCTGCTCGTGGCCCGGGGACAGTCTATTTCCATCATCTCCCTCATCGGCGTTATCATGCTGATGGGGATCGTGACCAAGAACGCCATCCTGCTCATTGACTACACCAACACCCTCCGCAAACGCGGACTCTCGCGCCGGGAGGCCATCCTGCAGGCCGGTCCCACCCGGCTGCGGCCCATCCTGATGACCACCGTCTCGCTGCTGGCCGCGCTGATGCCCACGATGCTGGCTCTGTCCAAGGGCTCCGAGCAGCGCTCGCCGCTGGCCACGGCGGTGATCGGTGGGCTGCTGGTGTCCACGCTTCTGACTCTGCTTGTCATTCCGGCCACATACACTCTGATGGAGGATCTGCGGAACAACCTGGCCCGGGGCTTGAAACGCATCCTGCGGATCCAGGAGGGCGCATAGGCGGTGAAACTGGCGATCATCATCTACGATACCGGGGCCGAGCCGATGGTGGAGGCGGGTCTTGAGAAGATCGGGGCCACAGGCTGGACCCGAATCACCGATGTAGTGGGAAAGGGCCGGGCCGGGCTGCGGATGGGCGATCCCATCTTCCCGGGAAACAACAACATCATGCTGTGCGTCATCGAGGATCATCAGGTGGAGCCGCTCCGCCAGGTGATGTCCACCGTCCCTGATGAGTTCATCAAGCAACTGGCGTTCCGCGTTTTCATCACCGACGTGGAGATCCTCGTTTGATGGGCGGCCGGTGTTGAACCGGGAAGCCCCTGTCTGGTAGAATGTCGCACGCGCCGGGCCCGGCCGGGCCCGGCGCGCGTCCCTGCACGGACGAGGAGGAGTATGAGCGAACCGACCCGCATTCTTGCGACGGACTGCGGCAGCACCACCACAAAGGCCATCCTCATCGAAAAGCGCGACGGTGAGTGGAGGCTGATCTGCCGCGGCGAAGCCCCCACCACTGTGGAAGCCCCCTATGACGACGTGACCGTGGGTGTCACAAATGCCGTCCGCGAAGTGGAAGAGCTGGCCGGCCTCACATTGATGGGAGAAAACGGCCTTCTGCATCCCGCCGACGGCGCCCGCGGTGTGGACCTGTATCTTTCCACCTCAAGCGCGGGCGGCGGCCTGCAGATGACCGTTGCCGGCGTGGTGAAGGCGATGAGCGCCGAAAGCGCTGAAAGGGCGGCTCTGGGCGCCGGCGCCATCATCATGGACGTCATCGCGGTGGACGACGGGCGGCGCGACTGGCAGAAGATCGAGCGCATCCGGAGCCTGCGTCCGGATATGGTGCTGGTGTCGGGCGGGACGGACGGCGGAACGGTATCCCATCTGGTGGACATCGCCGAGATGCTGGTGGCTGCCGACCCGAAGCCCCGGCTGGGCGGCAACATGAAGCTGCCCGTCATCTATGCCGGGAACCGCGATGCGCGGGACGCTGTTCGCCAGCTCCTGGATGGACGGGTGGACCTGCGCATCACGGAGAACCTCCGGCCTCAGCTCGACCGCGAAGACCTTTACCCCGCCCGCGAGGCCATCCACGAGCTTTTCCTGCAGCACGTGATGCAGCAGGCACCCGGCTACAGCAAGCTTTCCACCTGGACTGACGCCGGCATCATGTCCACCCCGAACGCAGTCGGCAAGATGGTTCAGACCGCTGCCGAGCAACTGGGGGTGCAGGTGCTGGCGGTGGATATCGGAGGGGCCACCACGGATGTCTTCTCCGTCTTCCAGGGGATTTATAACCGCACCGTCAGCGCGAATCTGGGGATGAGCTACTCCATCTGCAACGTTCTGGCGGAGGCGGGCATCGAGAACATCGTCCGTTGGCTGCCCTTCGAGGCGGACCGCTGGAGCATCCGCAACCGCCTGCGCAACAAGATGATCCGCCCTACAACCATCCCGGAGACTCTGGAAGATCTGATGGTGGAGCAGGCGGTCGCGCGGGAGGCGCTGCGGCTGGCTTTCGAGCACCATAAGATGCTCGCGCGCGGCCTGATGGGTGTGCAGCAGACCCGCACCGTGGGCGATATGCTGTCGCAGGCGCAGACCGGAGCGACTCTGGTGGACATGATGCGCTGCGATCTCATCATCGGAAGCGGAGGGGTGCTCTCCCATGCTCCCAGACGGGCCGAGGCGGCCCTGATGATGCTGGATGCGTATCAGCCGGAGGGCATTACGCGCCTGGCGGTGGATTCCATCTTCATGATGCCGCAGCTCGGGGTGCTGAGCACCCTGCAGCCGGAGGCCGCCACGGCGGTGTTCCAGCGAGATTGCCTCATCCGCCTGGGCACGGTGGTGGCGCCGGCTGGGACCGGGAAGCCGGGCAGCCAGGTGTGCACGGTCTCGTTCGGCGGCAGGACCGAATCTGTGGAGTTCGGCGAGGTCCGCGTGCTGCCTCTGGGCGAGGGCGAGACGGTTGAGGCGGAGGTCGTCCCGGCGAAAGGATGGGACGCCGGCGCTGGCCGGGGCAAGGCTGTGCGCGGCACGCTGGAAGGCGGGGTGGTGGGGCTCATCCTGGATGGCCGGGGACGTCCGATGGTCATCCCGGCGGAGCCTGCGGAGAGGGCCGCCCTGATGCGTCGCACCAGGCAGGCGTTCGGGCTTCCGGAGGAGGTATAGACGATGGCCACTGCTTACACCCCCGGCCTGACCGTCAGCCGCAGCGTCCTCGTCCGCAAAACCAGGCGACTGCCCCTTCCCGGAGAAGTCCTGGTAGACGTCGGGGCAAAGGTGGAGCCGCAGGACGTTCTGGCGCGCGCCGAGCTGCCCGGCATCATGCGCACAGTCCGCGCGGCGGAGCTGCTGGGACAGGAACCTCACGACCTGCCGCAGTATCTGCTGGTCAAGGAAGGCGATCAGGTCGAGAAGGGCGACGTGCTCTGCCGGAGCACCAGTTTCTTCGGGCTGTTCAAGAACGAGTGCCGCGCTCCCGTCTCCGGGCGGGTCGAGATGATCAACCCCGTCTCCGGCAATATCGGCATACGCGAGGCGCCTTCACCCGTGGAGGTGACCGCCTACATCCGCGGCACGGTCACAGAGATCCTGCCGCGTGAAGGCGCGGTCGTCGAGACCCGCGGGGCGCTCATCCAGGGCATCTTCGGGGTGGGGGGCGAGCGTTGCGGGCGCATCCGGGTGGTGGCCGCAGGACCGGACCGCAATGTAACGCCAGATGACATCCCAGACGATGTGGCCGGGTGCGTGGTTGTGGGCGGGGCGGGCGCGAGCCTGGATGCCATACGCGCGGCAGCGGAGAAGGGCGCTGTGGGATTCGTCGTCGGAGGCGTGGTGGACGAGGATCTGATCGGGTATCTCGGCCATGATATCGGCGTCGCCATTACCGGGCAGGAGCCGGTCCCGGCCACACTCATCCTGACGGAGGGTTTCGGCTCGCTGCGGATGGCGGACCGCACCTGGGAGCTTTTCACAGAGCTGGAGGGTGAGACGGCGTCCATCAACGGCGCCACCCAGATTCGCGCCGGGGTCATCCGGCCGGAGGTCATTGTTCCCCGCGATACCGCCGCGGGAGATGCTGGCACGCCGGGAAGGGGGATGCTGGAGGTCGGAAGCACCATCCGCATCATCCGTGAGCCCAACTTCGGCGTGCTGGGCGAGGTGGTGGAGCTTCCCGCACAGCTTCAGACGGTCCCCTCGGGAGCGACGGTCCGGGTGCTTATCGCGCGCCTCTCGGACGGCAGGGTGGTCACAGTCCCGCGCGCGAACGTGGAGTTGATCGAGAAATGAACCTGCGATTCCGTTCCCTCGCCGCCGTACTGGCCGTCCTGTTTACCGCCGCGCCGCTGGCGGCTCAGAACAACGCCGAGCGAGTCTATACCCGGCCCGTGGCTCCGGGCGTCACCTTCACTGAGATCGTCCGCCCGGCGCTTCCACTGGTGGTCACAGTGCTGAAAGTGGATCTGAGCCGCGCCGGTGTCGGGGCGTTCGTCGCGAACGGCCGCATCAACTCCTCCACGCGGGAGGTGGTCTCCTCGGCGGTTGCACGCTCCGCCGCAGTGGCCGGAACGAACGGCGACTTCTTTCCGTGGACGGCGGACCCACTGGGTTTCACCGTGGTGAACGGGCGGCTGGTCAGCGAGCCATACCCCGATCGCCCCGCGATCGCGATCCGGAAGGATGGGCAGGTTCTGATGGGCATCGTGCAGATGGCTCTCACGATGCACTTCGACAACTTCCGCATGCTCAAGGCGAATGGCGTGGACCGGCCCATTCAGGGCGGAGAGCTTATCGTCTACGAGCGCTATTTCGGCCCCACCACATCCGCCGGTAAGGACTGCGCGGAGATGGTCCTGCGGGTGGACTGGCCTGGCCTCCTGGAGAGGGGATACGCCGACGCGGAGATCGTCTCGCTTCTGGAAGAGGGGGCTGACTCGGCCATTCCGGAGGATGGCGTTGTGGTGGTCGCCAAGGGACCGCGAAGGGCGGAACTGCTGAACGCGGCCCGGGACCAGTCCCATGTGCGTCTGCGGCTTGCCCTGCAGGATGAAGACGGTAGATCCTGGCTGGGGGTCTCGGAGGCGGTTGGCGGCGAGCCCTGGCTCATCAAGAACGGCGAGTTCAGCAAACGCACGGACCGTCACGGCCTGGATGCTGCCACGCCTTTCGCCTCGAACCGCCACCCTCGCACAGCGGTGGGTGTCACGCGTGAAGGGCATTTCTTGCTGGTGGTGGTTGACGGCCGTCAGATCACCAGCCGCGGTGCCACGCTACGGGAGATGGCGCAGCTGATGATGGATCTGGGCTGCGTGAACGCCATCAATCTGGACGGGGGCGGCTCCAGCACAATGGTGGTCCGGGGTCTGGTGGTGAACAGTCCCTCGGACGGCCAGCAGCGTGCTGTGGCGAGCGGCCTGCTGGTGCGCTCGGCGGAAGTTGAACCTGCCGGGACTGAGCCCCTGACCGTCACACCATCCCCGGTCCAGCTTACGGCCGGGCAGCGGCAGGCGTTCACGGTGTCACGCTCGGACGGGACGCCACTTGACCCGGCGCAGCTTGGATCGCTCATCTGGGGGACGCGCAACGGCGGAGGATTCGTGGAGCAAGACGGCGTTTTCGTAGCTCTGCGAAGCGGCTCGCCGGTGGTGGGCGCCTGGCTTGCTGGCAGCACCGGAGAAGCAAAGGTCTCGGTCTCGCCCGCCGGTCCCGGCCGGGTCCGGGTATCGCTGGCCCAGGGAGCTTCGCTGGAGTCTGCCTCCACGGCGCTGGTCATTGCAGTCAGCGATGCTCTTGGCAATGCGGTACCGTTCGCTCCGGTCCGGCTGACGGTGGAGGGTGGAGGCGCCGATCAGACGCAGTTGACCGCCGGACCGGACGGTCTGGCCCGGGTGACGGTCACCTGGGATCCTGCCGCGGCGCCCGGCAAAAGACGCGTTCGCGCGGAGTCCAACGGGATTTCCGGGTCGCTTCCGTGAGATTTTGGAATTTGGTCATGTTTACCGGCCGCACAGACAGCCTGCGGCCTGCTCCGTCAGACCAGGGCGGCCTGGCGGGAAGATGAAAGGGGACGAAGATGTCTTCGAGAGTTGACTCGCTGCTCGGAAGCCTCTCGCTTGACGAGAAGATCGGCCAGCTTCTGATGTTCGGCTGGCAGGGTGAGACGGAAGAGGAGAACATCACCGTTTCCTCCCACGCGCGGCTCCTGCTGGAGGAGTTCAAGGTGGGTGGGGTGGTTCTGCTGGGACGTAATGTCGGCACACCTGCTCAGACCGCCCGGTGCATGAACGAGCTTCAGGAGCGCTCGAAGCTTCCTCTGTTCATCATCGTGGACCAGGAAGGCGGCATGGTGGCCCGCTTCAAGGACCCGTTCGTGGTGTTCCCCGCGAATATGGCTCTTGGCGCAACGGGTGACCCATCCCTTGCCTATCGTGCTGCCCGCGCCACGGCGGAGCAGCTAAGAGCAGTGGGCGTCAACTTCAACTTCGCCCCCTGTGTGGATGTCAACAACAATCCTCTGAACCCGATCATCGGCACCCGCTCGTACGGGGACAATCCGGAAACGGTGGCACGTTTCGCTCCGGAAGCGATCCGCGGGCTGCACGACGGCGGTGTGATGACCAGCGCCAAGCATTTCCCGGGGCACGGTGATACAGCTGTTGACTCCCATCTGGCGCTTCCCGTGGTGGATTTCCCCCGCGAGAGGATGGATGCCGTGGAGTTGCCTCCCTTCCGGGCGGCGATGGCTGCCGGTGTCGCGTCCGTCATGACCACGCACATCCTCTTCCCGGCTCTGGATCCGGAGCTGCCCTCCACACTCTCCCCTCGCATCATCACCGGCTTGCTGCGCGAGGAGATGGGGTGGCAGGGCCTGGTGGTCACCGACGACCTGGAGATGAAGGGCGTTGCGGACAAATGGGGTGCCGCGCAGGCCGCCGTGCTGTCCCTCAAGGCCGGTGTGGACTGCCCGCTCATCTGCCACACCTTGGAGACCCAGGTGGAGGCGGTCCGGGCCATCAAGGATGCCATCGCGGCGGGGGAGATCACCGAGGAGCGCATTGACGCATCCGTGCGCCGGGTGCTGGAACTGAAGGAGCGCTTCGGACTGCTGGACGGCGTGACTCCCGTAGATCCTGAGGCCGCGTTGGCTGTGGTCAGTTCACCCGAAAAGAAGGCGCTTGCGCTGGAGATCGCCAGAAGGGCTGTCACCGTGGTGCGCAACGGGCGAGGCGTCATCCCGGCAGACCCGGGCGAAGGCCGCATCGTTGTGATCAGCCTCCATCACTCTGTCGAGCGTCTGGGCGCAGCATTCCGCGCCATTCATCCCCGGACGGATGTGATTGCGGTTTCGGCGGATCAGGCGCGCTCTCCGGAAAGCATCGCTTTGCCGGAGGATGCCAGCCTCGTGGTGGCCGGTACCTGCCCGAGCGAGCCCTGGACCGCCGGGCTGGACGTGGAGGCTCAGGCCACGATGGTGAAACATCTGTTGAAAGGGCCCAAGCCTGTCTGTGTGGTGGCGCTCAGGGACCCATATGATCTGCTGAAGTTCCCTGAAGTCCATACATATGTGGCGCTTTACGGCTACCGCGATGAGATGCTGCAGGCCTGCGCCGAAGTGGTTCTGGGGAGGATCAACCCTTCCGGCCGGGCTCCGGTGGCCCTTCCGGAATCAGCCTGAAGGAAACGGCCGGGGGCCGCAAATCACTCGTAGACTCCGTCGTCGGGAGAGACCTCTATGGCCTCCTCCTTCTTCACCCAGATGACGGAGTTGCCCTCGAACGCCACGTAAAGCATACTGCGCTCCACGTCCACGTCCAGGAGTTTGTCCACACGGACCTGCCAGGTCGTTTCGCCGCTCGCATCCTTGACCGGCAGGCGGTATTTCACTTTCAGCTTTTCGTTGGCATCAAGCCGCTGGGCGATGGTCTCGAGGTCCATGGGACTCCCTTTCAGCAAACTTCAGCGGATTCCGTTCCGGAAGCCGCGCAGACCGCGCCTTACTTCGCGAAAAAGGCCTGTTTTCCCTCCCTCGCAACACGCCCTGCGAAGGCCTGCCTGTCCTGCGCCGGAGAGCAGGCAAGACGCGGTCCAACTGCAGAATATACCGCAAATCTTGCCTGGCAGGCTACAGCGGCGGCAAGGGCGGCACGTCCACCGGTCTCCCGCCGCTTCGCATGGACTCTGCCCCGGCGCAGCCTGCAGCCACGGACATCCGTCCGGCTTCCGGTGTGGCCAGCGGTTCCTTGCCGTCCAGGACCATGTCCACGAAGTCCTGGCAGATGACAGGATCCGCCCCGGCGTGCGTCCCGGATGCGCGCTTCACGTCATAGGTCCGGTCCGCAAGCTCCCGCCAGGTGTTTGAGCGCCGCGTCTTCACCCAGACCTTCATCTCCGGTTCCGAATTCTCCAGCCGCCCTTCCGTGCCGATGAACGTGTAGTTGCGGTGATAATCCGGGGTGAAGTGGCACTGCAGGTAGCTGGCCTTGATCCCTCCCTCAAGCTCCATGATCATCACATTGTTGTCCTCGATATCCACTTCCCGGCGGAAGGCGCACTGCTCGCGCCGGCCGTGTTCGGCCTCGATGCAGGTCCGGCGGATATCGCAGGCGGAGCACACCAGATCGTCCGGCTTGTCGCCGCCGAAGTAGTCCAGCCCGCCGAACGCGCACACCCTTTGTGTGTAGCGTCCCGTGATCCAGTGGATGATGTCTATGTCGTGGGAGCCCTTCTGCAAAAGCAGGGAGTTGCAGTTTTTGCGGGTCGCGTGCCAGTCGTGGTAGTAGAACCGTCCGCCGTGGCCGACGAAGTGCCTCACCCAGACCGCCTTGATCTCGCCGATGGCCCCGCTGTCCACGATCTCCTTCATCACGCGGTACATGTTCATGTAGCGCATGTTGAAGCCCACCATCAGACGTTTGCCGGACTGTTTCCAGGCCTTGAGAATGCGGTCGCACCCTTCCACCGTGATGGCCAGGGGCTTTTCGCAGAACACATGCTTCCCGGCTTCCAGAGCGGCTACGGCGTGCTCCTCGTGGACGAAATCCGGTGATGTGACCGCCACTGCGTCCACATCCGGCCGCTCCAGCAGCTCCCGGTAGTCCAGTGTCACGAAGACATCCGGCCCCATCCGCTGCCGGAAGTCGTCCAGCGCTTCCGGTCGCACGTCCGCTCCGGCCACCACTTCGGAGCGGGGATTGTCCCTCCACTGGTCCGCGATGCCGCCCCGCCCGCAGACGCCGATCACACCGATCCTGACTTTCTCCATTCAGCGATCTCCCGCCGTTGTGACCGCCGTGTTCTGCCCGGGCGGCCCCTGCCTTATTCGCGGGGTTGGCGCTTTGTCCCTTCCCGGCTGCGGCTCGTTGCCGCCGTTCAGGGCACGATGATGCGGAGCACAGGCTTCGCGCCCGGTTGCAGGTCCAGGGAGGCGGTATGAGTCTTGCCCTCTGTCTGCACGGTCACTTCATAGGCGCCGTGAAATCCCCGGAACGTGAAGCTTCCGTCCGGGAAGGTCTTGCCGGACGTTTCTGTCCGCCATTCCCGGTTGATCAGCGAATCCAGCGCTTCATAGGCCGGTTTCGGTTTCCAGTCACGGGTGATGATGCCTCCCTGGCCCAGCCAGGAAGAACCATCCCAGAGTGCCCACAGCGTGATCGCCTTGACCGCCGGATGGCTGAAAGCCACTGTGAAATAGTAGCGGTAGTAGCGTCCCTGAAAGTCGGGCGTCCACGTGCCTTTTACGAAGTCCGACTGGACCTCTGCCCCGTCCGATGGCATGGTGATCTCCGTCAGGTGGACGTCTTTGCCCGTGGACGCCAGCGTGTCCAGCATCTCCAGCAGCTGGGCGGGTGAGGGGACGCGGGGAGGGTCATGGGCCTGTTCACCCAGCACATCTATCTTCGCGCCTTTCGCCTCCAACGCGGCGGCGTACTTCACGAATCGCTCCGCCTGGCCATCCCACTGATTCCCGAACTCGTTCAGTATGAGGATGGCGTCCGGGTCCGCCTGGCGGGCCAGGATGAACGCCTCAGCCGCATAGTCCGGCCCCCAGTTGCCCTCGAACCAGTGGCAGTGCAGCGGCTCGTTCACCACGTCCCAGAAGCGGATCTTTCCCCGGTAGCGGCTGACGGCCTCCGTCACCCGCTGGCGGGCCTGCTCACGAACCTCCTCAGCCGGGAGCTCCGCCAGCCACTTGGGGAAGCCATTGTGTTCGTATCCCCAGATCAGGCAGTGTCCCTTGACTGTGATGCCGTTTGCGTGGCACCACTCCACAAAGCGGTCCGCCATCTCGTAGTCCGGAGTGTCTTTCAGACGCTCCGTGTGCGACCACTTCAGCATGTTCTCCGTGGTGGCGTAGTTGAACAGACGGAGGAAGTAGCGCTGGAACTGCTCCCAGTCCTGCGGGGTGGGCATCGCCTTCGTAACATCCCACGAGGGGAATGCGCACCCGAACAGGAACGCGTGAGATGTCTGGCGCGCGCGTACGATGGCCTCCTGGACCGGGGTGCCGTCGCGGCGGGTGACGTAAACGGTGGCGTTCCCTTTACGGTTGCGCTCGATGCCCTCCTGAACCCGTTTCAGGATGTCCGGAGGAAGCTCAAAACCTGTGTCCAGTGCGAGGGCGGGAACGCAGAGGCTCAAAAGAGCAAGCATCAGCAGGCTTTTCACCGGCTACCTCCAGTCAGCGGAATCTTCTCCAGCACCTTCGCATTCCACTCGCCCTTCTGAGTCTCCTGCCCCGCTGAGGCAGGAGAGACACAGGTAGAATGGCGAAGTCTACTCCCGGCTGCGCGGATGGGTGCGCCAGTCCCCGGGGAGGAGAGTTTCGTGCTGCAGCACCCGGCGGCCTGGCTGATGATCGCCGTTGCGGGCGTGATCGTCGGCTGGGTGATCGCCGTATACAACCGGCTGGTCTCACTGAGAGTCCGGGCGCGCAACGCCTGGGCGGATGTTGATGTGCAGCTCAAGCGTCGCTACGACCTGGTTCCCAATCTGGTCGCAGTGGTACAGGGCTACGCGTCTCACGAGAAGTCGTTGCTTGAGGATATTGCCCGTCTGCGCTCCGAGGCCATCGCCGCGGATGGCCCGGCTGTCCGGGAGGGGCCGGACGGTCAACTCACCGGAGCGCTGCAGTCCCTGTTTGCTCTCGCCGAGGCCTATCCCGAGCTGCGCGCTGATGCCAGCTTCCGCAAGCTTCAAGAGCAGTTGGCCGACATCGAGGACAACCTCCAGTATGCCCGCCGCTACTACAACGCCGTGGTTCGCGATATGAACACGGCCACAGAGGTTTTCCCACAGAATATGGTCGCGGCGGTTTTCGGGTTCCGGCGGTTGCCCTACTTTCAGGCGGGAGACGAGGAGCGTAGGGCGGTGGAGGTGGATCTCGGGTGACCGCCCGCTCCGCAGTTGCCTGCGTCCTGACTGTCGTGATGCTCGCGGCGCTCACGATCCTGAGCGTGCCCCCGGCGCAGGCGTGGACTATACGGGACATGTCCGTGGAGATCACGGTGGCCCGGGACGCCACTCTGGACGTCCGGGAGACCATCGAGGTGGACTTCGGCGGAGAGCAGCGTCATGGCATCTACCGGGAGATTCCTCTGCATGAAAGCGGCCGCCAACCCGGTGGCCGGCGTGTACGCATCAGAGTGCTGGCCGTTACCGATGGCGCGGGCGACAGCTGGCAGTATCGGGCTCGCCGCTCCGGCCGCTATCTCAGTGTTCGCATCGGCGATCCGGCGGTCTATGTCACGGGCGTGCAGCGCTATGTCATCCGCTACCGCGTGGAGAACGGCCTCCTCTTTTTCCCGGATCACGATGAGCTCTACTGGAACGCCACCGGAAATGAATGGCCGGTGGCCATCAATCAGGCCTCGTGCGTGGTGCGGCTGCCGGCCTCTCCAGGCAGTCAGCGTCTCCAGGCGAACGCCTGGGTGGGACCACAGGGTTCCACGGAGCGCGCGGAGGTGGATCTGGGTGAGAATGGAGCCGTATTCCGCTCTCCCCGGCCTCTGGGGTATGCAGAAGGATTGACGGTAGCCCTCGGGTGGCCCAAAGGGATCGTTCAGCCGCCCTCGCTGGGGAGCAGGGTGGTGTGGTTCCTGCTGGACAACGTTTTCGTGCTGGTTCCGGTTGTCTTCCTGCTCGCCATGACCATCATCTGGCGTGTCTACGGCCGGGATCCGGCGGTGGGCCAGTCAGTGGCCGTCCGCTATGAGCCTCCGGGTAATCTTCGCCCGGCGGAGGTCGGGACGCTGGTGGATGAAAGGGTGGACACACGCGACATTGCCGCCACCATCGTGGATCTGGCAGTGCGCGGGTATCTCACCATTGAGGAGGGGCCATCCGGAAACCTGCTGGGGAAACGGACCTACATCCTGCGGAAGACGGCCGAGCCGGGCAGCCGGGATCGCCGAGGCGAGCTTGCACCCTACGAAAAGACCATTTACCAGAAGCTTTTCGCCTTGGCCGACTCTGTCACCACGGAAGACCTGGAGAACTCTTTCTACATCACTGTCGGGACAGCCTCGGACCAGCTCTATGCGGATCTGACGCGGAAAGGCCTTTTTCTGGGGCGCCCGGACAGAGTTCGCAAGGTATGGCTAGAAAGTGGCTGGTTCGTGTTCGGGGCCGGAGTGTTCTTGCTGTTCATTGCCCTTTCGGACGAGTCGGGCAGCTTTCCTCTGGAGCCGGGATGGGCCCTGGCCGCGGCGGTCTGCGGACTCATCGTTGTGGCGTTTTCACGTCTGATGCCCCGCAAGACGTTTTCGGGAAAGCGTGCCGCGCTGGAGATCCTGGGTTTTGAGGAATACCTCGCCCGTGCGGAGAAAGAGGACCTGAAACTGCAGGAGAAAAAGGGCATCTTCGAGACCTTCCTGCCGTACGCCATCAGCCTCAAAGTGGTGGAGCAGTGGGCCAGGGCGTTTGAAGGTGTTCTCGATCAGAATCCCGACTGGTTCATCGGCGCTGAAGGACCCGGGCGCTTCCGTCCGGTGATTTTCGCCCGCTCACTCAATGCGGCGTGCTCCGGTCTGGGTTCGGCCATGACCAGCGCTCCACGTTCCGCTTCGGGCGGTGGAAGCGCGTTCGGCGGGGGAGGGGGATTCTCGGGAGGCGGCTTTGGCGGCGGAGGAGGAAGAGCGTGGTAAGCGCGCAGGTTGCGCGGGAAAGGGAGGCTGGACGTGGAGATTGAGACGCCTTCGGCGCTTCAGAAGGTGGAAGATAACGACCTGGCCCGGCGTGCGGCGGAAGGGGACCGGCGGGCCTTCGACCGGCTGGTGCACCGCTGGCGCGACCGTCTCTGGAGCGTCGCTTCCCGGATGTGCCGGGATTACGACGACGCGCAAGACGTCCTGGTGGGAGCATTCAGCCGGGCGTATTCGCGCATCCATCAGTTCCGGGGGGATGCCAGCTTCGGGACGTGGCTTTTCCGCATCGCCGCAAACGAGTGCATGGGGTTGCGCCGGTCCGAGTTGCGGAAGGCGGAGCGCCTGGAGCGAGAGACCGACCGCGGCCTGGAGACCAGGGAGTTGCCGGACCTGTCTCTCCTGCCGGAGGAGGCGGCCCTCTCTTCCGATCTGATGGACGCCATCAACCGGGCGGCGGGATCCCTTTCCGAACCCCTGCGGATCGTCTTTCTGCTGCGGGACGTGGAAGGCTTTTCCAATGAGGAGGTCGCAGAGATTCTGGGCATCAGCGTTCCGGCAGTGAAGAGCCGCCTGCACAGAGCGCGCGCCGCCGTGCGCACGGAGTTGGAGCATTACCTTGCATCCTGAGTCTGGAGAGCAAGCTGCGGTGGACTGCGGACGGGTCCGCGAGATGCTTCTGGAGATCGGCTCAGGGGGCGAAGCAGCGCTTGCGGAGTCCCTGCAACGCCACCTGGATGAGTGTCCGGCCTGCTCCCGCGAGTTCCGGAGCGTGGAGACACTGGTCAGGCTCGCCCGTCGAGCCCTCCACACGCCGGTACCCGAGGAGGTCTGCCGCCATCTGGACCAGGTGCTGTTCGGCGAGGGGGATCACGGCGGATGAGAATTCCCGTTGCCTGTCAAAACGGAGGCGGATTCGTATGAGCGCCCGGCGCCGCAATTTGCGCAACGGCCTGCTCTTCTGCAGCCCGGCCATCATAGGGCTGGCGGTGTTCACAGCCTATCCGGTGCTGGCCAGCCTCTACTACAGCTTCTGCAACTACACTGTCCTGAAGCCGGCCACGTTTGTAGGACTGGCCAACTACCGCGCACTCATTGCGGACAAGTTCTTCTATCAATCCCTCTACAATACGCTTTACTATGCGGTGCTATCCGTCCCTCTGGGAATGGTGACCGCTTTTCTGCTGGCGGTGCTGCTGAACGCGAAGGTCCGGGGTCTGGCGTTCTTCCGCACCATCTTCTATCTGCCTTCTATCGTTCCGGTGGTTGCCAGCTCCGTGCTCTGGTTGTGGCTGCTGAACCCGGACAGCGGGATGGTGAACGCCATCATTGACGCCATCGGCCGGATGCTGGGCATCCCCCTGCAGGGGCCGGGCTGGATGCAGTCGCCCGAGTGGAGCAAACCCTCGCTCATCCTGATGAGCACCTGGGGGGTGGGGGGCTGGATGGTCATCTTCCTGGCCGGTCTTCAGGATGTCCCTCGTGAGATGTACGAGGCGGCGGCGATAGACGGCGCAGGGCGCGGAGGAATGCTCTGGCACGTTACGGTACCGTTCATGGGCCGCCACATCGTATTTGTCACCGTGATGGGGCTGATCGGGGCGTCTCAGTTCTTCGCGCCGGCATACGTGATGACGGGAGGTTCGGGCGAGCCCGCCGGCTCGACCCTGTTCTACAGCCTGTATCTGTTCCAGCAGGCTTTCAGTTACTTCCAGATGGGTTACGCCTGCGCGCTGGCGTGGGTGCTTTTTGCGGTCATTTTCGCCGGGACACTGCTGTTCTTCAAGGCGACCGGGCGTTTTGCGGAGGCCACCGGTGAAGGCTGATCGTGGCGCTGTGGTCAGCGATCCTCTGCAGCCGGGACCGGCAGGGCGCGTCCTGGTCTACGGACTGCTGATCCTTTTTTCGGCCATTTTCGCCGCCCCGTTCTTCTGGTTGGTCACATCGGCCGTCAAGAGACCCGAGCAGTTGATGGCCTATCCCATCCAGTGGATCCCGGATCCCGTGGTCTGGTCCAACTTCCGGGAGGGATGGGAATTCCGGCCGTTCTCGCTCTACCTGCGCAACACACTCTACGTCGCCGTGCTCAGCACCATCGGATCCGTGCTCTCCAGCTCGCTGGTCGCTTACGGGCTCACGCGCATCGAATGGCCTGGAAGACGGCTGCTGTTCGTCACGCTCATCGGAACGATGATGCTCCCCGGGCAGGTGGTGATGGTGCCGCTGTTCGCGCTGTTCGTCCGGCTGGGGTGGGTGGATACGTTCAAACCCCTGTGGGTGCCGGCGTTCTTTGCAGGGGCTTTCTATGTGTATCTGCTCCGCGGATTCTTCCAGGCCATCCCGCGCGATCTGAGCGAGGCTGCCACCATTGACGGGGCCAGCGAATGGGCCATCTACTGGCGCATCGTGATGCCTCTGGCGCGGCCCGCGCTGGCCACGGTGGGGCTGTTCGCGTTCATCGGCGCGTGGAACGACTTCGTGGGCCCTTTGATCTACATCGTGAACGAGAACAACTATACCCTCGCGCTCGGCCTCTCCATGTTCCGTGGCCAGTATGGCACCTACTGGCACTACCTACTGGCTGTCTCGACGTTGGTCACCATTCCCATCGTGGTGCTGTTCTTCTTCACGCAGCGCACGTTCATCCAGGGCATCACGATGACTGGCCTGAAGGGCTAGTTGCATAAAGAATGGGCCGCCCCTACGGGCGGCCCCATAGTTGCCGTTTGATGAGACAGCCTTGCGGCTTCTTAGCCTGCCGCCACCGGTTCCCTGGCGGGGATTGGCTCACCGGCCAGCGTCAGCAGGCGCTCCCATTTCTCGTCCACATGCTTCTGGAACTCGGGCAGCATCCATTCATTGCCCGGCCGGAACAGATGCCGGTACTTGGTCTGCTTCTTCAGATACGCTTCTACCGGCATCTTCTCGCGCGGCTTGTACGTGATCTTGTACTGCCCGTCCACCACTTCGTACAGCGGCCAGGCGCAGGTGTTCACGGCCAGCCGCCCCAGCTCGATGGTCTCCTCCGGCGGGAAGGCCCACCCCAGGCGGCAGGGCGCCAGCACGTTGATGAACGAGGGCCCATCCGTGTCCAGCGCCTTCTGCATCTTGGTGATCAGGTCGTTCCAGAAGCTCGGGCAGCCCTGGGCCACATACGGGATGCCGTGGGCCACCAGGATGGCCGTCAGATCCTTCTCGAACTGCTTCTTGCCGTAGCCTTTGCGGCCCACCGGAGTGGTGGTCGTCTCTGCCCCGAACATCGTGGCGCCGGAGCGCTGAACCCCGGTGTTCATGTACGCCTCGTTGTTGTAGCAGATGTAAAGCATCCGGTGACCGCGCTCCATCGCCCCGGAGAGCGACTGCAGACCGATGTCATAGGTGCCGCCGTCGCCGCCGAATGCCACGAAGCGGACCTCCTTGTCATACTTGCCTTGCCGCTTCAGCGATTGATAGGCCGCTTCCACACCGGAGATGGTAGCTGCGGAGTTCTCAAACGCGCTGTGGATGAAAGGAGTGTTCCAGCTTGTGTAGGGGAACAGGGTGCTGGTCACCTCCAGGCATCCGGTGGCGCATCCCACCACCAGCGGCTGGTCTGCCGCCATCATCAGCATCCGGGCGACGATGGGAGCGCTGCAGCCCGCACACGCGCGGTGCCCCCCGGTGAATCGCTCAGGCTTGCGGGAAAGCTCTTTCAGGTTCGCCATTTCTTGTTATCCTTAGAATCCGTTTCCGTTCTTCTCGATCCGCTGCGCCTCTACTCGCGCACACCCAGGTAGGTGAATCGCTCCTTTACCTGACCGGTCTTCCCGATCTCTAGCAGCTCATCAAAGACCTGCCGGATCAACGCGGGTCCGCAGTCCCGTCCGCCCAGACCGTACACGTAGTCCTTCATCGGCGGGCGGTTCTTCGACTCGTAAAGCGCAGAGCGCAGCTCACCGAAGAGCGGTCCGCCCAGGCCGGCCAGGCCGTCCGAGCGGTCCATCACGCCTACGGCCTTGCGCCCTTCCAGCAGGGCGGCCATCTCGTCATAGGGGAACGGGCGGAACACGCGGATCTTCAGCAGACCGGCCTTCACGCCGGCCTCGCGCAGATCGTCCACCACGGTCTTGGCCGTGCCGGCCGTCGAGCCAAGCAACACGATGACATACTCCGCATCGTCCAGCTTGTAGCCCTCATACAGGCCGTAGCTGCGGCCGCTAATCTTGCCGTACTCCTTCCCGATCTCCAAGATGACCTCTTTGGCTTTCGCAATCGGCTCAGCAAGCTGGCGGCGGTGTTCGAAGTAGAAATCCGTGAAGTCTAGGGCTCCGAACGTCCGGGGGGTGTCCACATCCAGAAGCTTCACCTTCGGGTTGTAGGTTCCCACGAACTCCCGGACGGTCTCATCCGGAAGCACCTTCACCACCTCCATCCCGTGGCTGATGATGAACCCGTCCATGGTCACCATCGCAGGTAGCAGGACATCGGGATGCTCGGCAATGCGGATGGCCTGGATGGTGTTGTCGTAAGCTTCCTGCGCGTCCTCGCTGAAGATCTGGATCCACCCCGAGTCCCGCGCGCCCATGGTGTCCGAATGGTCGCAGTGGATGTTGATGGGTGCCGACAGCGCGCGGTTCACATCGGCCAGCACGATGGGCAGCCGCAGCCCGGCCGCGATGTAGAGCATCTCCCACATCAGGGCCAGCCCCTGAGCGCTCGTCCCGGTCATCACCCGCGCACCTGCAGCCGAAGCCCCGATGCACGCGCTCATCGCGGAGTGCTCGCTCTCCACCGCCACATATTCGGTGTCCACAAGCCCGTCTGCGACATAGTTGGAGAAGATCTGGACGATCTCGGTGGCGGGAGTGATGGGGTAGGCGGCGACGACGTCGGGGTTGATCTGTTTCATCGCCATGGCAACGGCTTCGTTGCCGGTGAGTGCGGCGATCTCCTGGGCGGCCTCCGGCCCCTTGGCCGCCTTATCCTTGACTTTCGCTTCTGACAACGGTCATCTCCTTGACATTCTGAGAAATCCGGGACCTGGCCCCGGCGCGCAAGAAACTATCCCTTCTGCGCCTTAACAACCTCATATGCTTTGCGGATGGCTTCAAGGTTCCCCTGAATGACCTCGGGCTTGTTCCGGAACTTCTTCTGAAGCTTTTTCTCCGTGTCCTCGATCATGTGGTTGAAGTCCACGATCTCCGTTGCGCCGACCAGGGCGCCGAGCATCGGGGTGTTCGGGATGTTGCGCCCGATCGTTTCCATGGCGATGGCGGAGGCGTCCAGAACGTAAAGCTTCTGGCCGTTCAGCTTCAGCTTTTCGCGCATCTTTTCGGCCGGCTCGCCGGTATTCACCAGCACCACCCCGTCCTCACCCAGACCCTTGGTCACGTCCACGGACCCGATCAGCGTGGGATCCAGGATGACCACCACGTTGGGCTTCTCGACGGCCGAGTGGATGGTGATCGGCTCGTCGCTGATGCGGTTGTAGGAAGCGACCGGGGCGCCCATCCGCTCCGGACCGTACTCCGGAAAGGCCTGCATATACATTCCCGCGCCCAGACACGCGTCACCGAACAGAAGCGCGGCGGTCTTGGCTCCCTGCCCCCCGCGTCCGTGCCAGCGGATCTCGATCAGTCTGCCCATAGCGAAGAAAGACTCCTTAGTGATTGTGACTTTGCAGACGCCCGTCCCCGGCGTTCCGGTATCCGCGCGACTGCCTGCCCGTGTCCGGGCGAAGCCTGTCGCGGGAAACCGTTCAAGACGCCGGGAAGCAGGTGTGAGGCCGCTCCCGAAGCGTCCCGCCGGTCCCGGCGTGAGAGGCCGGAGCGTCGCCCCTTCGCAGGAGGCCCGGCGGGGCACAGCGCCGCGGGCCGCGGCGGATTATAGCACAATGCGTGGCCTTTCACAATCAGCCGCTTTCCGGCGAATACTTCGCAAATGCGGAGCATTCCCGACATCATGATATCGGCGTCACCACCCCTCCGGCAACCGTACTTTGGGACCATTCCAGGCTGCAAAAGCCGCTCAGCCGCCGGAGCGCATCTGCCGGTCCAGTGCAAGAGCGGCGTCCATCTCGTCTTCTGCGGCCTTCCGGAAACGCTCCGAATCCGTCCTGCGGGAGTCCTCTCCGGTAACCAGCCAATCTTGGAGTGATGTCGCCGCTTGCGAGAGAAGGCTGGCTCCCAGTCTCCTGTGGATGTGCGCCTTGACCGACTGCGCCGGTGGGCTGATCTCCGTGAGGAATTCGGCCAACTCCTCCAGCTGAGTCACCAGCGAACGCACCTTCTGATAATAATCCTCGCGCGTCATCCGCTGCGCCTGATAGTCGCGGCCCGCCGAGTCCATCGCGTCACGCTGGCGGTAGAAAGCAATGTCGAAGCTCTGGATGAGGGACCGGTACAGCGACGGCTCCAACGGCCCGTCCGTGCCCTGACCTTTCAGGCGGCGGACAGTGTCCAGGCTGATCATAGCGTTCTGGAACTGCCCCCGCGAAGCGAACAGGCGGGCCAGCCGTTCGTACGGGGCCGGGGCGTCCGGAGCGTCCCGTGCCGCCTGCGCGTACTCCAGCGCCGCGTCATCCGGCTTGCCCAGATTCCAGAGGAGGTCTCCGTAGGCCAGCCGGGCCTCCGTGTTCTTTGGATCTTCTTTCAGCAGCGCTTCGTAGACCTGTCTGGCCTGTTCCTGCAGACCCGCAGACTCAAGTTGGCGCGCCAGTTCCAGCCGGGAGGCAGGCTCGTCTGGCGATAACAGCAGCGCACCCCGCAGCTCAGCGGCCGCTTCCTCCGTCATCCCCTTCCGTGTGTAATAACCGGCGAGCTTCAAGCGCAGCGAGACGTCTGAAGGAGCCAGGTTCACCGCTTGCCGCATAGCCTGAATCGCGCCGGCGAAGTCTCCTGCGGCGGCAAGCGATTCGGCCTGCCGCGCCAGCGTGGCGGATTCCTGACGGTCCGGTTGCGGCATCGCAGGCGGAGGCGGAGCAGAAGCCGTTTCTTCCGCCGGGGAAGCTGGTGTGCCGGGTGTCTCCTTCTCGCCGCTTGGTTGTGTCGCGGGTGGCGTCTCGCGGATGGTGAGCGCCACGCGCGGAGGAGCGGCCGGAGGCAGGGTGCCCAGAACCTCTGTCATGAACTTGGAGACCACGGTTCCCGCTACGGACAGCACCAGCGATTCCCGTCCTGCCCCTCCGGGTTCGGCAGGCTTTGCTTCTGCGGAGAAGGGAAATCGCCGGCCGGTGGACACCTGCACAGCCTCCGCTCGAAGAGCAACTGCGTCTTCCCGCGTCAGGATGTCACTCTCCAGATAGAAATCCGCTTCCAGCGCCGCGCTGATCCGCCGCCTGGCTTCCGGATCCTCCGACTCAAGCGTGGAGCGGGTGATCAGACCCTCCACCACGGCGCGTCTCAGGCTGGGCAGGTCCGGACGGAATTCGGTCACCAGTACCGTGTTCCCCTGTTTGAGGCTGGCTTTCAGCGCCTGCGTGGCCGCCGGGGCCAGCGCCGCGTCTCCCTGGACCGGAAACACCAGCACGTGCGGCTGAGGGGCTGCCTTTGCAGCTATGGTGGCCGCTAACAGTGTGGCGCAGGATGCCAGCAGCGCAGCGATCCTCATCCTATCGCGCCTCCAGCAACTGGATCTCGTCCAGGCAGGTGCGGATCCCCTGTTGCGCCTCGAACCCTCCTCCTCCAGCGGCGGCTTCCCGCCGGTATGCTTCGATCGCCTGCCGGAAGGTGGCGATCGCCTGTTCACGCTGCCCGGCGGCCTTCAACTCCATGGCGCGGAGTTGCAGATCCCGCCCGGAGGTCGCCGGCCGTGCAGGACCTGGCGGCTGCGGGGCTGATGCTCCTCCTGCCGGAGGCGACGGTGGCTCCCGCGTAATGACGATTCTCGGCTCAGGCCCGGGGGCCGCCGATGGTGGGGGAGGTGCAGGCGGCGGCAGATTCGTTCCCCCGGTGTTGCTGTTTCCTGTTATGGGTGTTGCCGGTTGTGACGGCTGCGGCGGTTGAGGCGTGGGGCGCGGAGCCGATGGCGCAGAGCGTGAAGTCTCCTCAGGCCGCGCCTCGGACCGGGTTTCGTTGCGCTGTGCCTGGGTAGTGCCTTGCCTCGGGCTTCCTGCGCCATCGAACAATCCGCCTGGAGCCGGGGTCACCGGCGAGGCGGGTGTTTCTCCGAACAGCGATGGACTCCCCGGGGATGGAGCCGCTCCCGTTGGCTGGGGAGACGGCGGCGGGATGACTGTCTCTTTCTGACGGCCGCGTCCGGGAAGCCAGACGGCCAGCAGGATTAGAACAATGAGCAGTACTCCTGCGCTGGCGGCCACGGGTGGCCGCTTGAGCCCCTCCAGAAAGGCCGTCCCACCGGCGGGCGGCAGCGGCACGGTCACGACCGGACCTTGTCCGGCCCGGCGGCGCAGGTCGGCCAGCCGGTTGCGGTCGGCCACACTGTCCGGATTCATCTCCACCACCCGTTCCATCTGACGGATGGCGGCGTCCAGATCGCCCTTGCGCTCATAGATGACAGCCAGCAGAGACCGTCCGGTCACAGATTCCGGGCTCAGCCGCAGAGCCGCGAGACACACTTCCCTGGCTTCGTCCAGCCGGCCGGCGTCCAGCAGCTCGAAGGCGCGGGCCAGCAGGCCGCTTACCTGCTCCGGCGCCGCTGCAGCCTCTGTTTCGCCGGTTGCAGGCTTTTCTCCGTCCGGATGCAGCCGGTGGCCGCAGGCCCGGCAGAACCTGCTGTCATCCGTGTTTTCTGCGCCGCACTGGGTGCAATACATTTGTCCGTCTTCCTGCGCTGTGCCCGGACTGCATGCAGTCCGGCCTAAAGAAGCGAGCCCTGCCCCGCCGGACCGGCGTAGCCCAGATGCTCCCTGGCCAGCGCGGTCGCCACCCGCCCCTGCCGCGTCCTGGCCAGGAACCCCCGCTGGAGCAGATAGGGCTCGTAGACCTCCTCAATGGTCTCCCGGTCCTCGCTGATGCTGGCGGCCATCGTTTCCACGCCCACCGGCCCGCCGCCGAATTTCTCGATGAGCATCCTGAGCAGCCGCCGGTCGGTGGCGTCCAGCCCCGCTTCATCCACTTCCAGCCGCGCCAGAGCTTTCCGGGCGACCTCCAGAGTCAGCACGCCGTCGCCGTCCACGTCTGCGAAGTCGCGGCTGCGCCGGAGCAGACGGTTGGCCACCCGTGGGGTTCCCCGGCTGCGCGAGGCGATCTCGTCGGCCGCGTCAGGCTCGATGGGTGTCTCCAGGATCGCGGCCGATCTTCTGACTATCTGACTGAGCGAGGCCGGGTCATAGTACTCCAGGTGATGCACGATCCCGAACCGCTCCCGCAGTGGGGAGGTCAGCATTCCCGCCCGCGTTGTCGCCCCGATGACCGTGAACGCGGGCAGGGGGAGCTTGATGGTCCGGGCGCTGGGCCCCTTCCCGATGACCAGGTCCAGCTGGCGGTCCTCCAGAGCGGGATAAAGGATCTCCTCCACCACCCGCGACAGCCGGTGGATCTCGTCTATGAACAGGACGCCGCCGGGCTCCAGATTGGTCAGGATGGCGGCCAGATCCCCCGGGCGCTCGATGGCGGGGCCACTGGTGGAGCGGATCGGGACGTCCATCTCGCGGGCGATGATGTTCGCGAGCGTCGTCTTGCCCAGACCGGGCGGGCCGTACAGCAATACGTGATCCAGGGCCTCGCCCCTGCGCCGCGCCGCCTCCAGGAAAACCGAGAGGTTCTCCTTGACCTTCTCCTGCCCGATGAACTCGTCCAGGCGCCGCGGCCGCAGCGACGCCTCCACGCGCGCGTCTTCTTCCTGAAGCTCCGCCGAGGTTATCCGGTCATCAAACGGGTCTATCGTTGCAGCCTCCTCATCCGCAATTCTACGCCATTTCCCGGCGGCTTGCCGCCCGGCCGTCTCCTGCTCTCTTAGAGGCTGGCGGCCTCTCACTCCTTCACCGTCCCTGACCCGGGATTGCCGCGGCGGTGCTCCAGCCGTCATACTGTGCCGCGGGAGGCCGCCGGACAGAGTGCGGCTTCCGGGGGATTGCTGCGCCACCATGCCTGATGTAAAACGGAAAGCCCCGTCCGTTGCGGCGGAGATGCTTCCAGCCTGCGACATTCAGATTCTGCGAGAACTTGCCCACCGCGTGGCCGAACTGGCCGCCCGCGATATTGAGCAGGAAAAGCGCGAACTCTGGTACGCCCATAACGCCCTGCAGAATGTCCGCCCTCTCATCTTCTGCGACCCGGAGAACGGCTGGCACGAGATCATCCGGAAGGAGGATTTTCAGTGCCAGAGCTCCCTGGGCCGCCACTGGGAGTGGTGGCTGCGGCGGGATATCGTCTGGGGAGAGCTCATCCGGGACGATCGCGTCATCACCGGTGTCTTCGAGGTCGGATACGTGGCCACGGAGACAGGGTGGGGAGTGGAGGAGCGGCGCATCGGAGGTGGGGACGGAGGCGCCTATACCTGGGATCCGCCCATCAAGGATCTCTCGGATCTTTCCGGGCTGCATTATCCGGAAGTCACCGTGGACCTTCCGGCCACGGAAAGGCTACTCGATTGCGCCCGGGAGGTGTTCTCGGACATCCTGCCCGTCCGTCTGCACCATTACTGGGTATGGAGCGTCGGCCTTACCCAGACGCTGGTGAAGCTGCGCGGGCTGGAGCAGATGATGGTGGACATGATAGAGGATCCCGAAGGGCTCCACCGGCTGATGGCGTTTCTGCGGGACGGTACGTTGTCGCGCCTGGAGTATCTGGAGCGTGAGGGACTCCTCTGCCTGAACAATGGGGGCGAGTACGTCGGATCCGGCGGATTCGGTTGGAGCCGCGAGCTGCCTCAGCCGGGCTTCGCGGGTAAGGTTCGCCTCAAGGACCTCTGGGGGATGGCGGAAAGTCAGGAGACCGTCTGCGTCAGCCCCGCGATGTTCGAGGAGTTCGTCTTTCCCTATCAGCTGCCGCTTCTGGAACGGTTCGGGCTGACCTGCTACGGCTGCTGCGAGCCGGTGCATTCGCGCTGGCACATCATCCGGCGGATTCCGAACCTCCGCCGCGTTTCCGTTTCGCCCTGGTGCGACGCCGGAGCGATGGCGGAGTATCTGCAGGACCGCTACATCTTCTCGTTAAAACCCAACCCGGCATACCTGGGAAGCAGGGTCTTTGAGGAGGACGCAGCCCGGAATGAACTCCGGGAGAAGCTGTCCCGCGCCAGGGGATGCCGGGTGGAGATCATAATGAAGGACTGCCACACCATTGGCGGCGACCCGCAAAGGGTCCGCAGGTGGGTGGAGATCGCAAGAGAGGAGTCCGAACGCGTGCTGGCCTGAAAAGGCCGCCCCGCCGGACCCACTGGAGGACAGGTGCAGGCATTGGCTCAGGATATCGGACTGGAACTGGATATCTCGTATCTTTTGCCGGAGCTCCCGCTGGAGGAGCTGAAAGGCTGGCAGCGCGAGGTGGACCGCGCTCATGTTCTACTAATGGAGCGCAATGGTCCCGGTGCAGACTTTCTGGGCTGGATGGACCCCCGCGCGCTCGCCCCGGAGCCTTTGTTCCGGGACATCGAGGAGACGGCGGCAAGCCTCCGGGAGAACTCGGATGCGCTGGTGGTCATCGGAATCGGGGGATCCTATCTGGGCGCTCGCGCCGTGATCGAGGCGCTGGGCGGACCGGATGCAAAACCGGTGTATTTCGCCGGGACCAATATCTCCGCCGCCTATCATCTGGATCTGCTCCGCCGGCTGGAAGGCCGCCGGGTGGCGGTGAACGTCATCTCGAAATCCGGCACCACCACTGAGCCTGCTATAGCCCTGCGGGTGTTCCGCCAGTGGCTGGCGGAACAGGGAGGGGATGCAGCGAGCCGCGTGGTTGCGACCACCGACGCCAATCGTGGATCTCTGTTGAACCTGGCGCGGCAGGAAGGGTGGAAACGGTTCGTGGTGCCGGATGATGTGGGCGGCCGCTTCTCCGTCCTGAGCCCCGTGGGACTTCTTCCCATCGCTTACGCGGGAATAGACATCCGCGGACTGGTCCGGGGCGCGGCGCGTGTCGCCGACGCTGTATCCGATACCTCCCTTGAGCGCAATCCTGTTTTCTCCTATGCGGCGGCACGCAACGCCCTGTACGAAAAGGGTTACTGCATCGAGATGCTGGCCCATTTCGAGCCTCGCCTGCGCTTTGTGGCCGAGTGGTGGAAGCAGCTTTTCGGCGAGAGTGAAGGCAAGGACGGGAAGGGGCTGTTCCCTGCGTCGCTGGATCTTACGGCGGATCTGCATTCCATGGGCCAGTATGCCCAGCAGGGCCGCCGGATGCTGATCGAGACCTTTCTGGTGATCCGCGAAGGGGAACCTGAACTGCGGGTTCCGGCGGAGGCGGATGACGGAGACGGTATGAACTACCTGGCCGGGCGCACGCTGGAGGAGATCAACCGGGAAGCCTATCGGGCCACCGCCCTGGCTCACCGCGAAGGTGGCGTGCCCGTGATGAGCGTGCTGCTGGAGCGTCTGGATGCGGAGCGTCTGGGCGCGCTGCTCTACTTCTTCGAGCGCGCGTGCGCGGTCAGCGGCTATCTGCTGCGGGTCAACCCGTTCAATCAGCCCGGGGTGGAGGCTTACAAACGTCACATGTTCGCGTTGCTCGGCAAACCCGGCTTCGAGGAGCAGACGAACGCCCTCCGGCAGCGTCTGGAGGGCGCGGCGGCCGGTGGGACCATCCGCTTCAGTCCCTGACGGGATCGTTCTTTGTTCTTTCAAGGGGAAAACGAGGAGGGGCCCCGGCGAATCGCCGGGGCCCCTCTGGTTTACGTTTATCCTGAAGGCGGGCTTTAGGTCGCCGCGCCGGTCAAGGCCGGTCCGATACGCCGACTGCCCAGTGCTGCACCAGGTTGTGGCTGGTGGTATCCGGCAGAGCGCTCCGCATATGCGTCGCCACCACCCGATCGCCGTGGGCGGTGATGTCGGTGGCGCCGTTCAGGGAGACGCGTACGGGCTGCTCCGGGACAGCCGTGGACTCTATCTTCCGCCCGACGCTGCGAGCGCGGCGGCTGACAAGGCGTATGGTCTTCTTCAGTCGTCTGCTGAATGCGACTCGCATCGGTCTGCTCCTGTTCTGACTGACTTCGGATCTCAGCGTGCGCTTCTCCCCTCCGTCCGGTCTGCGCCGGCTCTCGTTTGTCCCTACGCTCAGAAGATACCCGCCGGGTATTTCAGTCCCGGCAAATGCTTCTTACGATTCAGTCACAAAAACGGAACGCGCAGAGCAGACTGAGGAGTTCCAGCAAATACCAGCGCTGATGCACTGTCCAGGTTGAGGCTTGGAGGTTGGAAGTTGAAGATTGGAAGTTGGAAGTTGGAAGTTGAAAGTTGAAGGGGCAGGGTCACAGGCTCTAGCTCCTCCCTCCACGCTAAGCTCTCGATTCCAGACTCCAGACTATACGCTGGTCGATCAGCGCGCCGCAGGCGCATGTATCGAGCCCGTGCATTGCCTCGAACCTGTGGTTTCGACTCATCCGGCTGCGCCGGACGGCTCAACCAACGTAGAGGTGGGTCTCGGGAACAAGTTACCGGAGCACCAGAGAGGCAACCGTCAACCCATTCCCCGCCTATCCCGCCCCCTCGACTCCCGGACGTGCGGCATGCCATAATGTGGCCGGAAGCAACTGTCATCGTGGAGGACCCCGCATCTTGAGCACAACGCAGCTTTCCGCCGACCTGACCCCCGGACTCGAAATCCTGCGAGAAAGAGACCCGGAAGTCGCCCGCATCATCGAAGCGGAGGAGCGCCGCCTCAAAGAGACCATCGTCCTGATCGCCAGTGAAAACTACGCCGGAGCGGCTGTACTGGCGGCTCAGGGCAGTGTCATGACCAACAAGTACGCGGAGGGGTATCCCCATAAACGGTACTACGGCGGATGCGCGTTCGTGGATGACGTCGAGGAGCTGGCCATCGAGCGGGCAAAGCAGCTTTTTGGAGCCGAGCACGCCAACGTTCAGCCGCACTCCGGCTCGCAGGCCAATATGGCTGCGTATCTGGCGGTGATGGAGCCCGGGGACACGTTCCTTGCGATGAACCTTGCTCACGGGGGGCATCTCACCCACGGCGCGCCGGTCAGCTTTTCCGGCAAGTTGTTCCGGTCCGTGCACTACAGCGTACGCCAGGATACGGAGATGCTGGACTACGATGAGATCGAAAGCCTGGCGCGCGAGCACCGTCCGAAGCTGATCGTGGCCGGAGCCTCGGCCTACCCGCGGATCATAGATTTCCCTCGCCTCAGGCAGATCGCCGACGCGGTAGACGCGTATCTAATGGTGGATATGGCGCATATCGCCGGCCTGGTGGCGGCTGGTGAGCATCCTTCGCCCGTGCCGCACGCGCAGATCGTCACCACAACCACACACAAGACGCTCAGGGGACCGCGTTCCGGACTCATCCTGTGCACGGCGGATCTGGCGGAAAAGATCGACAAGGCGGTTTTTCCCGGAATGCAGGGCGGACCACTGATGCATACCATCGCGGCGAAGGCGGTCTGCTTCGGCGAGGCGATGACCCCGGAGTTCCGGGAGTATCAGAAACTCATCCGGCGGGACGCCACGGCACTGGCGGAGTCGCTCCAGAAGCGGGGCTTCCGGCTGGTTAGCGGTGGCACGGACAATCACCTGATGCTGGTGGACCTGCGCTCCCGGAACATCACAGGCAAGGCTGCTCAGACGGTGCTGGATTCCGTGGGCATCACGCTGAACAGGAACCTCATCCCGTACGATCCTGAGAAGCCCTTCGTCACCAGCGGCGTGCGCATTGGCACCCCGTGCGTGGCCTCCCGCGGGATGGGGCCGGATGAGATGGACCTGATCGCGGGAATGATAGACCGGGTGCTTTCGGCGCCCGAGGATCAGTCCGTGCTTGACGGCGTGCATCAGGAAGTGCGGGAGCTCTGCGCCCGCTTCCCGCTCGCCTGAAGGGCAAGAGTTAGCCGGGGCAGCGTGCCCCGGCGCGAGCGAGGGAGCCTGCTGGCCTTGAAGACAGCTCTGTTCGCTTTCGGTGTAGCGTTTCTGATCGCGCTCTGGCTGACCCCGAGAGTGCGCGATTTCGCTATCCGGATGGGAGTGGTGGACCATCCCGGCGGAAGGCGTATCCATGACCGGCCCGTTCCCAGATGGGGAGGCATCGCCATCTGGCTGGGAGTGGTGCTGGCCGTGGCCCTGGCAGCGCTCGGGGACTGGCTGGTGGCCGGCAATAAGTTCCTGACTCCCCAGCTTATCGCTCTGCTGATCGGAGCCTCCGTGGTTGCGGTGCTGGGAATGTTGGACGACCGGCTGGAGCTTTCGGCCAAATGGCAGGCGCTCGGCCTGATCGCGGTGGCGCTCGCGGTTAGCCAGTTCGGAGTGCGCATCAACTATGTCACCAACCCGGCGGGCGGTCTTTTCTACCTGGGCTGGGCGGCGGTGCCCGCCACGGTCATCTGGCTTTTCGGTGTCACCAAGACTATAGACCTTATTGACGGCCTGGACGGGTTGGCGGCAGGAGTGTGCGCCATAGCCTCCTGCGCGCTGGCTGTCCTTGCCATTCTGATGAACACCCATTCCGTCGCCATCGTCTGCGCTGCGGTCACCGGCGCGAGCCTGGGCTTTCTGCGCTATAACTACCCTCCCGCCAGCGTCTTCATGGGCACAGTGGGAGCCCAGTTCATGGGGTTTGTCATCGCCGGAGCGGCGGTGATCGGGGCGTTCAAGGTGGCCGCCGCCTTCGCGGTGCTGGTGCCGATCCTGGCGCTAGGGGTGCCTCTGTTCGATGCGGTCTTCGCCGTGGCCCGGCGCGCCGCCAACGGCCAGCCTGTGTATATGCCGGACCGCGGGCACATCCATCATCGTCTGCTGGATGCCGGACTCACCCAGAGTCAGGTCATCCTGGTGATCTACTGCGCCACCGTGGTGCTGTCGGCAGGCGCACTTTTCATCGTCTCGATGGTGAGATAGCCGTTGGCGCGCTCGCAAGTGCTCCGGGTGATGGCGGTCTTCGGCACCAGGCCGGAGGGCGTGAAGATGGCTCCTGTTGTGCGCGAACTGCGGAGCTTCCCGGATCAGATCCGCCTGACGGTCGCCGTCACTGGCCAGCACCGTGAGATGCTGGACCAGATCCTGCAAGCCTTCGGCATTATCCCGGACTACGATCTGGACATCATGCGTCCGGGGCAGACTCTGGCTGAGATCACATGCCGCAGTCTGTCGGGACTGGACGGTCTTCTGGAGCGGGAGAACCCGGAGATCGTGCTGGCGCAGGGGGATACCACCACAACCTTCGTCGCCTCTCTGGCGGCGTTCTACCGGAAGATTGACTTCGGGCACGTCGAGGCCGGACTGCGCTCGGACAACCGCTGGGAACCGTTCCCGGAAGAGATGAACCGCCGGATGGTGTCGCTTTGCGCCTCCCTCCATTTCGCTCCCACGGAGCTTGCGCGGGATCGCCTGCTACAGGAGGGTGTCCCTGCGGGGGATGTATATCTGACAGGCAACACCGTTATTGACGCGCTGCAGGAGATCGCATCGCGGGATGAGCCCTTACAGGATGCCGCTCTTGCGCAGTGGGTAGGGCAGGGAAGGCTGGTTCTGGTGACTGCGCATCGGCGCGAGAACTGGGGAGCGCCTATGGAGTCCATCTGCCGGGCCATCCGGCGGGTGGCGGACGCAGTGGAGGATGCGCGCGTGGTCTTCGCGATGCACCGGAACCCGGTGGTGCGCCAGACGGTCCACGCCGTGCTGGACGGCCACAGCCGGGTGCGGCTTATTGAGCCGCCGGATTATCTGGAATTCGTCAGGCTGATGAAGCGTTCGTATCTCATCCTGACTGACTCCGGTGGGGTGCAGGAGGAGGCTCCGTCGCTGGGTGTCCCGGTGCTGGTTTTGCGCAACACCACGGAGCGTCCGGAAGGGGTGCGGGCGGGAAATGCCAGACTTGTGGGAGCGGATGAAGACAGGATAGTGTCGGAAACGCTCGGTTTGATGGAAAATGCAAATGAGCGGGCTTTGATGGCGCGCGCTGCAAACCCGTACGGAGACGGCAAGGCGTCGCAGCGCATCCGGCGCATCCTGTTCGACCGCTACGGTCTGGTGGAATGAATCCGAGGTTCGAGTCTCCCGCGAACAATATGCTCAGATGGGCGCTGCGGATCGCCGCAGGCGCCCTTGTCGCTTACATCCTCTGGCGCACGCGGGAGATTATCGTCACCGTCCTGATCGCCGCCGTGCTGGCGGCCGCGCTGGAGCCGCTTGTGGATCTGTTGATGCGCTGGCGGATTCCTCTGATGCACCCGAAGACCCAGCGTGTGGCCGCTTCGGTGGTGGTGTTCGTCGCCTTCCTGGCCCTGTGTGTGTTTGGCGCGGCCTGGCTGGCGGCTCCTGTCGGTGAGGAGTTCCGCAAGCTGAACCCGGAGGCTGTCCGGCAGGCGTTCACCGGATTCGCGGAGGACATCCAGAAGGTCTACGACGAAATGCCGCCCCTCTTCCGGCAGCTGGTGGGCCGGCCCGATCAAACGGCTCTGACGGATGCTTTAAGCCGGGTGGCGGAGACGGTGGTGCGGCAGGTCACCCTGTGGCTCAGCCATCTCCTTGAGATCTTTCTCATCCCGGTGCTCGCGTTTTATTTTGTCGTAGACTCGGGATCGCTCAAAAAGTACGTTCTCTCGTTCGTCCGGCCGGTTCACAGGCGCGAGGCCATGCGGCTGGTGCGAGATGCGGGACGGGTGTTCCGCGTCTACATCGTCGGCCAGATCATCCTCTGCCTGATCGCCGGGGTGGTGATGGGCTTGCTGCTGGCCTACTGGAAGATCAAGTATGCCGTGACGCTTGCCGTGCTGGCGGGAGTCACCCGGGCGGTGCCCATTGTCGGCCCCATCTTCAGCGGGGCGGTCATCTTCGTCATCATCCTTGCCAGCGATCCCAGGCTGGCGTTGACGGTGCTGGTCATCTTCAGCGTGCTGCACTTCGTGGAAAGCAAGATGATCATGCCCCTGCTACTGGGCGACCTGATGGAGTTGCATCCGGCGGTATTGCTGATCTGCATCCTGGCGGCCTACGAGTTCTTCGGCATCCTTGGGATGTTCCTGGCGGCTCCCGTCGCCGCGATGGCCCGGACGCTGATCACAAGATACTATCTGCAGCGGCGGGACGGACAGGCGGGGCAGGGTGGTCCTCCGGGCGGCCCTGCGGAGGTGGTTGATAATCAGGAAACGCCCGTCCCCGGCGCATCGCCCGCGCTGGCGTGAGACCCCCGGTTTGCGGGATGGCTCCTCTTCGGGCTACATAGTCACCCGGACGGACCCAACTGCTCCGAAAGGATTCGCGAATCTGTGACCGTTTTTCAGGCCATAGTCCTCGGCGCCGTGCAGGGCGCCACAGAGTTCATCCCCGTCTCCAGTACAGGGCACCTGATCGTAGTCCCATGGCTGCTGGGCTGGAACGCCAACAGCCTGGCCTTCGACCTGGCCACCCATGTGGGAACTCTTGCCGGGGTGCTGTGGTACTTCTGGCGGGACTGGGTGCACATCCTCTCCTCGCTTGCGCGTCTTGCGCTGAACCGGGGAAGATGCGACGACCCCACGCGGCAGGCGGGACTCATCGGCCTTTACATTGTCGCCGGATGCGTTCCGGCGGCCCTTGCGGGGGTAGCGTTCGGAGACGTCATCGAAGAGCGGTTGCGTCATCCCCTGTTTGTCGCGGCCACCACGGGAGGCGTCGCTCTGGTGATGCTGGCGGCCGACCGGCTGGGCCGCAAGGAGCGGGGGTGGGCCAGCGCGGAGCTGCGGGACTGGGTGCTCATCGGCGTGGCGCAGGCGCTGGCGCTGATGCCGGGTGTCTCGCGCTCCGGAATCACCATCAGCGCGGGGCTGGCGCTGGGGCTTCAGCGGGACGCCGCGGCACGTTGCAGCTTTCTTCTTTCCGCACCCATCATCGCTGGAGCGGCCGGCCTCCAGCTTGGAAAGGACTTCCGCTCCGGAATCCCCTTGGAAGAGCTTCAGATGTTCATTGTGGCGGCCATTTCAGCCGGGGTGGTGGGCTACCTGTGCATCCGGTTCCTGTTGGATTACCTCCGGCAGCGTGGCCTGGCCCTATTCGTCTACTACCGGCTGGCCCTGGCGGCGCTGATCGTCGCCCTCTACTTCTGGCGCGGACAGGGAATGCCGTAGCGTTTAGTCCTGCGCCACCACCCGGTGGTATTTCTTCTTTCCAGCCCGCAGTAGCACGGCCCCGTCCCGCACGTCGGCGGTTCCCACCGTGGCTTCCAGGCCGGGAACCTGTTCGTCATTGACGTAGGCGCCGCCCTGGAGCACCAGCCGCCGCGCGTCGCTGCGGGATTTCGCCAGGCCGGTCTCGCAGAGAAGGTCAATGATGGGGATGCCTTCCTGCAGGCGTGAGACAGGCACAGGGGTGGCCGGCATCGCCGAAAGATCCTCTCCGCCTCCGCCGAACGCGGCCCGCGAGGCTTCCCGGGCGCGGTCCGCTTCCTCCTGCCCGTGCGTCAGTTTCGTCACCTCGTAGGCCAGAGTCTCCTTCGCGATGCGGATGTCGGCGCCTTCCAGGCGTCCCAGCCGGCGCACCTCATCCATAGGCAGGAAGGTGAAAAACGCCAGGAACCGCTCCACGTCGCGGTCGTCCGTGTTGATCCAGTACTGGTAGAACTCGTAAGGCGGGGTGCGTTCTGCGTCCAGCCAGATGGCTCCGCGATTGGTCTTGCCCATCTTCTCGCCGCGCGCGGTGGTCAACAGGGGGAATGTCATTCCGAAGACCTGCTTGCCCAGCATCCGGCGGGTCAGGTCCACACCGGCCACGATGTTCCCCCACTGGTCGTCGCCGCCGATCTGCAGCCGGCAGTCCCGGTCGCGAGCCAGCACCATAAAATCGTAGGCTTGAAGGATCTGGTAGTTAAATTCGATGAATGAGAGCCCGTCCTCGCGCTCCATCCGCAAGCGGTACGCCTCGGATTTCAGCATCTCGTTGACACGGAAATGCCGTCCCACATCGCGCAGGAACTGGATGTAGTTTAGCGGCAGCAGCCAGTCCGCATTGTTCAGGAACAGGCCGCGCTCCCCGTCCAGTTGGAGGAACCTCTGGAGCTGGGAAAGGATGCCGCGCCCGTTGCGCTCGATCTCCTCCGGCGTGAGCATCTTGCGCATCTCGGTCTTGCCGCTGGGGTCGCCCACCATGGTGGTTCCCCCGCCGATGAGCGCGATGGGGAAGTGTCCCGCGCGCTGGAGATGCGCCATCGCCATAATGGGCATCAGGCTCCCGCAGTGCAGGCTTGTGGCGGTGGCGTCGAATCCGCAATAGAAGACCACCCTCTCTTGCGCCAGCAGGCGCGAAAGCGCCTCCGGGTCCGTGCATTGCTGGATGAACCCGCGGTCGAGAAGGGTTTGCAGAACGTCGCTCACCTTTTGGACAGCCTCCTGTTGTGGGAAATCGGTCGCGCCGCCCTGCAGGGCAGGGCGCCAGAGGAGTATCCCACCATCCCGCCGCGCCTGTCAACGCAACGGGGTCCGGCGATGCCAGGGTATCACCTTTGTCCTTCCCGGCATTCCGGCGACTGGTGCGTGGAACTCACCCTACGGTGGGTGAGCCGTCCGGCACGGCCGGATGCGTCGAAACCACAGCTTGCACGGCCGGCCGGGTCTCGATACGCGCGCCTGTTGGCGCGCTACTCGACCAACGTAGGGGCGGAGTCTAGAGTCTAGAGTCGAGCGTCAAGAGAGGTTGATGAGAGTTCGCCCTCACCCGCACCCTCTCCCATTCTCAGGGAGAGGGCTTTTTGTTGCCGTGGCCTGCGAGGATAGCAGCAAGAAACGAGGGTGGAGCAGCAGGGTGAGGGCAAAAAGCCTTCTCCCCCGGCGGGAGAAGGTTTGGATGAGGGGGCGTAGAATCCCCGGTGTCCCGTAATTTTGTTTCCCGGAACTCCCCTACGGTGGTTGAGCCGTCCGCGTTGGGCGGACGAGTCGAAACCACACACCGGAACATTTCCATTTCTCCGTTCGTCTCTCGGATAATCCTTGATTTGCCTGCCAGCCGGGCCATCGCTGGACGTTCGTTACGGCTGAAACATCCGGCGGTCTGTTGCACGCCTTCCGGTAACCCATTGATGTTGGTGAGGAGTAGTTCTATGAAGCTTTGCTACTTCATTGCGGGGATCCCGGTTCTTGCCTTTTTACTCAGTAGCACAGTCGCGTGCGCCGAAGGTGATCTCGTGGCGGCTGTCTGTGAGCCTGTCGTAAATGGGTACGCGGTAACATTCACAGTGAAAAACACCACCCCTGAGCCCATCCGGTGGCTGCGTGTGAGGGATGTGAATCCCTTCGACATAAGAGGACCTTTGGGGTGGACCATCCAGCATCAGGCTTATGTTCATTATTCTGTATACTGGAAGGCACTCGACCCAATTCTATGGATTCCGCCGGGAGGAAGCCAGACAGGGTTCACTTTCAGCCTGGGGCATATGCCCGGCACTCTGCAATGTACTCTTATGACAAGGGACCTTATATTCACGGAGGTAACCCCCACGCTCGTGCCCGAACCTGCCTCTCTTGTCACGCTTGCGTCCGGGCTGGTAGGGATGGGAGCCGCCACGCGCAGGCGGCGGTGAGGTCTCGATACGCGCGCCTGTTGGCGCGCTACTCGACCAACGTAGGGGCGGAGTTTAGAGTTTAGAGTCGAGCGTCAAGAGAGGTTGATGAGAGTTCGCCCTCACCCGCACCCTCTCCCGTTCTCAGGGAGAGGGCTTTTTGCTGCCGCGGCCTGAGA
>Ga0101944_10001943_pt1 | contig 37142 bp, 32 predicted proteins | sample DewCreD2012metaG_FD_75245 | JGI IMG/M metagenome (GOLD analysis project Ga0101944, IMG submission 75245) | Hot spring sediment bacterial and archeal communities from British Columbia, Canada, to study Microbial Dark Matter (Phase II) - Dewar... ... | reverse complement strand
TATCACGATTGTGGCGACCGTCAAGACGACGGGGCAAACCGGCGTGGAAATGGAAGCGATGACGGCGGTCTCAGTTGCGGCGCTCACGATCTATGACATGTGCAAGGCGATTGACCGGGGGATGACCGTCACCGATGTCTGTCTGCTCTCCAAGTCCGGCGGCAAGTCCGGGACCTATATCAGAGAAGACCGGGTCAAGGTTAAGGCATAGCGATCATGGTGACAGTCAAGTTATTCGGCATGACGAAAATGATGGCGGGGAATCAAGCGACTCTGTCGCTGGATGTGGCCGACGGCCGGTCGGTCAAGGACGTGATCGGCGCCATCGAGGTCGGTTACCCGGACATCGGAGCCCTGATTCAGAAGAAAAAAGTCTTGGTGTCGGTCAATCAAGAGATCGCGCACGATGAAGCGCTCGAAGGCCTCGAGGTCGGGCGCCACGACGCGCCAGCGGTGCGCGAACGCCGGGATCGTCTTCTCCCAGACGTGGTGGCTCGCGCTCGCGCCGTGAACGAGGAGCAGTCCCGGTCCGTCGCCGGCCTCGACGACGTAGCGGATTGAGTCAGACGGCTCAGCGTCTCTGGCGATGTCAGCTACCTCCGTCTAAACTGTAGAGAGTCGAGCACCTGACGTCAAGCGGAATACAGGTCTGTGCGCCGGTCGGCGAGCAGGTCATTGCGCGGGGTTACGTGCTTGTCCAATGCCTGTGTCGGGTCAATCTCGACCACAACCAGCTCTTCGGTGTCCGCTCTGGACCTGACGAGAATCTCGCCGTCGGGCGCGACAATCTGACTTGCACCGGTGAAGGCCAGCGAGCGCCTGGTGTCGGCTTCGACACCGATGCGGTTGGCCATGATCCAGAACAGTCGGTTCTCGATTGCCCGGCTGCGGGTCGTCGTCTGGGCGTGCTGGAGCACGAGGTTGGCCGGGTGGCAGACGATCTGCGCGCCTTTGAGCGCCAGCGCGCGCGCGGCTTCGGGGTAGAAGTGGTCGAAGCAGACGAGCAGGCCGATTCGCACCGGGCCGATGGCGAAGACCGGGAATGGCGTGTCACCGGGGTCGAACAGGTCTTTTTCGTCCATGAACAGATGCGCCTTGCGGTAGCGGTGAACCGTGCCGCCGCCGGTGATGAGCACAGCAGTGTTGAACAACCGGTCGCCGGCAGCCTCGGCGATGCCAAGCACCAGACTCAACCCGCGTTCCGCGCAGGTCGCCGCCAACGCCCGGAGACATGGGCCGTCGGGAACCGGCTCGGCGCAGCAACGCAGCGCCTCCCGCGAAGGAAAGAGGTAGCCGCTGAGGCACAGCTCCGGCAGAACGAGCAGGTCAGCCCGCACGTCGGATAGCGCGCGGCGGATACGGGCGAGATTGGCGGCGACCGCACCGGGCTCAGGCGCAAACTGGTAGTAGCCGACGCGCACCTACTGAACCCTCGGTCTGAACCCTTCACCCAGAACCTCGTAGACATCGCTTATGACCACGAAGGCGCCGGGGTCAATTGTGCGCACCAGGTCTCGGGCAATCGCCACCTCTCGGCGCGACATTACGCTGAACACCATCTCGCGGGCCTGCTCGGAGTAGGCCCCGGTCGCCGGCAGGATTGTCGCACCCCGATTCAGCCTTTCGGTAATGGCGTGGGCGACTACCTTGGCCGAGCTGGTGACGATGAATAGCGCTCTGGTGTAGCTCAGTCCTTCGAGGACGAGGTCAATCGCCCGCGTCTGCAGGTACAGGTTGAGGTATCCATACAGGGCAAGTTCGAACGACCCGAATGCCAGTCCGGCGGCCGTAATCACGGCGCAGTCGACGACGAGAATCGCCGTGCCGGTTGAGAGGTTGGTGCGACGATTGATTGCCATTCCGACAATGTCCGAACCGCCGGTGGAACCGCCACCCCGGAACACCAGACCGAGACCCGCGCCAAGCATGATGCCGCCGAAGACGCAGGCCAGAATCGGATTGTCGGTGGCCGGCCGCAGATGAAGCCAGTAATCTCCGACGTCGATGAGAAGTGCGGTCAACGCCATTCCGACCAGAGACTTCAGTCCATACGTCTTCCCCAGCGTCCGGATACCCAGGAAGAAGACCGGCACATTGAGGAGAATGACAACCACGCCGACGGGCGTCTGGAAGAAATGGTTGAGAATCATGGCGACGCCACCGGCGCCACCAGGCACAATCTGGTGTGGAATCAAGAACAGGTTGTAGGCTAGCGCGGCAACAGCCGAGCCAGCCGCAAGCCAGGCGACACTGAAGGCCTGTTCGCGAATGCGTAACCGCACCGACAATCAGTCTAGCTCCTTGAGAACGCCTGGTCAATGTCGAATCGGCCGGCCGCTGCAACCTGCGACAGGCAGACCGACCGCATTGAGCACTGACGCCAACTGGACGTTCAGTAGCTTAAGTTGTTACTTGGCATATACATACAAGAATGTCGCACCGCCTGTCAACTGTCGCACCGATGCTTGACTGAGTGAGTGAGGTCTGCTATTATTATCAGTGCGGCATTCCATGGGGGCGTTGCAGCCTTCACAGACGGTTGGCGACCGCTATCAGATACTCGACTACCTCGGCGGCGGCGAATCAACCGAGGTCTACCGGGTAAAGGACATCATCGCCGATCGCGTCTTGGCGATCAAGGTGCTTCGCGAAGATGCGGGCAGAGAAGGCGAGCTCCGGCTGAGTCGCGAGTTTTACTACCTTTCCCGTTTTGCCCACGCCGGCATCGCCGCTGCCTACGACTATGGCACGGCGGGTGAACACCGGCCGTTCTTCACGATGGAATTCGTGGACGGCATTCCGATAAACGTCTTTTTCCCCAACGGCTATACCCCGGAGCTGGTCCCGGTCACGGTTCAGATACTCAAGGCGCTGGACAGCATTCACGCACAGGGACTCATCCACTGTGACATCAAGCCCCAGCATATCCTCATCGTCTCCGGCCCGGACGGACCGAGGGCGAAGCTGCTTGACTTCGGTTTCGCCGACAAGGCGACTCTGACCGAAGGCACTCTCCCACGCGGGACTCTCGGCTACGTTGCCCCCGAGGTATTCAAGGGAGCGGACGTGGATGCCCGGGCAGACCTGTATTCGCTGGGCATGGTGCTGTATGAAACCGTAACCGGCCGGGGTCCGGCGAACGAAGCCGACCTCAGGGCTTGGCTGCGGATGCAGTACTACTCTGAATTCGCGCCGCCGCGCCAGTTCGACCCGAACATCCCGGAGCAATTCGAACAGGTCATCCTCTCGCTGATTCGCCGTGAACCCGAACGTCGCCCGCGCTCAGCGAGAGCCGTGGTCGAAATGCTCGTCGGCCCCGGGGAAGATACGGAGCTCGTGACCGGTCCGCGACGCTATCTCATGGTGCCGGGGTTCGTAGGGCGGGACGAACATCTTGCTGCGCTGAAGGAAAAACTGGGGGAAGCTGGCAGGGGTCAGGCCGGTGCCGTTTGTATCTCGGGCGAGCGGGGGGTTGGCAAGAGCCGGCTGTTGTCCGAGTTCAAGTTCCTCGCCCAGCTGGAGGGGGCAACAATTCTGGGGGTTGAGCCGGCGTCGCTCGGAGCCCGGTCGCAATCACTGGTTGAAGCGCTGCTGAGCTACTTGCGGGTCTACTGCCAGCCCGGGCTGCCCACACCGGACTCCGGCCATGCCCTGTCGGAGGAGAGCAAGTTCCGGCTGTTCGAGGCGGTGACCCAGCGGCTCCGCGAGCTGTCGTTCTCGCACCGGGTAGGCCACAGTCTCGTTCTGCTGGTTGACGACCTCGAGCTGTTTGACCCGACGAGCCTCGAGTTTCTGCGCTATCTGGTATTCAGCCTCTCGAACGAGCGGCTGCTGGTGCTGGTGGCCGGTCTCAAAGAGAAACGATTCCTGGACCTGGTTGCCGAGTTCGAACGTCGCCCGTGCTTCCTCTCGGTCTCTTTGCCGCCGATGGAGACCGCAGAAGTCCGGGGACTGGCTGCCTCGCTCCTTGGCGATTTCTCGCAACTTGACGAGCTGGCCGGCTGGCTGGCCCAGACTACTGGCGGTAACCCGCTCTTTGCGATTGAGTCGGTCCATTCCCTCATCGAGAACCGCATTCTATCCTCACGTGCCGGTGGCTGGTCGCTTGAGCCGGACGCGCTGAAAGCATACCGTCCCCCGGATACTGTCACTGACGCGGTCCGCCGCCGGGTTGAGAACCTGACTGCGGAGGAGATGGAAGTTCTGCAGCTGGGAGCTGCGGCCGGCGGCCCGTTCACGCTGGAATTTTTGCGGGCGGTCCTGAGCTTCGACGACAAGGTCCTGTTCAACGTCATCGGCCAACTGAAAGCACAGGGGCTGCTGCGAAGTTTCGTCGCCGATGGCCAAGCCGCCCTCATTCTCTCTAGCAAGATTCTTGAAGCGGTCGTCACCGAACGGCTGCCAATTGCCCAACGTCGGGAAAACCACCGGCGGGTGGCGCTTGCTCTGGAGCTGCTCTACCCGGAGAAACAGGATAAGCTCGTGTTCGACCTTGCGCATCACTATGCGCAGGCCGGCATCAGTGACCGGGCCTACGCCTATTCGGTGCGCGCCGGACAGCGGGCGAGGGAATCCCTGCTCACCGAACAGGCGCTGGGGTTCTACGAAACCGCCCTCGGACTGTCGACGCAGACAGCAGGTCCGCGCGAGCGCATCGGCCTGATTGAAACAGTCGGCGAACTGCGTGAGGCGACCGGCCGCTATGCCGAAGCCGTCGATATCTACACTCAGGGCATGAGCATAATTGTCTCCGACCGCGAGCTTTCGCGGGAGAAGCAGCTATTGGCCCGGTTCCTGCGCAAACTCGGCCTGGTTCACCAGCGGCAGGGGCACGGCGACGAGGCCCTCAATCTGCTGAATCAGGCGCTACTGCTGCAAACGGAGAAGGGGACATCGGAACACATTCAAGTGCTGAACGACCTGGGCTGGTCGTACTGCGCTCAGGGCGACTTCGACCGGGCTGAGGGGTTATTGACGCAAGCACTACAGCTGGCGGAGAAAGCGCATGCTCACGCCATCTCCGCCCGAACCCTGTACTACTTCAGCGTGCTGGCGTGGTCACGCTACGACTTTGTGCTTGCGCTCCAGCTGGCCGAGCGCAGCCTCAGCATCTACGAGAGTCTTCGCGACGACTACAACACCGGCCACGTTGCCCAGTTTATCGCCACCCTCTGGTGGCGGCGGGGAGAACTTGGCCGCGCTCGCGAGCTCTACGAGCGTTATCTCTCGGTGCAGCGGCGGTCCGGCGACGTTTACTACCTGCTGCGTTCGCTGCAAGGCCTAGGCGTGGTCAGCCAAGAAGAAGGCGAATGGACCAAGGCCCGCGAGTACTTCCTTGAAGGGCTGGCCCTGGCCGAACGCATCGGCGACATGACGGCGGCGGCAGAACTCAACTCCAACCTTGGAATGGTCTGCGACGAACTCGGTCACTGGTCTGTGGCAATGTCTCATCTGACGCGCGCGGTCGATTTGCAGCAGCGGGCAGGAACCGACGTCGGCCCGGTGTGGCGGGCGGCGGTGAAGGCCAACATCGCCCAACTCGCCTCAAAACAGGGCCGACAGGAAGAGGCCGACCGGGCAATCCAGGAAGCGGAATCGCTGGCCGGACGCACCAATGACGCGAGTCTGCGAATCAACATCGCGCTCGTCCGCTTCGAGATGCTCCTGCGAGCCGAAAAGTACGGTCAGGCCCGCACGCTGCTCGCGCAGACCTTGGCCTTGGCGCGGCACGACGGCGACTGGCGCCGACTCGCCGCTCTCAGAACCCGGGCGGCCGAGCTGCGGCTGGCCTCCGGCGACCCGGCCCGGGCGGCTGACGAGGCCCGGCGCGCGCTGGTCCTGCTCAACGACTACCGTTCATCTAAGGAATACGCGGTCGCCCTGCGGCTTTCCGGACTTGCCAAATGCCAGCTCGACCGCCCCGAACGCGGTGCCCAGGAAATCGCCCGGTCAGTGGAACTGTTGCGGGAAATGGGGGCCAAGCACGAAATGGCACTGTCCCTGCTTGCATCGGCGCAGGCGCTCACTCGCCAGGACCGGGGTGAGCAGACAATCAACATGCACATGCCGATGACGTTCCGGCCGGTATCACAGCAGACTTTGAGCGACGCGCTGGCGAATCTGCGCGAGGCACAGGAAGTACTGAAGGCGCTTGGTGCGCAACCGGACGCACAGCGGGCCGATGACCTGATGGAGACACTCACCCAGGTATCGGCAACGATGTCGCTGAAGGCGAACGAACGTGGCGAGTATCTGAAGGTATTCTATCAGCTCAGCGAGCTGATGAGCCTCGATATGGACAAGGACGATTTCCTCGAGCGGGTCCTCGACCTGGTCATAGATGTCACCAAAGCGGAACGGGGGTTGATATTCCTTGTCCAGGGCGACCGGCTCACTCCGGTGGCTGCCCGCAACGTCGACCACGCCACCATGGAGGACGCAGAATCGGTCACGCGCTCGGTCCTGCGAAGAGTGAAGCGTCGCGGCGAGTTACTCTTCAGTTCCGACGCACTCGCCGACCCGCGTTTCAATACCTCCAACAGCGTGGTGCTGAACAAGATCCGCTCCCTGCTCTGCGCCCCACTCCTGGTTGAAGGCCGGGTAATCGGCACCATCTACCTCGACAGCCGGATAACCGCCCATCTCTTCCTTGAGGAAGACAACAACCTGCTCATGTCGGTTGCCAACCTGCTCGCCGCGACCATCGACAAGTCGGTGGCCTTCCGGCGGATGCAGGAGGAAATGTCGTCTCTGCGGGAAGATATCCTAGTCGATGCCGTCACCGGTTACTTCCTCGGTCGGTCACGGCCGATCAAGGAGGTTTACCGGATAGTCGAGCGTATCGCTCCCAGCGACTGCACCGTCCTCCTGACCGGTGAGACCGGCACCGGCAAGGGAATAATCGCCCGACTCATACACTCGCGCAGCGAGCGCCGCGGCGGTCAGTTCGTCGCCGTCAACTGCGGCACCCTTCCCGAGACCCTGTTCGAATCCGAGCTGTTCGGCCATGCCCGCGGCTCATTCACCGGAGCGGTCAAGGACAAGGAGGGGTTGTTCGAGACCGCAGCCAACGGCACGGTCTTCCTCGACGAAATCAGCAACACCACCCTTGGAGTCCAGGCCAAACTGCTGCAGGTCCTCGAAGAAAGGGTAATCCGCCGCGTGGGAGAGACCCAGACCCGTCACGTGGACGTCCGGATGATTTGTGCCACGAATCGTAACCTGGAAGAAGAGGTGGCCGCCGGACGCTTCCGCGAAGACCTCTACTACCGCATGAATGTGGTAACCATCCACGTTCCGCCCTTGCGCGAGCGAACCGGCGACATCCCCCTGCTGGCCCGTTACTTCCTGCGGCGCTACGCGACCCAGATGAACAAATCCGTCTCGGGATTCGAGGAAGGCGTCATCACCGCCTTCTCGGCTTACTCCTGGCCCGGCAATGTCCGCGAGCTGCAGAATGTCATTGAGCGGGCGGTAATCATGACCCGGAATCGCCGCATCGGCCTCGACGACGTCGGCGGCCGGTTCACTCAGGGAGACCCGATACCGGAAACGCAGTCGGCAACCAGACGCCGCCTCATCACCCGGGAGGCGATAGTTGAGGCCCTCCGCGACACCGACGGCAACATAAGCCGGGCTGCCGAGCTACTCTCGACTCACCGACGTCAACTCCAGAGACTCATCCGTCGCTACCGCATCGACCGCACACAGCCGTAGCCCTCCAGTCGCACCACTCCCTCGATTCCATAACTTACGACCTGTTGAATATTTATGCTGAATAGTCCCCTTGGTGCGACAAAGCAGACGTCTCCGGCGCTGTTTGTAACGCACGCCGCAGACCACTAAGTCTGCGCAAATAGTGAAGATACGCTACCGACCCGGTTTGGCGCAATGATTGCACTTTGAAAAAGCAACCCAAAAGGAGGTCCTCATGAAGAAACTCTGGACAGTGCTTGCAGTCCTGATGCTGACCGGCGTGCTGGTCGCTCAGCAAGACGGCGGCATACCTATACCACCGTCCCCGGGGCCACTCCCCCCCTGCCCACCCAAGGTTTTCGCTCAGCAAGACGGCGGGATACCGATACCGCCATCGCCCGGGCCGCTTCCGCCCTGTCCGCCCAAGGTTTTCGCCCAGCAGGACGGCGGTATACCGATACCGCCATCCCCGGGACCACTCCCCCCCTGCCCACCCAAGGTTTTCGCCCAGCAGGACGGAGGGATACCGATACCGCCATCGCCCGGGCCGCTTCCGCCCTGTCCGCCCAAGCTAGTGCTGGCGGCCTGAATGTTCGGGTCTGATTCCGGAGGGGTGTAACTGCATTCTAACCGGGAAGGGGCGCGTGGCTGTCACGCGCCCCTTCTGTTTGGTGGTGGCAGTTCCCGGGCTAGAGTATGGGAAGATAGCGCTTCAACTCGAACTCCGTAACCTGTGCCTTGTACTCGTCCCATTCCATCCGCTTGTTGCGAATGAAATAGCCGAAAAGCTCGTCGCCCAGAACGGACCGGACGAACGTCCCAGCTTCGGCGAGCCGGATTGCGTCCGAAAGGTCTTTGGGCAGACAGGTGATGCCGGCAGCCGCCCGCTCCTCGTCTGTCATTCGGAATATGTTGTCTGAAGTGGGTGGACCGAGCTTCAAGCGCCGCTCGATGCCGTCCAGGCCGGCGGCCAGCAGCACCGCAATGGCCAGATAAGGGTTGCAGGCGGCATCGGTGGCGCGGTACTCGACCCGGGCCGCGGTTCTGCGTCTTGCTTCAAAAGCCGGAACTCGACAGAGGGCGGAGCGGTTCATCTGTGCCCACGAGACATAAACCGGCGCCTCGTAGCCGGGTACGAGACGTTTGTAGGAATTGACCCACTGATTGGTCACGGCGGTCAATTCGGGAGCATGGTGCAGTAGTCCGGCAATAAACCGGCGGGCAGTTTCGGACAGATGCATCGGGCCATCCGCAGCATAGAATGCGTTGGCATCTTTCCTGAAGAGCGAGATGTGCAGGTGCATGCCCGAGCCGTTGACGCCGAACACCGGCTTGGGCATAAAGGTGACGTGGACGTTATGCGGCTGGGCGATCTGGCGGGCGACGAACCTGGTGGTGATGATATTGTCGGCGCAGCGCAGCGCCTCGTCGTAGCGCAGGTCAATCTCGTGCTGGCTCTCGGAGACTTCGTGGTGGCTGTACTCCACGCGGATGGAGAGCTGTTCAAGCGCGTCGATGATTTCGTGGCGGACAGTCTCGGCGGCGTGTGCCGGCGTAAGGTCGAAGTAACCGCTCCTGTCCAGAGGCTCGGTGGAGTCCGGGCTGCGGAAAAAGAAGAACTCCATCTCGGCACCGACCTTGCACGAGAAACCGAGACGCGCGGCTCGGGCCAGGACGCGGCGGAGCACCGAGCGCGGGTCGGCGGCAAACGGCTTGCCCGCAGGCGTGACAACGTCGCAGAACATCCGGGCGGCCCGCTCGCCCTGGATTTCCCAGGGGAGCAGCGCAAACGTCGCAACGTCGGGCCGGATTGTCATGTCCGACTCCTCGATGCGGGCGAAACCCTCGACCGACGAGCCGTCGAAATTCATCCCGTCCTCGAACACCCGGGGCAGTTCAACGGCTGGAACCGTTACCCCCTTGAGAAAACCGAGCACGTCGGCAAACCACAACTGCACAAACCGAATCCGGTCTTTGGCGACGCGGGCCAGGACGCGGCGGACGTCAGCGGTTCTGGGCTCCTTCAAGTTCACCTCCGGGCGGTTCAGGTAACGCTTTATGAATCAATAGGTTCTCATTATAGCAAGAGCAACCGTAACGGTCAAAGGCAGATGCGCGCCTACTTGACTTGGTGGAGATTGTTGCTAACCTTGTCAGCGCATCGGTCAGCGTCCGCGCAGCCGAGAAACCGCATTCAACTTACCAGCAAACAAGGAGCAGACAGCGATGGCAGCAAAGAAGGCACGCAGGGCAACCCGGAAAAAGGTTGCCGTCCGGGCCGCAAAGAAGAAGGCGACCCGCAAGCTCGCGAAGAAGTTGTCCCGCAGGCCGGCAAAGAAGATTGCCGCCCCGGTCGTCAAGCCGGGCAAAACCGGCAAAGCCGCCGACCTGGCCGGGCCGGGCATCTCGACCTATGAAGCGGTAGACAAGATTCTGCCGGTTGATTATCGCCCGATACTGAACAACATGGACACGATGCGGGCGCTCTACGCCGTCAAGCGCTATGTCGAAGACGGCCTCGCCCGCGAACTCAACCTCCAGATGGTGCAGGTGCCGCTGATTGTCGAGAAGGAAAGCGGCATGAACGACAACCTCGACCGCGACGGCTCGCGCACACCGATTGACTTCCCCTGCGGGCTTGGCATCAACCCGCGCATCAACGCCCAGATAGTTCAAGCCGCGACGAAATGGAAGCGGTGGGCGCTGAAGCAGTTCGGCTGCCGCGTCGGCGAAGGCATCAACACCGACATGCGCGCAGTGCGCAAAGACTACTTCCTCGACCACGACCACTCGTCCTACGTCGACCAGTGGGACTGGGAACGGGTAATCCGGCCCGAAGACCGCAACCTCGAGTTCCTCAAGGACATCGTCCGCCGGATATGGAAGGTCATCACCGGCGCCGAAGAGATGGTGCAGGACATGTACCCGCAGCTCAAGGACCCGCGCTATCCGAACCTGCCCAAGGAACTCACCTTTATCCACGCCGAAGAGATTCTCGAGCGCTATCCCGACCTGCCGCGAAAACAGCGTGAAACCCGAATACTGAACGACTACTCGCCAGCGGTCTTCATCATCGGCATCGGCTGGGTCCTCAAGGACGGCTATCCGCACGAGATGCGGGCCGCAGACTACGACGACTGGGTGACGCCGACGTCGCAGTGGACCGGCAAGGATACCCACGGCCTGAACGGCGACATTCTGGTCTGGAACCACCTGACCAAGCGCCGCCACGAACTATCATCAATGGGCATTCGGGTGACGAAAGAGACGCTCCGCCAGCAGCTCGAACTCTCCGGCCAGCTCGACCGGCTCAGCCTGCCTTATCACCGGATGATAATGAACGACGAGATACCGCTCTCGATCGGCGGCGGTATCGGCCAGGGTCGTCTCCAGATGCTTCTCCTGCGCAAGGCGCACTTCGGTGAAGTGACCGTCACGGTCTGGCCGAAGCAACTCCACGAAATCTGCGAGAAGCACGGCATCTATGTGCTGAAATAGCACGGAGTCCGTTTAGCTTCGAGGGGCGGCTTCGGCCGCCCCTCGCTTACTCCCGGCTGTCCGCATCGGGCTGCCTCCGGATGGAGTCATACAAGCTAGGCTCAAGATGAGCCGCAATTGAGCCTGAGCTGCTGAATCGGCTGACAGGAGGATTGAATGAAGTACTCCGGAACCATCGTGGTCTCTCTTATGCTTATGGGTATAGCGCCAGCCCAGCACCCGCAATGGAAAATCTGGACGCCGGGAAACACCGGAACCCAGGGCGACTATTCGTTCGCGATACTGGTGGACTCGCTGGGCCGGCTCTGGGCCCATGGTTACCAGCCGTACTGGCATCAGGGCGGACTGACGATGTTCGACGGCCGGCGCTGGCACAACTGGTCCAATGTCGACAGCCTGTGCCCGAGCTATCTCCTGCGTTCGTTCAAGCCGGACCGTCACGGCAACATCTGGATGGGCTCGCCGGTCGGACTTTTGAAGTTCGACGGCACCCGCTTCACCACTTACAACCGCAGCAATGTCCCCGGCTTCCCCTGCGATACTGTCCACGATGTCGACATCGACCCGTCCGGCAACATCTGGTTCGCGATGGAGAACTTCAACGGCAACAACGGCGGCATCGGCCGGTTCAACGGCACGAGCTGGACGTTCTGGAAGCGGGGCCAGGGCCATCCGTTCCCGGACCCATGGAATCCGGTGCGTGCCATCGCCTGCGCCCGCAACGGCGATGTATGGGCCGGGGCGTCTTCGGTCGGGCTGGCCCGATATCGCAACGGCACGTGGACATACTTCGACACGCTCCAATACGGAGTTGACGACATCGTCATCGACTCAAGCGGCGTGGTCTGGATTGCCCAGACCTACCTGATCAGTTACGACAACGGAATCTGGCGCCACCACGGCTCGTCTGGTTCCCTGCCCGTGCTCGGCCTGACCCTGCGCAGCGCCGGCGGGCTCTGGGTTGGATGCCCGAACGGCCTGTTTGCCTACCATAACAACACCTGGACAGACCAGAACTGGCCGGGTGGATTCTGCTACCTCGCGGCCGAGTCGCCGGACGGCAGTCTCTGGGCCTGCGGCATCGGCGGCGTCGCGCAGCGGGTCGGCGGCAACTGGGAGTTATTCAACATCTCCCGGACCGGGCTGAATGACTACTGGATCAACGGCATCGACTTCGACAGCCGCCGCAACGTCTGGATGAGCACCGGCTACGGCATCTGCACGTTCGACGGAGAGGTCTGGCGCAATTTCAACCGCTTCGGCGGCACCATGCCCTGGCCTTATCCCACCGACATCGTCCGCGCCGCAGTCGAAGACCTCGCGGGCAGAATCTGGGTTGCGACCTACGGCGCCGGACTGGTTGTCTGGAACGGCACAAACTGGGTCACACAGTACGCAAGTGGCGCGGAAATCGGTGATGTGATTCGCGACTCGACCGGTGTCATCTGGGCCTACGAGGAATTCTATCCCCACGGGCTTTACCGCATAGCGAACGGCAACCTGCAGACGTTCGACTTCACCAACTCACCCCTTCCCGGCTACGTCTACGGCATCGGCGCGGACCAGGGCGGCTACATCTGGGTGGCCACGCTGGGCGGACTGGTGAGAACTGACGGCACGAACTGGGAGGTTTACACGCCGCAAAACGCACGAATGCCCGGCGATGGCTCCTGCTGGGCCGTTTCGCGGGACCCGAACGGCGACGTCTGGCTGTGCTTCAGCTATCTGAACAACGGCCAATACACCGGACTCGCGCGCTTCCGGCGGCAGGATACGACATGGACGGTCTTCGACTCGACCAACTCGCCGGTGCGAGCCCGGACCAGCCACGTCGCCGTAACCCGAAGCGGCATCGTCTGGGTGAGCTGGTTCAACGGCAACATCTACCCCTACCGCGGCGCGCTGCTGCGCTACGACGGAACAAACTGGACCGTATATAACCGCGACAACTCGCCCCTGCCCCACGAACAGATTTACGGCATCGGCATCGACTCGGACGAAAACCCGTGGCTGAGCTGCGCCAGCGAAGGCGTGGCGGTCTTCTACGACAATCCGCTGTCGGCCGAAGAACACGAACGGCTGCCCGCTGCCGGTTCCGGACTCAGCGCCTCGCCGAATCCTTTCCGCGGCTCGACCACGATTCGCCTCGGCATACCGGCAGCAGGTGACGGCGAAATCACCATCGTCGACGCAACCGGCCGCGCCGTGCGGACGCTCCGGGTGTCACGCGGCGCGTCGAGCCTGCGCTGGGACGGCCGCGACTCTTCCGGCCGACAGCTGCCCGCCGGGGTCTACTTCGTCCGCCTTGCGGACGCGGCCGGCAGACCGGTAACACGACTGGCCCTGCTCCAGTAGCCGGTAGGTCGCCTGCCATGGGTTATACAAACTGTAACCGCCGGCCTGCCGCTGAAACCCGCACCCCGGCGCCGGGGTAGCAGCCGGGGAGACAGACCCCAGGCCATCCCCGGGGTGGCCCCGGCTGCCGCAACCGCAACAACTCCGGCCGCCCCGCCCGGCCGGCCGCGCCGACTTCCGACGCGACGCTTGACCCGGATGCCCGCCGGTCTACAATAGCCGCAGATGAGGTTCATCGCCGACCTGCACATCCACTCCCGCTACTCCCGCGCCACCGGCGAGAAAATGGACATTCCCGAAATCGCCCGCCATGCCCGGCTCAAAGGCATCACGCTCGTTGGCACCGGCGACTTCACCCACCCCCAATACCGCGAGTCGCTGCGCAAGACCCTGACCGACTCCGGCAACGGCTTCTACACCCACGCCGGCACCAGCTTCGTCGTCAACACCGAGATATCGAGCATCTACTCCGCCGGCGGCCGCCTGCGCCGGGTTCACAACATCGTCTTTGTCCCCAGCCTCGAAACCGCCGAAAAAGTCGCGGCGATGCTCGCCCGGTTCGGCAAGCTCGAATCCGACGGCCGACCCACCCTGAGCATATCCAGCTACGACCTCCTCGCCCGGGTTCTCGAAATCGACGACCGGGCATTCATCGTCCCGGCACACATCTGGACCCCGTGGTTTTCGCTCTACGGCTCGAACTCCGGCTTCGACACAATTGAAGAATGCTTCGGCGACTTGAGCGACCGGATATTCGCCGTCGAAACCGGCCTCTCCTCCGACCCGCCGATGAACTGGCGCCTCAGTGCTCTCGACAACCGAACCCTCATCTCCAACTCCGACGCCCACTCGCCCAACCGGCTCGGCCGCGAAGCGAACGTCTTCGACTGCGACCTCGGCTACGACGCCCTCCGCGAAGTTCTTAAGCGCCGCGACCGCAGCCGGTTCCTGTTCACAATTGAGTTCTTCCCCGAAGAAGGCAAATACCACTTCGACGGTCACCGCGCCTGCAGCGTCCGCATGGCGCCGGAGCAGTCGAACCTCTCCGGCGACCTCTGCCCGGTCTGCGGCCGCAAACTGACCATCGGCGTCCTGCACCGGGTCGAACAGCTCGCCGACCGCAAGCCCGACCAGGTCCCGCCCGACCGCATTCCGTTCCGGCATCTCGTCCCGCTCGAAGAAATCATCGCCGAAGCGCTTGGCGTCGGCCGCGACACAAAGACGGTCGAAGCCAAATACGCCGAACTCGTCAACGAACTCGGCAGCGAATTCGCCGTGCTCCTCGACATCCCCGTCGCCGAAATCGCCCGCTTCGGCGAACGCATCGCCCTCGGCGTCGAGCGGATGCGCTCGGGCCAGGTCGAAATCGAACCCGGCTACGACGGCGTCTTCGGAACTGTGCGGGTCCTGCCCGACAGTCCGCGCCGCAACCCGGACAACCCTGAACCCCCCGGCAGCCCGGGCAAGCAGCTCGGCCTCTTCGGAACCTGAAAACCGATGAACCGGCGACCGGGTGCGGCGACGGCAGACAGCAGCCACCGGCCATGAAACGGCTCTGGGCGCCGTGGCGGGCGGAATACATCTACTGCGGCGACAAACCGGCCGGCCGCTCGCGCCGGCGCTGCCTCTTCTGCCGGCTACCTGACGCCGGCGACGACCGCGCCAGTCTAATCCTCCTTCGCGGCCGGCAGACGTTCATGGTGATGAACCGCTTCCCCTACAACAACGGCCATCTCATGGTTGCACCATTCCGGCACGTGGCCGGATTCGACCGGCTCACCCCGGCCGAAGAACGCGACCTCTTCCGGCTCGTGCGACTGGCAATCGCCACGCTGCGCCGGGCATTCAAACCCCACGGCTTCAACATCGGCGCCAACCTCGGCGCGGTCGCCGGCGCCGGCGTGGTCGGCCACGTCCACCTGCACATCGTCCCGCGCTGGCAGGGCGATACCAACTTCCTCCCCCTGCTCGGCGAAACCAAAGTCGTCAGCGAACACCTCGAAAGCACCTACAACCGCCTCGCCGCCGCCCTCCGCCGGCAGAACCGCCCCCTGCGCCGCCGTGGTTAAGGCCGTCGTCTTCGACCTCGACAATACCCTCGTCAACTTCACGAAGTTCAAGTCGGTCTCGGTCGAAGCTGCAATTCAGGCGATGATTGACGCCGGACTCGACATGACCCCGGAACAGGCACGCCAGCGCATATTCCAGATTTACGACACCCGCGGCATCGAATACCAGGAAGTCTTCGACGACTTCCTCCGCGACGTTCTCGGCTACGTCGACTACCGCATTCTCGCCAACGGCATCATCGCCTATCGCCGCGCCCGGGAAGGAGTCCTCGTCTCCTACCCCCACGTCAACATGGCCCTGCTCAAGCTCGCCCGGATGGGCCTGCGGCTGGCAGTCGTCTCCGATGCCCCGCGGCTGCAGGCTTGGATGCGGCTGGTTCAGCTCGGCGTCGACGGCTTCTTCGACGCGGTGGTAACCTTCGACGACACCGGTCGGCGCAAACCCGCGCCCGAGCCTTTCCAGAAGGCACTGGAACTGCTCGGCATCACCGCCGCCGAGTGCGTCATGGTCGGTGACTGGGCCGAACGCGACATCGTCGGAGCCAGAGAAATCGGCATGCACACCGTTTTCGCCCGCTACGGCGACGCCTTCGGCACAAAACACTCCGGCGCCGACTTCGAGATTGACGACGTCCTCGAACTGATCCCGGTAATCGAACGCCTCAACCGGGCCTGACGCAGACCCTTGGCGATATACGGCATCGGGATTGACCTGGTCCGGGTCGAACGCATCCGGCAGGCCATGGAGCGACACCCGCAGCGCTTCCGCGCCCGCATCTTCACCCCTGCCGAAGAAGAGTTCTGCGAAACCCTCGCTGCCAAATACCTCTCCTACGCTGCCCGCTTCGCCGCCAAAGAGGCATTCTCCAAAGCGCTCGGCACCGGGCTGCGCGGCGCGATAGCCTGGCGGGAAATCGAAATCCGCGACAACGAACGCTCCCGCCCGACGATAGCGGTAACCGGCCGGGCTGCAGAGCTGCTGGCTGGCCGGCGAGTCCATCTCAGCCTCACCCACACCGACGACTACGCCGCCGCGGTCGTTGTGATTGAAGACTAGCCGTGCCGGACAGAGTTTGACAGCCGACAGATTCGCAATACGCTTGACTCCTTCATGGCGAAGAAAAAAGACCTGCTGATTGTCGAGTCGCCGACCAAGGCGCATACCATCGGCCTGCTGCTCAAGGGCAGGATGAAAGTCCTGTCGTCGCGCGGCCACATCGCCGACCTGCCCAAGTCCCGGCTCGGCGTCGACGTCGACCGCGGATTCGAGCCGGAATACATCCGCATCCGGGGCAAAGCCCCGGTCATCAACGAACTGCGCAAGGCGGCCCGCTCGGCCGGAACCGTCTTTCTCGGCTGCGACCCTGACCGCGAGGGCGAAGCGATTGCCTTCTCGGTCGCCAACGAAATCGGCACCGGCGCGCCGGTCCGGCGGGTGCTCTTCTACGAGATAACGAAAAAGGGGCTGGCCGAGGCGTTCGCCGCGCCGACCGCGATAGACGAAAACAAGGTCGACTCCCATCGGGCCCGTCGCGTCCTGGACCGGCTGGTCGGCTATCTGGTCTCGCCGCTACTCTGGAAGATTGTCAAGGGCGGACTTTCAGCCGGCCGGGTGCAGACAGTTGCTCTGCGGCTGATTGTGGAACGCGAACGCGAGATACAGGCCTTCCGGCCGGAGGAATACTGGGTCGTCAAGGCGGTCTTCGTCCGGTCGACTGGCGAGCGGTTCGAAGCGATGCTGGCCCGGATCGGCGACGAACCCGCGAAGCTCACGAACGCGGCCGACGTCGAGAAAGTCCGCGCTGCCTGCCGCGAGGCCGATTTCGCCGTAAGCGAAGTCAAAGCACGGGAACGCCGGCGCAAGCCGCTGCCGCCCTTCATCACCGCCACGCTCCAGCAGGACGCTGCCCAGCGGCTCGGATTCCCGGCCCGGCGAACGATGCGGGCGGCGCAGGAACTATTCGAAGGCATCAGACTGGCAGACGAGACCGCCGGGTTGATCACCTATCCCCGCACCGATTCGTTCCGGGTCGCGGCTGAGTCAATTGACGAAACCCGGCAGCTCGTCCTGAAGCAGTTCGGCCGCGAGTTTCTCCCGGAGAAACCGCGGCACTACCCCGACCGCAAAGGCACGCAAGGCGCGCACGAGGCAATCCGACCGACCCGGCTCGACCTGACGCCGGAAAAAGTCCACAAACACCTGACCCCGGACCAGCTCAAGGTCTACGACCTGATCTACCGCCGGTTCGTTGCCAGCCAGATGGCCGATTCAGTCTACGCGTTGAGTGAGGTCTTCGTGACAGGCGGCGGCTGCGCCTTCAAGGCCGACGCAATCCGCTGCCGGTTCCCGGGGTTCGAGAAGATGTACGGCGACCCGGAGAAGGAAAAGGAACTCCCGACCCTGATAGAAGGCGAGGCTGTGAAGCTCGCTGAATTCGCGCCGGAGCAGAAGTTCACCCAGCCGCCAGCCCGCTACAGCGAAGCTACGCTTATCAAGCGGCTGGAGACTAACGGCATCGGCCGGCCTTCCACCTACGCCGCAATCGTTTCAACCCTGCTCGAACGGAAATACGTCGAGCGCCGGGAAGGCAGATTCCACCCGACCGAGCTCGGCACCGTCGTGTACGACATCGTCATCCCGGGATTCGCCAACGTTTTCGAGGTCGGCTTCACCGCCGAGATGGAGCGCGAGCTCGACCTGGTCGAAGCCGGCAAAGAACGCTGGCGCGATGTCGTGGCGAGGTTCTACACGCCGTTCAAGGAGGACTTGGACAAAATGAAGAAAGGCGCTGCCGATATACGCGAAGACCTGAAAACCGAGCTCGACGAAAAGTGCCCGAAGTGCGGCGCCGGTCTGGTCGAACGCTGGGGCCGGTACGGAAAGTTCACGGCCTGCTCCCGGTACCCGGAATGCGACTACGTGAAACGTCCGCCGGCAAAACTCCTCGAAGAGAAGTGCCCGGAGTGTGGCAAGCCGCTGGCTGAACGCACCGGGCGCTTTGGCATGTTTGTCGCCTGTTCCGGCTATCCCGACTGCAAGTTTATCCGCAAGACCCCTCGACCGGAGCCGAAGCCTTTGGACGAGAAGTGCCCCAAATGCGGCGAACGTCTGGCGCTGCGCGAAGGTCGTTTCGGGCTATTCGTCGCCTGTTCGACATACCCGAAGTGCCGGTTCGTCAAGCGTGACGCTCGGCCGGAGCCGAAGCCTCTGGACGAGAAATGCCCGGAGTGCGGCAGACAGCTGGTCGAACGCACCGGACGCTTCGGCACTTTCATCGGCTGCTCGGGATATCCCCAGTGCAAGTATATTAAGAAAGAGCCCGGTGACGGACGGACCCGCCGCAAGGAGCGGACCGTCACCAAAAACGAGCCGGCGGAATGAAGTTCAGGCGGAACGGCCCCTACTGCCAGCTCCGGCTGGAGCGCGACGAAGAAATCGTCTCCACGCTGGCCGCCTTCGTCCGAGAGCAACGGGTGCGCTCGGCATTTCTGGTCGGCATCGGGGCCGGCAGGGAGCTGGTCCTCGGCTGCTACGACCTGAAGCGCCGTCGTTACCTCAAACGGCGCTTCCGCGGCGACCATGAAATCGCCGCGCTGGTCGGCAACGTCGCTTGGGCGGACGCCGAGCCGGTCTGCCACATCCACGCCGTCATCAGCAACTCCCGGCTGACCACTTACTCCGGCCACCTCTTCAGCGGACAAGTGACCGCCACCTGCGAAATCGCTCTGCTGCCGGGAAGCCGCCGGCTCAAGCGTCGGCTCGAGCCTGATTCCGGCCTGAAGCTGCTCCAGCTTTAGCCACCCGGGTCGCTTGACCGGGTTTGGAATCCTTGACTATCGCCTCCAGGATTGCTACACTGCATCAGTCTGCCGGCGGGCGGAATCGCAGCTGGGAAGCCGCCCCTACGCGCGGGCCTGCAACCGAGAATCACGTCCTAAGGAGGAACGAATGGCGTTGATAGATGACGTAAAGAGCATCATAGTCGAACAGTTGCACGTGGCGCCGGAGAAAGTTACCGATGAGGCTCATTTCATTGAAGACATGGGCGCCGACTCGCTTGACATCGTCGAGCTGGTTATGGCGCTGGAGGACAAGTTCGGCATCAAGATTCCGGACGAGGATTCCCAGCAATTGACGACCGTGGGCAAAGCGGTCGCGTACCTCGAGAAGAAGCTCGCCGAGAAGAAAGCCTCCTAGCTCCCAGCATGACTGCCGGTAGAGGCGCGTTGCGCCGGGTCGTTGTCACCGGTCTGGGTGCGGTGACGCCCATCGGAAACAACGTTCCGGAGTTCTGGCAGGGACTGCTCGAAGGCAGGAACGGCATCGCCCGCATACAGGCGTTCGACCCGTCAGACCTGTCGGTCCAGATTGGCGCCGAGGTCAAAGGTTTCGTCGCCGAGGAACGCATTGACCCGAAACTGACCCGTCGGGCCGACCGCTTCACCCAGTTCGCTCTCTGCGCGGCAGCAGAGGCGGTCAGGGACGCGGGCCTCGACTTCACGAAGGAAGACCCTACCAGAGCCGGGGCGGTCATTGGCTCGGGCATGGGTGGCGTCCAGACTTGGGAACAGCAACATGCTCAATTCGTCGAGAAAGGCCCGCGCCGGGTGTCACCTCTCCTGATTCCGATGATGATTCCGGACATGGCCGCCGGCCAGATATCGATTGTCTACGGACTGCGCGGGCCGAACTACGCCACAGTATCTGCGTGCGCTTCGGGTGCCCACGCGGCCGGGGCGGCGTTCCAGCACATCGTCCAGGGCGATGCCGATATCATAATCTCCGGCGGTGCCGAAGCAGCGGTCACACGCTTCACTGTAGCTGCATTCGCCAACATGGGCGCCCTCTCGAAACGCAACGAAGAACCGGCCAGGGCATCCCGACCATTCGACCGTGACCGCGACGGCTTCGTCATCGCCGAAGGCTGCGGCGTCTATGTACTAGAAGAGCTGGAACATGCCCGCCGGCGCGGAGCAAGAATCTACTGCGAGCTGGCCGGCTTCGGTGCGACTGGTGACGGTTATCACATCACCGCTCCTGACCCGGAGGGAAAAGGTGCGGCAGAAGTAATGCGGACGGCCATCCTCAACGCAGGACTGGCACCTAATGACATCGATTACATCAACGCCCACGGCACCTCAACCCCGTTGAACGACGCGACCGAAGTCCGGGCAATAACCGACCTCTTTGGCGAACACGCTCGCCGTCTTGTCGTCAACTCGACGAAGTCGATGATTGGTCACGGCTTGGGTGCCGCCGGCGCCATGGAGTTCGTAGCCACGGCGCTGGCGGTATATCACGGAAAAGTTCACCGCACGTTGAACCACGAAACACCAGACGACGGCGTTGACCTCGACTTTGTTAAAGATGGACCGCGCCCTGTCGCCATCCGCGCGGCTCTGTCCAACTCGTTCGGTTTCGGCGGGCACAATTGCTGTCTCTGTGTCAAACGGCTTGGGGAATGACATGAACATCATCGTCTTGGTCAAACAGGTTCCCTCCACCGAAACGAAAGTCCGGATAAGCAGCCAGACACATCTTGTCGACACCAGCGAAATCGAATGGGTGGTCAACCCTTATGACGAGTATGCAATAGAAATGGCGCTGCGCCTGAAGGAGAAGTTGGGGCAGGGGACGATAACAACAGTGTCGGCCGGCCCTGAGCGCGTCAGGACCGCCCTCAGAACTACGCTGGCGATGGGCGTGGACGCGGCTGTACATGTTCATGACCCGGCCTATGAGGGGATTGACCCCCTGAGTCTTGGTCGGGTGCTGGCTGCGGCCGTCATGAGGCAGCCTTTCGACCTTGTGCTGTGCGGAAAACAGGCAATCGACGACGACATGGCGGTTGTGCCGCAGGCGGTTGCGCACTTCCTGAGGATACCACACGTCGCGGTTGTGCCTGAGATTGAGCTGACGGCCGGCAGCCCGGATGTAATCGCCCACCGCGAGGTTGAAGGCGCGACGGAAATCGTGCACCTGCGGACCCCATGCCTGATCTCTGTCCAGAAAGGGAAGCACGACCCTCGCTATCCGACCCTGAAGCTGATGATGGCGGCAAAGAAGAAGGACATTCCGGTACTGGGGCAGGCTGAACTGGGAATCGACCCTGCAGCATTGACCCGTCGGCTTGAGTTCGTCGGCGACAGTCTACCGCCGGGGCGAAAGCCCGGGCGCAAGCTCGAGGGCGAACCGGCCGAAGTGGTTCCGGAACTGGTCCGGCTGCTGCGGGACGAAGCGAAGGTCATATAGGAAATGAACCTGCAGGCTGCCTTTTGCGCTTCACGGTTAGTCGTCTTCGAGAGAGGTGAGGCAGAGCATGTTTGACCGAAAGCTGTCGCAGGAACGCCTGCTAGTGGGAATCGGCGGTAACATTGGCTCGGGCAAGTCAACTATCGCCAATGAGTTGCGTCGGTACGGCGCCAAAGTCATCGACGCCGACCAGCTAGGCTGGGGTCTGCTCCATCGCAATACTGCTGAGTACCGCAAGCTTGTCGCGACATTCGGCCGCACCATACTGAACAAAGGCGGCCAGGTTGACCGCCGAGCGCTGGGGCGGGCGGCGTTCGCGAGTCGGACAAGTCTGAAGAAACTCAACGCTATCATGCATCCACCGCTCATCGAACGAGTGCGCGAGGAAATCGCTCGCAACAAGAAAGGCCTCGTGGTTGTGGATGCTGCTCTCCTTTTCCAATGGGGACTTCACACCGAGATGGACGTCTCTATTCTCGTGACCGCCCCGGACCGGCTCAAGATCAAACGGATGGTGGAATCCGGGCTGACGGAAGAGGAGGCACGGCAGCGACTCGCTCTGCAGGAACCCGATTCCAAGGTATGGCGTAAGGCCGACTTCGTGCTCGAGAACAAAGGTTCTTTTGCCGAGTTGCGACGAAAATCACGGGCGCTATGGAACTTCTTCTACAGCGCCCGGTTTCAGAACATCAAGCAGGCCCGCTCCGCTAAGTGAAACTAGGTCAGGTCCCGCTGCGCGAGATCGAATGCGCGGGTGACGTGGTCCGCGCCACCACGCCCTACATCCTTGAGTACGACGAAATCGCCGGACTGGCTCAAGACATCTCCGACACCTATCGGCAGCTGATCAACCCCGCCGCACGCGGGCTTGGTCCCCGCCGGCGCGAGGCAAACGCCGAAAGCTATACCATTCTGGGGACTGACTCCGAGCTGGGTCGATGCCATTTCGTATACGATTTGGAGGAGACCCGGCTGGCGGTTGAAATGTCACCGGAAGAAGCGACCAAGCTCTATCGTCTCCTGCGCGAACAGCGCATCGTCGTTCCCGACTTGGAGCTGGTCCGGCGGAAAATGTCGGGAAACCTTGCGGAAACCGTCGCGGCGATACTCTGGCAGATTGGCGCCATAAAAGTAAGCCTCGGCGACCTCAGACCTCTTTTCAAAGTCGACGACGACCGCAACTTCTCGCCGATATACATCGACGTCAAAGGACTGACCAACTATCCAGAAGTCAACGACTTCGTCATCAGCTCCGCTGCCCTGCTTGTGCGCAACATCGCGTTCGATGCCGTCTGCGGCATCGAGGCTGGTAGCATCTCGATCGCCGCCCTTCTAGCTCACAAATTCAACCGCCCGATGTTCTTCGCCCGCAAGTCGCGTCGCTATCCGGAGGCAAGTCCGTTCGAGGGGGCAAAGCGGCACGAGGTTTTTCGCAAACGGGTGCTAATGGTCGACGACACACTGGTGCACGGCTGGACCAAGGCGCGTGTGGTCGCTGCGTTGCGTGAATGGGGCGCAAAGGTCGACGCCTGCTTCGTCGTCTTCGACCGGCAGGAGGGCGGAGACGAGGACCTCGGCCGCATCGGCGTTAGACTCTGCTCGCTCACCAATCGCGACGCGGCCTTGTCACCGAAAATACCGCGCGAAATCAGCTTCCTCACCGACGCCGAATTCGCCGAGGTCACAAGCTACTTCCGCAATCCACGAGTCTGGCACGAACGCCGCGGGCTCGCCTTCACCGACATCCGCCCGCCGGCCTGATCTGCCGTCGAACCGGCCTCGCTTGACATTCTGTGAGCCGCGGCCATCATGAGTAAGTGGTCTGACCGCCGAACCCAGGAGGCCGTGCCATGATCTGGCACTACAACTGCCCGGAATGCCACCGCCCGGTTGAAGTCGACTGGCGCTGGTTCAAAGAGCAGGTTCTCTGCCCGAACTGCGGTATCGAACATTACCCACCGACTCCGGGCGAAGACCCGCTGGCATTCGTCGACGGCACGGAGTGGCCGAAGGAAATGGAAAGCATCGTCGTCTCGCGGCACGGGACGATGTGCGCGGTGCCGGGTTGCTACCGCAGTTATGCCACGCTGGCGCACCGCAAGTCGGTCGAGGAAGGTGGCAATACCTCCGCCGAGAACCTGTTGCCGATATGTGCCGAGCACGCCCAGGCCAAAGGCAGCCGGGGCTATGAGGAGTGGGTCCGAAGTCTCAAAGAAGAACCTGCAGCCGAACCGGTCCTGCCAACGCCGGACTTCTCCCAGACCACCGCCGTGCCGACTCCCACGACTCCGGTTGTTGCCGCCACCGACCGCATCCAGCCGATAGCCGCTGCCGCCGGAGTCAAGCTGGGTGTATCCGGTCTGCCGGCGGTGCAGGTGCCGTTTCTCCGCGGCAGCGTCGGCAAGCTGGTTCTGGAATACGACTGGCGGCTGAAGGCCGGCGCTTGGTGCAAGGTATATCTTGTCGCGTGGCCTGCCGGACAATTGCCGATTCTGGCGATGCTGGGCTCCGTCGAGTTCGACGGCTTTGCCGCAGCCGCCGAGCACTCCGCGACAAAGGACGAACGGGGCACGGGCCGCGTCGAACTCTACCTCCCCTCAATGCCTGCCGGACGCTGGACTGCTGCTTTCGTCCTGCAGGGCGAGGGGGAATGCCAGATTACCGAATACGTCCTAGCTGGAATCGGCTAGCAACCGCCGGCCGGTAGTAAACTGCGCGCCGCCAGCAGTCGACGGACCCGTTCGACAACCTCGCCGAGCCGGACTTCGGTCTGCTCACCGGTAGCAAGGTCCTTGAAGGCACAGGCTTCCCGCTTCAGCTCGTCGCCGCCGACGACAATGCAGCAACGGGCCCGCGCGGAATCCGCAGCCCGGAACTGCTGCTTCAGCCTGGTTGCGTCATAGTCAACCCGGGCCGCGATACCCGCCTCGCGCAGTCGGGCGGTCAGCCTTTGTGCCTCGGCCATATCGTCTTCCGTCAGCCAGACGACAAAAACCAGCGACCGTCGTTCCGTCGCTGCGGCTGCGGGCAGAGCCAGTAGGGCACGCTCGAGTCCCAGCGCGAAGCCGACCGCCGGCGTCGCCGGCCCGCCGAATTCCTCAATCAGATAGTCGTAGCGCCCGCCGCCTCCGAGCGAATCCTGCGCCCCGAGTGCTCCCGACAGATACTCGAACGTAGTCCGGTTGTAGTAATCGAGCCCGCGCACGAGACGGTCTTCGACCGCGAAGGGCATTCGCGACTGCTCCAGCTCGGCCAGAACCCCGGCGAAGTGTTCGGCGCACCCGGAGCAAAGATGCTGCCGCGGCACCGGCGCCTCGACAACCGCATTCCGGCACTTCTCGTTCTTGCAGTCGAAAACGCGCAGCGGGTTCTGCTCCAACCGCAGCTGGCAGTCGGCGCAGAGCTTGTCGCGCCGCTCCCGGAGAAAGGCGACCAGCAGACCGCGGAAAGCCGGCCGGCAGTCGCGACAACCGATGGAATTCACGACTGTGCGGCAGTCACCGATGCCGAGGCGACTGAAGAAATCTCCTCCGAGCCGGATGACTTCCGCGTCGGTCCGGGGCGAAGCTTCACCCAGCGCCTCGACGCCGAGCTGATGAAACTCCCGGTACCGACCCTTCTGCGGCTGACTGTAGCGGAAAAAGGAACCTGTGTAATAGAGCCGGCACGGCAGGCGCACACCGTTCTCCAGCACTGCCCGGACCACACCCGGCGTCCCTTCGGGCCGCAGCGTAAGGTCGCGGCCGGCCCGATCCTGAAACGAATACATCTCCTTCAGGACGATGTCCGAACCCGACCCGGATGACTTGACGAAAACTTCGGTATGTTCGAACGTCGGCAGAACGACCGCCTCGAAGCCGGCCAGCCGGCAGAGTCGCCCAAACAGCTCTTCGGCCTGTCGCAGCCGTTCCGACTCCGGCGGAACAAAGTCGAGCGTCCCCTTGGGCCGACGGGACTTCATCGCAGCCGGATTGAAAGCTCGTAACAGACAACCCCGAGCGCCAGCCCGAGCAGGTTGGCGATTAGGTCAACCTCTTCGTAGGTCCGGCCGCTCGGCAGCTTCTTCTGCATCCACTCAACCCCGAACGCAATCGGCGCGGTCAGCACCAGCGTAGCCCAGGGCGTAGCCGCCTGCCCGAGAACGCCCATGACTGTAAACAGGCCGGTGTGGATTGCTTTGTCGAGCCCGCGCTGAACGATACGGGGTGGATGTCGGACAGGAACGGTGAGTGCGACGACGGTGAGTGCGACCCAGACCAGAAGCAGAATCCAGGCGCGGACCCTACCGCGCTTCTTCGCCACGGATAATCTCCTTGACCCGCATCAGCCGGGTCAGGTCGCCGCGCTCGGTTTCTGCAAGCTTCAGGTTTATCGACTTGATTGTCTCGACGATGTCCGGAATCAAGACGAACTCCAGCGCGTTCACCCGCCTCCGCGTCTTCTCGACTTCCGCGGCCAACAGCTCCAGCGCCTTCTCTTTCTCGGCCAGAACCAAGAGCGAATCGAGCAGCTCCTCGAACTCGACCAGCGCCAGATCGAGCTCTCCCGACGTCGTTGCGAAGCCGTAACAACGCAGCCGGCCGGAAACCTGCCTCCGGAATACCGGTACCCGGACGTTCATAATCCGCTCGGTGGAAAACTCTATCGACACCTGCCGTGACGGCAGCATGACCGCCTCTTCCAGCATCTCCGGGCCGTAGGCAGCCCGAGCAAGGGCGAAACGGCCGAGGACGCGCGCGGTTTCGGCCTCAACCTTGCGCCGGTGGTCACGGACCTCATCGACCAGCGCCAGCACCCGGCGGAGCAGCTCTTCCTGCTTGTCTTTCAGCAGCTTATGACCGCGGCGGGCGACCGCTAGCCGCTTCTTCAGCCGCATCAGCTGCATCCGGGTCGCGCCGACAGGTAGAACCATCAGTCCGGATTCTACCGGCCACGGTGTCATGAGTCAAACCGCACCCGCGTGCCTTGACGCTGCATCGATCCGGCCTAGAATTCACCGAAGGTCGAGAGTGTCGTCTAACTCAGGGAGGAATAGTGAGATACCTTGTCCTGCTCCTCGGCTCGCTGACCGTTGCCTTGGGCCAGCCCGAGTTCTCCGGTGAGATTGTGAAGCCCGACACCGCCCGCTTCTCCATAACCACGCAGTCCGACCCCGAAACCTGGAAGTTCGACATACCGGACGACGCCTACTTCTGGATGAAGATTGACGACGAGAACGGCAAGGAGCTCGCCGACGTCCGGCTCCAGACCAGCCGCTACGTCATGCTGAACGGCGGCGGCAAGTTCTCTTTCCGGCTCTACACCGTCGGCGGCGACGGCCCCTGGTCGGCAAAACGGATATCCGGCAGCGGCACTAACCCCCACATCGTCAGCAAACCCACCGCCAAACCGGCCAGTCCCAAAACAACATCGGGCGGCTCGACCGCCACTCCCACGAGCAGCGGCGGCTTCGAGGGCAGAATTGTCGAGCCCGACACCGCCCGCTTCTCCATCACCACGCAATCCGACCCCGAAACCTGGAAGTTCGACATCCCTTCCGACGCTTACTTCTGGATGAAGATTGACGACGAGAACGGCATGGAGCTCGCCGATGTCCGGCTCCAGACCAGCTGCTACGTCAAGCTGGTCGGCGGCGGCAGGTTCTCTTGCCGGCTCTACACGGTCGGCGGCGACGGCCCCTGGTCGGCGAAACGGATATCCGGCAGCGGCACCAGCCCACACATCGTCAGCAAACCCACTGCCAAACCGGCCAGCTCCAAAGCAACATCAGGCAACTCGACCGCCACTCCAACGAACAACGGCGGCTTCACGGGCAAGATTGTCGAACCCGACACCGCCCGCTTCTCCATCACCACGCAGTCCGACCCCGAAACCTGGAAGTTCGACATCCCGGACAACACCTGGTTCTGGATGAAGATTGACGACGAGAACGGCACGGAGCTCGCCGATGTCCGGCTCCATACCATCCGCTACGTCAAGCTGGTCGGCGGCGGCAGGTTCTCTTGCCGGCTCTACACGGTCGGCGGCGGTGGCCCTTGGTCGGCGAAACGGATGTCGGAAGACGTAGCTGGAGCACACCACGAAATCACGCCATCCACAGCCAACTACCACTGCGGCTATCTGGAAGAAAGCTTGTGGGAGTCGTTCGCGGTCAAGCCTCTCAACGACCCTGAGTCCTGGACGTTCTACCTACCGGAAAACGGTCGTTTCTGGGTCGAGGTCTACAACCGTAACGGCGACGAAATCGGCGATTTCGACCTCTCAAAAGGCGAAACCATCGAGCTCAGAGGCGGCGGCATCTTCAAGATGAGAATCCGCTGCATCGAAGGCAGCGGCTACTGGGAGGCGCGGCGCGATTAGCCGGGGCTATTTGATGGCTGCGGCGTAGGCCTGAGCCCGGCGATAGTAGTCCTCGGCCGAGACTCTCAGTCGCTCCTGCTCGGCCGGGGTCAGTTCGCGCCTGACCTGAGCCGGGATTCCGGCCACCAGCGAACCCGGCGGCACCACGAACCCCTCGCGCACGACCGCGCCGGCGGCGACGAGCGAGTGCGTGCCGATTCGGGCCCGGTTGAGAATCACCGCGCCCATTCCTATAAGACACTCGTCCTCCACCGTTGCGCCGTGGATTATGGCACGGTGGCCAACGGTCACGCGACTGCCGATGACCGTCGGCGTCTCGTAGTCAACGTGGACCATGGCCAGGTCCTGGATATTGGAACAGTCGCCGACGGCAATCGCGGCCATGTCGCCGCGCAGAACCGCATTGAACCAGATTCCGACTCCGCGGCCGAGCGCGACCTGCCCGGCCACAACTGCGCCCGGAGCAATAAAGACCTCCGCGCCGATTTCCGGCTCATGCCCGCCAAACGCCAGGACCAGCGGTGCCGGCCTCATGGTCGCTCCGCTGCCGGCCGGAACAGCCGGACCACGGCGATGTCCTTCGTCGCATTCTGCACCGTCGCCGCAACGTAGATGTCGCCGCCTTCGACCAGCGCTGCCGCCGCCGCATCGGAACCCAGCCGCACGTGTCGCTCCCAGACCGTCGTCGCATTCGGCAGGTAGTGATATGCGAGGACTGTGCGCCCCTTCTGCTCCAGCTGCGCCCCAGCCACGAAAACATCACCCTCTTCGGTAACGGTCACCGCATTCCCCTCGGCCTGCGCCTGCTCGCCGAAAGCGACCTTGCGCACTGCGCCGCCGTCCGCGTCATACTCGAGAATGACACAGCGTGCCGAGTCGCCGCTTTTGGCCGTGCCGACGGCAATGACGTTGCCGAACCGGTCGAGCGCGATGTCGCCCGGCACGTCCATGCCGCCCGAATCGTAACGCCGGGTCCACAGCGTCTCGCCTTTCGCGCCGAGCTTCATCACCAGAAGGTCAGGACAGGCCTCTTCCAGCTTCGTCTGTCCCAGCACAACCAGATTCCCCGCCGCGTCGGCACAGATGCGGTGGGCCTGCTCGACTCCGGAAAAATCGTAATTGCGCATCCACTCGGTGCGGCCGGACGAATCGAGTACCGCGACAAACATGTCGCTTGCCTGTCCGTGCACACCTGCCCCGCAGACCGCAACTCGATTACCCGGCAGCGCGCAGACGCCGTTGGCCCAGCTCTGCTCGCCCATCACCAGCCCGCGCTTGAACGCCACGTTCCCGTTCGGCCGCCAATCGAGCACAAGACAGATTGCCGTATCCCGCACCACGCTCCGGCCGCAGATGAACACCCCGCCGTCCGGCCTCAGCGCGGCATCGGCCGCGATGTTTACCGCCCCCTCGACAAACGCCTGGCGGCGCAGCAGCCGTCCCCGCCGGTCGAGCACCTGCAACAGCCAGAGCGAACGCCCGGACTTCGGATTGGTCTGCGTCCCGACAACGTAGAGATTCTCGCGGTCGGCGCAGAGCGCGGCCGCGACTTCGTCAATCCCCATGTCAATCGTCGTGGTCCAGACGACCTCCCGCGTTCCGCAGCCGGCCAGCACCATCGCCAGCCCGGCGACAGCAACAACACAACACAACAAACGGCTCATCGTTCTCCCTTCGCCTTTGCTCAACAGCCACTCTAATCCGGCTCAGGACGCAAGTCAACCTGTAGCTCAACTTCGGCAACTTGACAGCCTGAGCCTGAGGACTACAATACGCTCAGCCGCAGGGCTGGTGTGTATGGGCCGACGGCACCGCCGGAGAGAAGCGCGGCAGTCGGGTGCCCGCCTGCCGGAAGTCGGTGACAAGAGGAGGTAACATGCACCGACACAGACAGGCCGTAAGGAAGTCCCCCCTTTTTTTTCTTATGGCTGCTGGCGGCCGCCGTTCTCGCGACGCCAGCGGTAGCGGACCGAGTGGAGGTCTGCCGCGTCTACGACGAGGATGCGACCTCGCCAGCTGTCGCATACGGCGATGGCCACTACCTTGTGGTATGGCATGACACGCGTAATGGCGGCAGCGTTTTCGGGGCCAGAGTCGCTCCCCCCAATCAGGTTGAGGACCCAGACGGGTTCAGGATATGCGGCCAGTCCGGTAACATGCTCAACCCGGACGTAGCTTGCAGCGGCTCGAGGTTCCTCGTCGTGTACGACACCGACGTGGCCGGGCAGAGCGACGTGTATGGTATCTTCGTGGAAGACGGCGTCCCGGCCACGCCGTTTGCGATTGCCGCGCAGGTGCGAGACCAGTGGCGTCCGAGAGTGGCTTTCAACGGCTCACTGTTCTTGGTAGCGTGGAATGACAAGCGTCGGGACGGCCCAGCCGGCGCCTACGATGTCCGCTGCTCCCGCGTGGCGCCCGATGGCACGGTGCTTGACCCCGAGGGCATCCCGGTAACCGCGGACATGCTTGAGCCCTTCAATAGCCTCGGGGGCGTCGCCAGCGATGGAGTTGACTTCCTTGTCGGCTTCGGCTCGCAGTTCACGATTGGCTCCAGCTACACCGGGGCAGCATACGCAGCCGTCGTCAGCGGTTCGGGCGAGGTGGGTGACCCCGTCTGCCTTGACGGCCCTCCCAATCGGTTCACCGACGCTGCCGTTCCCGCCTTCGGGGACGGCGAGTACCTGCTCACGTGGGGAGTCATCTGGATGCCGTTGAATACGTTCCAGGTCTGCGCCCGGAGCTACAATCCCTCCACAACGACGCTCGGCCCCATCTTCTTAGTCGGCGGGACGCAAGGAGAAAACCGAATCCAGCCATCGGTCTGCGGCGCCGACGGCATCTTCTACATCGGCTACCAAAGCAACCCTGTATCTGGAGCTGATGCCTACGCGCGCCGCGCAGCCAAGCGTTGTGTCCTTGGAGACGAGCTCCCGGTCTGGAGGTATCCCACTGCTGTCTGGCGCACGGACATCGCGACGGACGGGAACACGACCCTCATGGTCTGGGAGGAAGACGCAGACCAGGGCATACCGTACTGGTACGCCGTCTACGCCGATACCATCGGCCGGTGGCAGGGCCGCTTCTGGACACAGTCTCCCTTCGCCACGGCGTTCAATCCGGGCCGGCACCTTGCAAGAGACCCGGTTACGGGGACGCTGCACCTCGTCTACACCAGCTCAGACAGCATCTTCTACTCGTTCTCCACCGACGGCGGCGACCAGAGGAATGGATAACCGATGAGACTTACGAGGTCGGCTACGGCGACTTCACATGGGAGCCGACCGACTTCGGCTACGAGCCGCGCTCGTTCTACGCTGTGGCAGTAGGGGACTCCGTGCGCTCACCCTACTGCACGGCCCGGGACGGCCGCTGCCTCTATCGGTCCTTCCAGACGGACTCGGGCGCGAACGTGCTCGCGTACCGGCTGCCATATCTGAATCCGCGTCGCAACTACGTGCTGAGGGTCATCGCCTACCACGAAGGAAAGGAGGAATGCCGGGCAGACTTGTTCGTGGATTCATGCCTTTCGGCGCGAATCTCCGCGAAGCCGCGTGTGCCGGAGACGCTGTGGGTCCGCGTGCCCGAAGGGCTGTACAGACATGACGCCCGCGTAGACCTGACACTGCGGAAGACAGGCAAGGGCTTTGTGGCACTTGCCGAGCTCAAGCTCTTCCAGGCCGAGGAACCGCGCTACGGCGGAGACGGCGGGCAGGCTGGGATTGGGGGAGCGGTGAATGTTGCGTGGCTGTATCAGAACCGGCCGAATCCGTTCTCAACGAGAACCGCTATCTCCTATCAGCTTGCACAATCAGGCGAAGTCGCGCTCGATATCTTCGCCCTTTCAGGCAGCCTGGTATGTCGCCTGGTTGACCAGCATCAAGAGCCGGGGTTCCACAGTGTTCGCTGGGATGGCAGGGATTCCAGGGGCCGCGCAGTTGCAGCGGGTGTTTACTTCTATCGGCTGACAACGGGCGGGTTCGCCGAGACCTGGCGAGCGGTGCTCGTAAGGTAAAGGAGCAGCAGGGGAGGCGGCTACCGCTTCCCCTGCATCGCAATGCGCAGCACCCTGCTACTCACACTGCTTCTGCCGGCAGTTGTCTTCTGCCAGCTTGTAATGAAGCGGACGTGTCTCCTGCAGTCCGGCCTCTGGGCCGAGAACTTCGGCAGAGTCCTGTGTTGCGATAGCGACCACGACGGCCTGCAGGAGCTCATATTCGCCACCGGGACGATACTCCATACCGACCCGTTGCGCTGGGAGGTCTGGGAGTCCCGGCCGGTCAACCGGTATGAGCTCGTCTTCGCCGACACCGGCGCGTATCCGTATCCGCCCGGAATCACGACTGGCAACTTCCGGCCCTTCGATGTTGGTGATATTGACGGGGACGGGCTGACCGACCTGCTCGGGTTCAACCGGGACTTCGTCCCGACCTGGGATTCGCTCTACGACGTGCTGGCTGTCATGGAGAGCCCGGACTCGGCTTCGCACCCCAAGTCAATGGTCTGGTGGACGCGCTACGCCCACGCGACGGGCGGGACCCCGCCACGCTTCACGCCCGACCTTGACCGGGATGGCAGGAGGGAAATCCTGTTCGGGACCCGGAACGAGACGCTGGGAGCAGGAATCTGGGAGAATGTGGCCAACGACAGCAACGTGCTTGTCTGGAGGCGACTGGGCATTCGCGGCTACTCTCTCACGTTCGGCGACTTCGACCGGGACAGCAGTCGGGAGTTTGTCACCGCCGACATAGCGGGTCTTGGCGTCTCGGTCTATGAGTGCACCGGTGACAACCAGTATGAGCTCATCTTCCTTGACACGATGCATCTGCCCAATGCGCCCGACGTCTGGTCCGGGCGGGACCTGGACCAAGATGGCAGACCGGAGTTCTTCGTCCGGTTCTGGGTTATCCCTTACAACCGGTTCTACCTGTACATGTGGGAGGGAGCCGGCAACAACACCTATCAGCGCACCTTGATTGACGAGAAGCTGCAGACCACGCGCGGCGCATCGACAAGTATCTGCGGCGACCTGGACGGCGACGGTATCGAGGAGCTCGTCTGGGCCCTGCCACTGCAGGTCTTCATATACAAGGCGGTCGGCGATAATCAGTTCAGGGAAGTCTGGCGCTGGCTTGCCGACCACGGCACACACGAGTGCCTGATAACCAACGTCGCGGACATGAACGGCAACGGCTACAACGACCTGGTCATCGCCGGCAGCGGCAAGACATCGGTGTTCGAGGTCGAGGCCATCCGCGTGCTCTATCCGAACCGGGAGAGAGAGCTGCACTCAGGCGACACGTGCCGGATTCGCTGGCGCATCTACGCCCCGCCGAGGTGCGACTCAGTGTCCCTGTTCCTGAAGACCGATACGGTCGTGCCTCAAGGTCAGCGGTTCTGGCGGCTCGATACGATTGTCACCGGCCTTTCGCCTCAGGATTCGGTCTTCCCCTGGGTTGTGCCTGCCGGCGGGGACGCGCCCGGTCGCATCGTGGCCATTGCCTACGGCCCGGGCTGGCAGTTCGACGAATCGGACTCGGCGTTCCGGATAGTGCCGGGCGGGGTGACGGAAGGACGTGACCCGAGGTTGGAGGTCGCATCTCCGCTCCGTCTCTTCCCCAACCCGGCCCGGAACCGGGTCAGGCTGGCCGGCGCAGAGGACGCCGTGCTATTCACACCTGACGGCCGCAGAGTCGCAGCCCTGAGCCCGGGCGGAAACGACATCCGGCATCTGGCCCCCGGGGTCTACTTCTGTCGCGTCACCAAGACCAGCGAATCGGTCCGGCTGGTGCTGGTGGAGTAAGAGAGAAGAGTGCGCTGGCGCCTGAGTGCTCCAGTGCTCAAGTGAAGGCAGGGCGGCGGAGCGAAGGCTTTGCCGCCCTCAGTTATACAGCGGCTGAAGCCGGACCTGCCGCTGAATCTACCTGCCGGCAGACGAATTGCGCGATTATGCCGCCGGGGTATCAGACCCCAGGCCGTTCCCGGGGTGGTTCGGGCCGACCCGGCCGGTCTGGCTGACCGCGCTCTTCAAGGCTTCCTGACCGCAGCCGAAACTTCTGCTGTGGACAGCATACGAACCGGTGAAGCCTCGTCGAGAATGCTGGCTGGCGCAACTCCTGCCCCTGTGCCGCCTGCTTTCTGCCTGCCCTCCCCCTGCCCGAGGCTCTCCCGTCCCCGCAGCCCGGCGGAATCCCGCTTCCCTGCAGCAACCGGCGCCGGGTCGGCGACCGGTTTCTTCGTCTCCTCGATTGACACCAATCCTGCTGAATCTATAATTCTGCCGGCTCCACCCGACCTGTGTCATTTCTGCCGGGGTGGTGGAATTGGCAGACACGCATGGTTGAGGGCCATGTGCTTAACCGCATGCAGGTTCAAATCCTGTCCCCGGCATTCACTTGTCCAAGCCCATGAGCTTGCCGCCTGACCTTGCCCGCCGACTGGTGGCGGCGGCAAAGAAGAACTGCCGCAAAGCCTATGCGCCGTTTTCCCGCTTCAGGGTCGGAGCCGCAGCCCTGACCTCAGGCGGCCGCATCTTCTCCGGCTGCAACATCGAAAACTGCTCGCTGGGCCTGACCGTCTGCGCCGAACGCGTGGCCGTATTCGCGGCAGTGGCTGCCGGCTGCCGGAAGATTAGCGCCGTAGCCGTGTTCGCCGACACCCCGGAACCGGTCCTGCCCTGCGGAGCCTGCCTTCAGGTTCTGGCCGAGTTCGGCACCGACCCGGTAATCCTTCTCGCCAACGGAACCACAACCGAACGTCTGCGTCTCTCCGACCTGCTGCCCTGCCGCTTCCGGCCGTCCTTCTGATTCCCGGCTTCCGCTCTCTGAGTTCCGGTCTGCGCGGTTACTGAATCCGCTCCCGGCCGTTCATGTACGGCCGGAGCTTCTCCGGAATCACGACCGAACCATCCGGCTGCTGGAAGTTTTCGAGAATCGCTACGAACACTCTGGGCAACGCCAGCGCCGAACCATTCAGAGCATGAGGAAAGAAAGTCTTGCCGTCCCTGCCCCTGACTCTGATTCCGGCCCGCCGCGTCTGGTATTCTCCGCAGTTCGAGATTGACGAAACCTCGAGCCACCGCTCCTGCCCTGCGGCCCAGACCTCAAGGTCATAGGTCTTCGCCGACTGGAACGCCATATCCCACGCTGCCAGCCGCTTCACCCGATACGCCAGCCCGAGGTCCTGAAGCAGACTCTCGGCCTCGGCCCGCATCTCCTCCAGCGCCTGATCCGACGTCTCCGGACTGACAATCCGCACCATCTCGACCTTGTCGAACTGATGCACCCTTATCATCCCCCGCACGTCCTTGCCGTATGACCCGGCTTCGCGTCGAAAACACGGAGTATACGCCACGAACTTGAGCGGCAGGTCGTCTTCGGCAAGAGTCTGCCCCCGATAGTAGCTCACGAGCTGTGGCTCGGCGGTCGGTATCAGAAACAACCCGTCATCCCGGGTCGCATACATGTCCGCCTCCAAATGCGGCAACTGGCCGGTCGCCTCCAGCGTCTCCTTGTTCGCCAGCGCCGGCGGAGAAATCTCGACATAGCCATGCCGCTGCGTATTCGTGTCGAGGAAATAGTTGACCAGCGCCCGCTCCAGCAAAGCGCCCTGCCCCCGGAAGAGCACGAATCTCGAACCGGCCAGCCTTGCCGCGGCTTCGAGGTCAATTACACCCAGCGCCGCGCCAAGGTCCCAGTGCGCCAGCCGCTGGAACCCGGGACCGGGAACCTCGCCCCACGCCGCAACAATCTCCTCTTCGGCCGTAACTGAAGAATGGACCGTGTTCGGCAGCGCCTTGACCAGTTCCGCCTGCTCGGCCTCAATCCGGGCGACCTCGGCATCGAATCGCTTGACCATATCGGAAAGCTCCCGTGCCTGTGCCATCTCGTCGTCGCAGGGAAGCTTCTCTTTCTTCGCCCGGCCTACTGCCTCCGAGACCTGCCGCTGCCGAAAACGGGCGTCGTCGCGCTCCCGGGCAAGCCTGCGTCGCTCGGCATCCAGTTCGAGGATGCGGTCAAGATTCGAAGGGCAGCGCCGCAGCTCGAGTATCCGCCGCGCCTCGTCCGGATTGTCGCGTATCAGTCTTATGTCCATGAGCTCAATTCTAGCCCGCTGCTGTCTGCTCGTCCATCCCTATATCCCGCACACGAAACCGAGTCGGTCCGGTCCGACGTCGAGCGCTGCTCCCCGCAACGGCATGATTCTGTCCAGAACCGGCGTAAGGCGTCTCTCCAGCGCCAGCGTCCCCGCGGCACACCCGTACCCCAACACAGCCCCGGCAATCACATCGCTCGGGTAGTGCCGACCCAGATGCACCCTCGACAGACACATCAGCAACCCGCCCAGAGCAGTGAAAGGCGCAAGTTCCGGCCACTTCCGACCGTAGATAGTGGTCGCCGCGTAATAACAGGCTGCGTGACCAGACGGAAACGAACTGTCCCACCAGGTCGAGTTGTCGCGCTCCGGTCGGGCCCTTCTCACCAGCGCCTTGGTCCCGACGGTCGCGGCGAACGCCGCAGTCCATGCCACGCCGGCCAGCCGCGCCGCGCGCTGCTGCGTCGGACGACCGCGTAAGTACATCACGCCCTCAATACCGAGTTGCGCCAGCGGCCCGCCCGCCCCGGATACAAGGCTAGCCGCGAACCCCAGCCCCGGGTCGCGCCAGCCGTAGCGAATGTCCTCGTAAATTGAACGGTCGACATCGGACAGCGCCAGCGCCAGGGTCCAGACCAGTCCTGCAGTCACTTCGCCCGACTAGCGCAGCATGGTCCCGACCCGCTGCACCGCCTTCACCAGCAGGTCAAACTCGACGTTCACCCGCTCGCCTTCTCGCAGACGCCCCAGCGTCGTGTTCTCCCACGTGTGCGGAATCACGTTGACGCAGAACTCGCCCGGCCTCGCCTCGGCAACTGTCA
>Ga0101944_10001942_pt1 | contig 37143 bp, 24 predicted proteins | sample DewCreD2012metaG_FD_75245 | JGI IMG/M metagenome (GOLD analysis project Ga0101944, IMG submission 75245) | Hot spring sediment bacterial and archeal communities from British Columbia, Canada, to study Microbial Dark Matter (Phase II) - Dewar... ... | reverse complement strand
CACCGCGGGCCACCGAGACCGGCACCGCCTCGCCCATTGCCGACGCCGACACCGGACAGAGGATCAATGTGTGCGCAAGGACTTGATCCTCTGTGCCAATTCTTGGCACGCTCCCTAAGCTTTTGCTCCACAGGCACTTATGAACTGGGCGCGCGCCCAGATAACAGGGGATCACTGGCCTCCGCCTCACAAGTTGGTCCTCTGTCCAGGGGCTGTCGCATGGCGTGGGAAGCCTTGCTAATGATCGGCGCCAGCCTCTCGGAGTGCGGCGACTTGTCGCCGCCGTTCACAGGGAACCACTGAAACCGGTGTCGTGTCAGGCCGAAGGGCTGACGCGACCCCGGTTTCCGGTCGTTCGATCTGCGCAGCCCCGAAGGGGCGAACCACGATAGCCCAGGGCGAAGCGAAGCCCTGGGAAGACTGGCCATTCCCTCCCGAAGGTTCCAATACCTTCGGGAGGGTAGGGGTTAGGCGCGGTGGCGGGGCGGGGCGTTACCCTCCCGAACGTATTGGAACGTTCGGGAGCGAGGTGGGGACAATCTCGCCCTTACAGGGCTGATTCCCTTACAACCGCAGACTGATTCCCTTACAAGACCCAGGGCTTCGCTCCGCCCTGGGCTATGATAGAGCGCCCTTGCAGGGCTGCAAGCCACAAGACTAAGAGCGTCTAAAACAATGACATCTACCGCGGAGCACGCGTAGCACGCAGACGGGAGCAGATACCAAACCATCGGCAGCGCTACAAGGCGGAAGCCTATGCTCTGCTCTTTGCCCACATCTTGCAGTTCACCAGCCCGCGAAGCGGGCGAGCCAGTCGTAGCCCAGGGCGACCGAATGGAGCCCTGGGGAAAGGCGTCCCCCCATTCATCAGCCCCTGAAAGGGGCGATTGATGGCCTTTTCAATCGCCCCCTTCGGGGGCTCTGTCGTGGGTGCACCCTTACCCAGGGCTCCCTTCGGTCGCCCTGGGCTACGGCTCAAACGCCCCCTTCGGGGGCTAGGGCTCAGACACAGAAACACGTGGGCAAAGATCAGGCCTATGCTCTTGGCTGGCTCCTTCTCAGCGGCCTCTGGGTCGTCTGCGGTTCATTGATTTAGGTGCTCTGACAAACTGCTGTCGCGTCAGGCCGAAGGGGGCTTGACAAGTGGTCCGGGGCGGCGGTAGACTCTGCCTGCGGCCGGTGGGGTGTGTGGGCGGCGCAGGGAGAGCATGGCTTGGCCCGAGGACGCGGCGATCAACCCCCAGGCGTCTCGGAGCGGCGAGCCGAGAGCGCGCAGTCTCTGCCGCGCGGGCTGAGGGTGCGCCTGACGGTTGCCCTGCCCATCGTGGCGGGCTTCGGGGTGTTGCTGTGCGGGCTGGTGGTGCTGTGGGCCATCTACCCCCTGTTGTTCGAGGTCGGCCGCACGCCTGCTGGGGACTTCGAGAGCCGGGTGCGCTGGACGCTGGCGATGGGCGGGGTCTTCGCGCTGGGGTGGCTGGTGGTCGCCATCCTGGTGGCGGAGTGGATCGCGCGGCCGCTGCGGACTCTGGTGTCGCAGGCGGAGTCGGTGCAGCGCGCGGCCGGGGAGCGCGCGCAGGTTCCCGAGGACGGCAGCAGCCTCGAGAACGCCGTCCGTCGGATGGTGAACTTCATGTCCACCTTGCTCCAGGACAGCTTCGCGCTGCGGAGCCTTGAGAGCGGGGTGGTGACGCTGGACCGGGCCGGGCTGGTGACGAGTCTGAACTCCACGGCGGAGCGGGTGCTGGGCTGTCCGGCGGCGCGGGCGATCGGGCGGCCCTTTGTGGAGATGGTGCCGAACGAGCCGCGGAATGCGGCGTTCCTGGGCTCCGTGCGCGAGGCGCTGGCTGGCACGAGTCGGGCGTCGTCGGCCGAGGCCACGGTCCACACGCTGGGCGGCCAGGCCACGCAGCTCGGCTACAGCATCTCGCTGCTGCGCGACGGCAGCGGCGCGCAGGCCGGCCTGGTGCTGACCTTCAAGGACCTCTCCGAGCGCAAGATCGCCGAGGACCTGCTGCGGCGCACCGAGAACCTCGCGCTCCTGGGCACCACCGCCTCCAGCATCGCCCACGAGGTGCGCAACCCCCTCGGCGCCATCAGCGGACTGGTGGAGCTTCTGCGCGACCGCGACCTCTCGGAGGCCCAGCGGCGGACCTATTGCCAGACCATCCTCGAGGCCGTCGAGCGCATCAGCGGCATCTGCCAGGAGCTCCTCACCCTGGGCGACCCCAACCCGCGCTCGATCGAGCCCGTGGACATCGGGGACCTTGTGCGCCGCAGCCTGGCCCTCTGCCGCCACGAGAAGGGCAACGAGGGCATCGAGGTCCACGAGCACTATGCGGACGGCCTGCCGCGCGTGCCGGGCGACCCCGAGCGCCTCGGCCAGGTGGTCTACAACATCCTCCGCAACGCGTTCCAAGCTGTGCGCGCGGGCGGGGGCAAAGTGACGGTCGCGACGCGCTGCATGGGCGAGGTGGTGAGCATCGCCGTGCACAACAGCGGCCCGCCCATCCCCCCCGAGGTCCAGGAAAAGCTCTTCACGCTTTTCTACACGACCAAGAAGCGGGGCGCGGGGCTCGGCCTCCCGGTCTCCCAGCAGATCGTGCGGGCACACGGCGGCCGCATCCTGGTCGAGAGCGCGCCCGAGCGCGGCACCACGTTCACGATCGAGCTTCCGGTGGCGGGCGGGCAGACCTCCGCGCAGGCCCCCGAAGTCTCGAAGGCTGCGGAAGCCTGACGGCCTGGCGAGGAGACCCCATGGCTGAACGCGTCCTGGTGGTGGACGACGACGAGGCGATGCAATTCACGCTCCGCGAGGCGCTGGCCGCGCGCGGCCTGGAGAGCGTGGTGGTGGCGAGCGCTGAGGCCGCGCTCGAGCACCTCCAGGCCGAGGAGTTCGACCTCGTGCTCCTCGATGTGAAGCTGGAGGGCATGACGGGCATGGAGGCCCTGCCGCGCATCCTGCGCCTCGACCCGCAGATGCCGGTGATCATGATCACGGCCCACGGCTCGCGCGAGATGGGCCTCCAGGCCATCAAGGCCGGCGCCTACGACTTCTTCGAGAAGCCGTTCAAGATGGACGAGTTGAGCGTGGTCATCCGCCGCGCGCTCGAGCGCCGCTCGCTCGTCCGCGAGGTCTCCACCCTCAGCGATCAGCTCGGCACCCGTCTGCGCTTCGAGAACATCATCGGCTCCAGCAGCGCGATGCAGGCCGCCCTCGCGCGCATCAGCAAGGCCATCCCGACCGATGTCACGATCCTGCTGTGCGGCGAAAACGGCACGGGCAAGGGCCTCCTCGCCCAGGCCATCCACCACAACAGCCCGCGGGGCGCCGGCCCGTTCGTCACCATCACCTGCGCCTCCATCCCCGAAGGCCTCCTGGAAAGCGAGCTCTTCGGCCACGAGCGCGGGGCCTTCACCGACGCCCGCGTGGCCAAGCCCGGCAAGTTCGAGCTCGCCGAGGGCGGCACAGTGTTCCTCGACGAGGTCGGCGACCTCTCCCCGGCCACCCAGGCCAAGCTCCTGCGCGTCCTCCAGGACCACACCTGCGAGCGCCTCGGCGGCACAAAGACAATCAAGGTCAACGTCCGCATCATCGCCGCGACCAACAAGGACCTCGAACGCGCAGTCCAGGACGGCACGTTCCGCGAGGACCTCTACTACCGCATCAACGTCGTCTCGGTCCGCGTGCCACCCCTGCGGGAGCGGAAGGAGGACGTGCCCCTGCTCGTCGAGCACTTCATCCGCCTCTACAGCGCCAAGCTCGGAAAGCAGGTCCGCGGCTTCTCAGCCGAAGCGATGGCCCTGCTCCTCGCACACGACTGGCCGGGAAACGTCCGCGAGCTCGAACACCTCGTCGAACACGCCCTCGTCATGGCCGACGGCCCGGTAATGGGGCTGGACTGCCTCCCCACCCACATCGTCAGCTACCGCCCACGGGCGCCCGAGGAGCCGACGCTCACCCCCGGCGGCTCGCTCGACGACACCCTCGAGAGCCTCGAGCGCAAGCTCATCCTCAGCGCCCTCCAGCGCACGGGCGGCGTCCAGAGCCGCGCCGCCCGACTCCTCGGCATCACCGAGCGCAGCCTCTGGCACCGCGTCAAGAAACACGGCATTGACATCGAGGGCATCAAAGAGCACCTCGCCGAGGGCTGAACCGACGAGAAGACTCATCACGAATGACACAAATGGACGAATGACACGAATAGCGGAAGCGGCCGACGCCGCCTTCGACTGAATGCTCGAAGTCCTTTCCAGGTTTCAGTCCCGGTTCTCCCCTTCATGCGTGTCATTCGTCCATTCGTGGGATTGTGATGATCTTCTCTTGACACGAGGGGCTTTCGAGAGTAGGATGTTGCACAGTCGCCGAACCCCGTCGGCGGCCCGTCCCCGCTACAGCAGATTTGCCCCTGTTAGGAGCTTCGGCGCATGTGGTCCACTCTCCGCGCGGTCATCGTCGGGCTGCTGTGTCTCGGGCTGAGCTCGTGTGGCTGGCTCGGCTGCCGCAAGAAGCCCAAGGACTACGCCAAGCCCCTGCCGCCCGGCGAAAACGCCCTTGTCAAGCTGACCGATCCCAAGGACTACCCCGACTTCGGCGTCGGGTTCAAGAACCGCGACGGCCTCGTGCAGGCCATTGACCACAGCCTCGAGTACTACAAGCACCCATCCTCCAAGCAGTTCTTCCCCTTCAAGGTGCCCAACGACCAGGGGATCACCCACGAGCGCGCCGTCGCCACCCTGGAGGCCTTCAAGAAGGTCCTCGGGGAGGCCAAGGATGCCGCCGACCTCCATAAGATCATCTGCGAGCGCTACGACGTCTACATGTCCCGGGGCTGCGACGAGATGGGCACGGTGCTCTTCACCGGCTACTGCACCCCGATCTTCAAGGGCAGCCTCACCCGCTCGCCCGACTATAACTACCCCCTCTACAAGCTGCCCGACGACCTGGTGAAGAAGCCCGACGGCACCCCCGTCGGCCGCCGCACCGAGAGCGGAGAAATCGTCCCCTACTACACCCGGCGCGAGATCGAAACGCAGCAGCTCCTCGCCGGCAAGGGCCTCGAGCTCGTGTGGCTCAAGTCCCCACTCGACGTCCACATCGTTCACGTCCAGGGCTCGGCCAAGATCGAACTGCCCGACAACACGACGCTGTCCGTCGGCTACGCTGGGAAGACCGACCGGCCCTATGGCAGCGTCGGCCTGGCCCTCGTGTCCGACAAGAAGATTCCCGCCGATGAGCTCTCGCTCCAGAAGATGATCGAGTATTTCGACAAGCACCCCCACGAAATGAAGACCTACGTCTACAAGAACGACTCCTACGTCTTCTTCGCCAAGCAAGAGGGCGACGCCCGCGGCTCCCTCAACGTCCCCGTCACCCCCTACCGCACCATCGCCACCGACAAGGCCGTCTTCCCCCGCGGCCTGCTCTCCTACGTCGTCACCAAGGCCCCCACCCGCAGCTCCGCCGGCAAAGTCACCCTGGAACCCTTCTACAGCTTCACGGTGGACCAGGACACCGGGGGTGCCATCCGCTCGGCGGGCCGCTGCGACATCTACATGGGCGTCGGCCCCGACGCCATGCTGCTGGCCGGCCGCACACGGGCCGAGGGCAAGCTCTACTACCTGGCGGTCAAGTAGCGTGGCCGTCCAAAGACCCTCCCGTCGCGCAGCGCTGGCCGGCGACTTCCTCATGGTCTGTGGCGGCGTGGGGCTCGTCGCCGGCCTCGTGCCCTTCGCCGTGAGTTGCCTGCGCCTCGCCGGCTTTGGCCTTGGCCTCGGCCCGCACGAGTGGGCCGCCCACGGCGTGGAGGCGATGGGCCTCAGCGTGGCCTGGGCCGCCCTCTCGTCGGCCTGCGGAGCATTCCTGGGCGGCCTCCTCATCGCCGCAGGGCTCGGCTGGCGCCGCGCAAGACCCTGGGCGCCAACCGCCACCCTTATCTACGCCCTCCTCGGCATCACCGTCACCGGCACCGACCTCGCCATCTTCGCCCTCGCCGCCAGGCCGGGCCGGATGCGCGCCGCGATGCTTATAGCCGACGGCCTCGCCTTCGCCCTTGCCCTAGGCACCCTCATCGCCCTCCTCGCCTGGCACTGTCGGCGACGACCATGAGACAGGGGCGACGCCCCTTCTTGTGAACCTGCTCGACTGTCATCCTGAGCGCGCGGCCGCCGCCAGGCCGACGCCGCGAAGAGCCTCTTCCGTCAAGGCGCCAACTTCAGGAGTTCCATCGCGCGCATCAGGTGGAGCACCTCCAGGCCCTGGGCGCCGTGGATTGAGAAGCCGTTCTTGCGGTAGAGATAGGTGCCGTAGCGGTCCCAGTCCTCGGCGCTCTTGTAGGCGCCCGTGGTGGTGAGCTTCTGGTCGCGGAAGCGCTTGAGGCTGGGATGCGCCCAAAGGCGGCGCTGAAGCAGGCGCCCGAGCGCGGGGTGGCCTGGCTCGAGAAAGGCCAGGCCGAGGTAGAGGGCCTCGGGCGAGTGGTAGAGGGCGTCGGGGCCATTGGGCAGCTCGCCGCTGCCGTGGAACCTGCCCTGGAGGAGAATGGCGTCCACAGCGTTGGGGTCGCCCGTGAGCGCGGCCCACTCCAGGCACAGGTCGTCGCCGCCGTAGGTGAGCCAGTAGGCGAGCTGTGGGCCGGGCTTGGCGAGCTTGTAGCCGACGGGCTGGCCGTCCTTGAGGTCGAAGAAGACCCAGCCCTGCTGCGTGGCCTTGCCCTCTTCGCCGGCGGCCCTCCAGAGCTTCACGATGGCGGGATGGGCGCGGGCGTAACGCCAGTCGCCGCTCGTGATCCAGCAGACGTGGGCGAGGAGGTGGCTGGCGCAGTGCTGGTAGTCGTAGCCGACGCGCAGGTCTTTGTTCTCGGCTCGCAGGTCCATAATCGTGCGCTGGGCTGGGGAGTCGAGCCCTTCGAGGAGTGCGAGGCGGCCGACCTCGGGATCGCCGGTGAGCCAGTAGTAGTTGTGCCAGCCGCGGTAGCCGCCCTGGCGGGTGCCGGCGTCGTTGTGGCGCCAGTGGACCTGGTTGTGGCGGTGGTAGGCGCCGTGCTTCATGTCGCCGCCGGGGTGCTCGGTGTCAATGCCGATTGTGTGGTGGGCCATGGCGCGGGCGAGGTCGAGGAAGCGGCGCCCGCCCCCCGCCGCATAGTGATAGAGATAAGGGGCCATCGCCCGCTCGCCGTTCGACCAGCCGACCCCGCCGTCCATCTCCATCTTGAACTTGCCGTCCTTGGGCGTGTTGCACATCGGCAGGTCGCCCCAGTCCACCCAGCCGTAAAGGCCGTTCGCCTCGTGGATGACGCCCAGGCCATCGAGCAACACGGAGAAGTAGCCTCTGAGGAAGTCCCATATCGGTTCGCCATAGACGCCGATGTGGCCAAGCGCCCGCGTCTCCTTGAAGCGCTCCTGGCCGTGCCACGGCACGAGTGGCAGTTGGTGCGCCTTGCCGATGTCCGCGGCCTCGCGGGGCAGAGACGTCCCGCCCACAGGCGAGGTATCGAGGAGGAGCTCGTGAATCTTCTTGATGCCGCGGGCGCGGCCCCGCATGATGGCCGTGTTGCTGGAAGAGTAGTAGAGGGTCAGCTCGTCGCCGAAGAATATGGAGTGGTTGGCGATCTTGCGGAGCGGCTGGCCGCCTTCTTCCTCGTAGCGCAGATCGAGCGCCCGGCCTGGCTTCTCACCCAGCATCTCCACCGTCAGGTTCCCATTCTCCTCGGCCCGGAAGGCCACGGGCCAGTTCTGCCAGGCGTCGCGCACGGCGACAAGGAGGCGCGTGTCTTCCCTCTGGACGGCGGCCCAGCCGCCGAAGCGCTTGCCGCTGGCCGCGGCCTTGCCCGTCAGCTCCCATTGGTCGTGGGCGAACTGGTTGAGGCGAACGCCGAGCGGCGCCTCAGCCGCCTCGCCGCCATCCTTGCCGTAGAGGAACTTCACGGCTTCGGGCAGCCGAAAGGTCAAGCTGTAGCTCTGCACGAAGTCGTGATACTCATCGCCGTCGTAGCCGAACGTGTGCTCGATGTAGACGTGGCCCGTGCCGAGATAGGCACGCCAGAAGATCGAGACCGGGTAGCGCCAGACGTCCTTGTCGTTCGGGTCGGCGGGCTGGAATGCCTTCTCGCTTCCGTAGTGGCCGAGCAGATGGAATGTGACCTGGACGGGGCCGCGCTCGACGAGGCGGGCTTCCTCGATGATGAGCTCGTGCGCCTTCGGAGCGTCGCCCTTCTCGCTTGTGCACACGATCGCAGTGCCGATGGGCTCAGGCTGCACTGGTGGGTAGGACAGGTCTGGCGCCTTGCCGCCGCATTCCGTGCCGTACTCGAGCGTGAAGCGCTTCTGCTCGCTGGGGCCGAGGTCGGTGAGGAAGTCGAGGCAGAGGAAGCGGATGGACCTCTCGGGCCAGAAGGCCGTGGCGAGGCCCTGGACTGGGACCTCCTTGCCGGCGGCGTCGAGGAGGCGGATGGCATTCGGGTCTCTCAGCTCTCCGCGGAACATGGGGATTGCGCCGCGGACGGGCCAGCGCTTGCGCGGCACGCCCGAAGGCTCGGTGACGGTGAAGGCCACCTGAGCCTTCCGAGCCAGCGGCTGCGGGGCGATGTAGAGGCCGCTCTCGACGGCCCGCTTGTCGGGCTGCCAGGTGACGACCGAAGGCCATTCGCCCCCCTCCGCAGCCATGGTCAACATCAGCCAGAGCATTGCGCTGTATCTCATGGGGCGGTCCTCTTAGCAACCTCGGCGGCGGCGGCGTAGAGGGCCTCCTCGCGGGCCTGCCAGCCCGAGCTGAGGAAGTAGTCCCAGCCGCGCGAGCGGGCATAGTTGAGGGCGCGGACGCGATCGTCGAGGAGCTTTTGGGCGCGGGCGGCGAGTTCATCGCCCAGCTTGGCCCGCTTGGCGGGGTCGGTGAGGGCTTTCTCGATGAAGATTCGCGCCTCGGCCTGTTGCTGTGCGGCGCGGACCATCTCGAAGCGGAGCGTGGGCAGCGCGCCGTCCTTGCCGGGGGCGAGGGTCCAGGGCGCGCTCTCGGTCATGGAGAGCTGGCCCCAGCCGCTCTCGGGGTAGCGGCCGAGGATGGTCTTCTTGCGGTTCTCTGGGCCGGGGATGACGGGCCAGAAGTCGGCCCCCACGCGCCCGAAGCCGTGGATGCCCGCCGCCTGCATCGCCTCGAGCGACAGATACCACATGGCCAGCGGGGCGTTCGGGTGCATCGAGCCGACCGTGTTGCTGCCCGCGCGGGGGAAAGTTGCCCGCAGGAAGGGGTTCTGCCAGCCATAGAGGCGCCTGGGCGGGTCGGGGGCCTGAGGCGCGCCCCACACGTCGCACAGGTAGCCCACCGGCATCCCCCAGAGGGCGTCGGCGGTCGCGTGGGAGTGGACGACCCATCGGGCCTTGGGCGCGGCGGCGAGGAGGTCCTCGCCGGCCTCCTTCGTCGGGCGCGTGTCGCCAGCCAGGCCGATCATCATGGCCTGCTCGAGCCCGCGCTTGGCCAGGAGGTCGCGGAAGCCGTCCATCACGGGCCTCCAGAACTCACGGACGGCCGCCTCGCCCCAGCGCGGTCCCTCGGCCTCCTCGAGCTTGCCGGTCTGAGGGTCGAGGACGGTGAAGCACATCCCCTTGCCGCCGCCCTTGGCCTTGTGGTCGAGATACTTGCCGCCCGTGTAGGGCTCCCAGCAGTAGAGGCAGACGACTTGTGGCTTGCCCTGGTGCCTGATGGCGATGTCGAGGTACTTCTCGGCGACCGAGAAGTCGTGCCTGTAGCCGCCGGCGGCCTTGACCCACCGCACCATGCCGTGCTCGTTGCCGAAATGCGTGCGGCGGATGGCGGGGATGAAGACCACCTTGTTGCCCACCTCGCCGAGGAGCTGGAACGACCGCTCGATGAGGCGCCAGTGGGCATCGGACCACATCTCGACGCCGTAGTGGAGCGCCAGTGTGTCGGGCGATTGGACCAGCCCGACGTGTGCCGTGAAGTCCTTGGGAGAGGGCATTGTCCACTCGTGGACCTTCAGCTCGATGGGCAGGACAATTGGCTCCGTGCCCTCGCAGGCGATGGTGAGCTTGCCGGTGTAGTCGCCGGGCTTCGCTTCGGCCGGCACGCGAAGGCGGACCCAGACCGGCTGCACGGCGCCGTCCTTGCCCGCGGGCACCTCTGCTGGCGGTCCCTCCACCAGGCTGCCGAATGAGCCGGGCACGTCGCCGTCAGGTTGAGCGTAGGCCACCTCGACGGCTGCTTTGGGCAGCGGGGCCTCGGCCGAGACCTTCAGCCCCTTGAGGGCGCCGGGACACCCGACACAGAGGGCCTGTGACAGCACGGCGTTGCGCGGCCCCGCAAAGCGCAGGGGGCGCAGCGGCTCGGTCGGGTCGCCCCAGTCGCTCCCCAGCGGCCGGTCGAGCAACGCCTGGTTCCAGACCTGGAGCCCCTTTGGGCGCGCGACGTTGGGCGCCACGCCTCCCCCGCTCGCCGTGAGCCTCAGGCTCTCGAAGCCGAGGCGTGGCCACCAATAGTAGTCGCGGCCGCGCCAGGCCTCCTCGCGCCAGCGCAGCGGCTTGACGGTCAGCAGCAGCTCGCTGGCGGGCGCGCGGTGGACCTCCAGGGCTACGATGTTGACGCCCTTGCGCAGCAGCGCGGGGGGAATCGTCACGGCCTCGAAGGCCCGCAGGCGCGCCCGCAGCCGCTCCGCGAACTTCCTCTCGTCGCCCCAGCCGATGCGGTAGAGGTTGCCTTCGGGGTCGAGATACGCCTCCTTCGGCAGATCCTCGGCCTCGGCGTCGAGCGCCACCTGGCCGGCGGGCAGCCCCACGCGGGCAAGCTCCTTGCCGTTGACGTAGAGGATGGCGCCGGCGGTGAAGGAGGCTGAGACCTGAAGCTCGCCAGCCGTGGCGGGGTCCCTGACCTCGAAGCGGGCGCGGAGGCAGATGAGCGCCATCCGGCTGGAGGCGGCCTTGAGCGGCCCGCGGTGGCGCGCCCAGGACGAGTCGTCGAAGTCCACAGCCGCCCAGTTCGCCGGCGGAAGCTCCGAGGCGACGACGGGCGCGGGACCCTTTCCCTTGTCGTCAATCGGCTCCAGCGAGCCATCGCCCTTCCGCAGGAACTCTGTCTTCCACGCGATGAAGTAGCGGTGATAGCTCTCCTGGTCCAGGATGGGCTCAGCGGCCCACGATTCGACGGCGGCGACGAGGACGACTACGAGGACGACTACGAGCGGACGGCTCAAGGGCGCTCCTCCTTGCTTTCCATTTCTCCCTGACAGGGCTATAATGCTGTCAATTCTCCGCGCGGTTGTCAAACGACAAGGAGGTGCCCACCGATGACGCGCTTCTCGCCCGCCTTTGCCTTGCTCGCCCTACTCCCAGGCCTCGCGGCGGCCGGCGAGCCGCTCCCGCCCATCGAGCGGGTCGAGCTCAAAGTCACGGCCTTCCACGTCAACGGCAAGCCGTTCTTCCCCCTGATGGCCTGGCTCCAGGACGCCGGCAACTGGCCCGCGGTCAAGGCGTGCGCGATGAACACCATCGCAGGCTATTGGCCGAAGTCGAGTGGGACGCGGGACGTGGCCGAGTATCTGTCGCTGGTCGAGAAGGCGGGGCTTTACGGCGTGATGCCCTTCGAGCCTAAGCTCAAGGGTCACCCCGCCCTCCTCGGCTACATCCACGACGACGAGCCCGACCTCACCCAGCAGGTGAGCGACGCCGTCGTCGAGCCGGCCAAGCACCTCAGAATCAACCGCCGCACGCCGCTGTGGAAGATCCTCGACGGCGACCGCACGAGCTGGTCGGTCCTCGACCCGCTCCAGGACGCCGCCATCACCATCAAGCTCAATGCCCCCGTTACCATCGAGGCCATCGCCCTCTGGCCCACCATCTCCAAGGGCCTAGCCGTCCCCAAAGAGGTCGTCTTCTCGGGCGACGGGGCCGAAATCCTCAAGGTCACCGTCGAGAACAAGAAGGGCGAGCAGCGGTTCCCGCTGCCCAGGCCCGTGACGCTCAAGGAACTCACGATGCGAGTCGCCTCGACCTATCCCGGCGACCAGGAGTGGGGCTCCATCGGCGAAATCGAGGGCCTCGACAACGCAGGCAAGAACCTCCTCCTCTCCCCGCCCCGCACCGTGCCGCGGGCCACCCCCGCCCAGACCCTCGAGAAGTACAAGGCCATGAAGGCCGCCGACCCCACCCGCCCCATATTCATGACCCTCACGGGCAACTTCCACCCCTTCTTCAAGCGCATCCCCGAAGAACTCCGCGCCGCCTATCCCGACTACGTGAAGGCCACCGACGTCATCGGCTACGACATCTACCCCATCTACGGCTGGAACAAGCCCGAGTGGATCCACCTCGTCCAGGAGGCCACGGGGCTCCTCGTCAAGATGGCCGCAGGCAAACCCGTCTATGCCTGGATCGAGACCAGCAAGGGCGGCCAGTGGACCGGCGCCCTCGAGAACCAGAAAGAAGTCACCCCCGCCCACATCCGCGCCGAGGTCTGGATGAGCATCACCCGCGGCGCAACCGCCATCGGATACTTCACCCACGTCTGGAAGCCCGCCTACCACCAGTTCGGCGTGCCCGAAGCCAACCGCCAGGCCATCCGCGAGATCAACGAGCAGATCACCCGCCTCGCCCCCGCCATCCTGGGCGCCGCGCCCAAGCAAGCCGTCGCCATCGCCGCCCAAGGCGACACCAAGCTCGACCTCCTCGCCCGCGAAGGCCCCTCGACCTCCCCTGCGGCAGGCCCCGACGGCCTCTACCTCTTCGCCGTCAACTACGACGAACGCCTCCGCGAAGCCACGGCCACCATCAAGGTCGAGGGCCTCGCCGCCGGCACCACGGTGAGCGTTGTGGACGAGGGCCGCACCCTGAAGGCCGACGCCGGCTCCTTCACCGACGCCTTCGCCCCACTCGCCGTCCACATCTACAAGCTCCCGCGCTGACGCATTGCCAAGCCGGGCACCGGCGCAGGGCAGCGCATGTTGTTGTGTCTGAAAAGGGCCACGCCCAGATGCAGTGGCTGACTGACCCGCGGGGCGCTCCAGCACCCGCCCCACCGGGCTTTGGGCGTCACGTCTCAGCGGAATCTCGAATCGGCAATGGCCAATAGCAGGCCCTCACGCCGGCCTGACCTTGGCGATGATGCGCTGCATGTTGCCCAGGCAGATGACGCTGGCGTCCTCGGCCCCGGAAGAGTAGTCGGCGCCGCCGGGCTTGTCTACCTGCTCTTTGCTTAGGGCGACGGCGCGCCAGTGGGTCTCGAGGGAGACCCAGCCGTCGTATTCGTCCTCGAAGAGAGCGGCGAATTGGCCCTCGTAGTCAATGTCGCCCTCGCCGATGGGGCAACACTCCTGTTCGCCTTTGGCGTTTGGGCGCGAGTCCTTGATGTGGACGTGGATGATTCGGGGCTTGATGGCCTCGTAGCCGTCGGGGTAGGGGGTCTCGGGGTCGTCGGCGTCGTAGAGGACGTTGCAGGGGTCCCAGATGGCGCCCACGCGGTCGCTGTCGAGGTCCTCGAGGAAGTCGGCGAGACGCGTGCCGCTGCCGATGAAGGTGGAAGCCTCGTTTTCGATGCCGAGGACGATGTCGTGGTCCTCGAGGATTTGGAGGACGGGCTGGTAGAGGTCGAGGATGCGGGCCTTGTCGTAGGGGCCTTTGCGCCAGAAGGTGAAGCCCCGGACGAGCCGGATGCCGAAGGCGTGGGCGAGCTCGCCGCACTTGCGCAGGATTTCGTGGTGGCGGGCGATCTCCTCGGGGGAATCAATGTTGCACTTGAAGAAGGGCGATGCGATGCAGCAGACGTCGAGGTCGGCTGCGGCGAGCATGGAGCGAATCCTCTCCACGTCGGCCGGCGGAATGTCCTGCGGCGCCTTATGGCCCCAAACGCTCCTGAGCTCGATTCCCTGGAGGCCGAAGCGCTTGCAGACCGCGATTGCGCGGCCCAGGTCCTGGGAGACTTCGTCGCTGAACACCGCTTGCTTGAACATCGGGTTTCCTTTCAAAGGGTTGCGTCACTTGTCCTGACGCAGCCGCAACGCGGGCTTGTAGCGCGCCTCGAGCGGGAGCTTTACCCGCTTGCCCGTCTCGGCCGACTTGTAGGCGGCCAGGATGATCTCGACGGCCTTGCGGCCCTCGCGCCCGTCCACGAGGGGCGGCGTGCCGCGCTCGATGGCGCGCAGGAAGTCGGCGAGCTGCCGGCGGTGGTTTTCGGGGCTGAAGGCCATGGGGTCGGAGGCGCCGGTGCCGTGGGCCTTGTCGCCGACGAGGCCCGCGCGGACCCTGGCGTCGCGCGGCGTCTCCTTGCGGAACTGCCAGAAGGTGAGCGATTCTTCCTCGAGGACGGCGCTGCCGGCGTCGCCCGAGATGGCGATCTTCTTGGGGAAGCCCGGCCAGGCGGCGGTGGTGCCCTGGATGACGCCGAGGGCGCCGCAGGCCCACTCCACGGCCACGATGCTCGCGTCGTCCACCTCGATCCGCTCGTGGGCGAGGCAGCCGGCCATCGCGGTGACGGCGCGGGCCGGCCCCATATACCACTGGATGAGGTCCACGCAGTGAATCGTCTGGTTGATCAGGGCTCCGCCGCCGTCGAGGCGCCAGGTGCCGCGCCAGCCGCCGGAGTCGTAGTAGGCCTGCTCGCGCCACCAGCGCACGTAGGCGTCGCCGATGGTGAGCTTGCCGAAGCGCCCGGCGTCAACCGCCCGCTTGAGCTCCTGGGCGGCCAGCCCGAAACGCGAGGGGAAAATCGCACCGAGCAGCCGGCCCGCACGCTCGGCCGCGGCGATCATGCGGTCGCAGCGGTCGAGCGTTATCTCCAGCGGCTTCTCGACGATGCAGTGCTTGCCCGCGGCCAGGACGGCCAGCGCCGGCTCCATGTGCAGCCCGGACGGGGTGCAGACGTTCACCACCTCGATGTCGTCGCGCTCGAGCATCTTGTGGTAGTCGGTGAACCAGGGGACGCCGGCGCGCTCGGCGAAACGCCGGGCGCTGGCCTCGACGGCGTCGCAGACGGCGACGAGGCGCGCGTTGCGCAACTGGCCGATGGCGGTCACGTGGTGGGCGCCCACCGCGCCGCACCCGATGATGGCGAAGCCGTGCTTGGCCACGGGAGCTCACCCTCCGTTCAGGGGCCGGGGATCACGACGTCTATGCGGAGCAGCTCGGAGCCGCGGCACACCAGCGTGTGAAGGGCGCTCGGCCCGTCGAAGACCAGCTTGGCGCCGCGCAGGAAGCCGGCGTAGCCCGGACCCTCCAGCTCGTCGGCCACAACGAACTGCTCGTCCCCCCTGAGGGCCTGGTAGGCCACGTGGCGGCTGTCGGGGCTGAAGACGATATGGCCGATCCCGTCGTAGGACTCCCCCTCCACGCCGTCCACGACCACGAGCTGCTTGCGGCCGCGGACGGCACCGTAGGCGACGCGTTTGTGGTCCGGACTCGCGCAAAGGGTGCCATCGAGGATGCCGTCATACTCGCGCCCCTCGACGCCCTTGAGGACGACGAAGGGCCAGCGGCCCCTAAAGGCCACGTAGGCCATGAGCTGCCCCGAGGGCCCAAGCAGGATGGGCGCGTTGCCGATCTTGTCGTACTCCTTGCCCTCGGTCTCTCCGTGCACCACGAGCTGGCGCTTGCCGCGGACGGCACCGTAGGCAATCGTCGAACTGTCGGGGGAAAAGGTCGGCGTGCCGCTCACGATGGCGTCGTAGGCCCGCCCCTCGTCGCCGTCCACCACGACGAAGTGCTTGCCTGCGTCGCGCGCGACGAACATGAACCGCTTGCCGTCGGGGCTGAAGGCAGCATCCTGGTCGCCCACGCCCTCGTAGCCCCGGGTCTGCGCCCCGTCCACCACCGCGTACCACTTGTCGCCGCGTCGCGCCGCGTAGGCGAACCGCTGCCCGTCGCGGCTGAACACCAGCCCCCCGACGCCGTCCCACTCTGGGTCCGCGACGCCATCGAGGACGACCCACCACTTGCCGCCCCGGCACGCGGCATAGGCGAGGCGGGAGCCCTTGGGGCTGAACTTCACCTCGGCCACAGCGTCATACGGCTCGCTCTCCGCCCCGTTGACGACCACCATCCAGGCCCGCTTGCGCCGTGCGGCGTAGGCGCACGTCCGACCCGTCTGGCTGAAGCCCAAGCTCGACCAGTCCACATCGTCATACAGCCGACCCTCCACACCGTCCACCACGACCAGACGCTCCTTGCCGTGGGCAGCCACGTAGGCCAGCCGCGCGCCATCGGGGCTGAAGACCACCGACACGATCTCGTCGTAGGCCAGCTCCTTGAGACGCGGGCCGACCACCACGCTGCTCTTGCCGGCCCGCACCACGTAGGCAAACCGCGTGGCGGTGGAGTTGACGACCATCGTCTCCATCTTGTAGGCGGGGTTGGCGTGCCCGAGCGTCGTCTCGGTCACTGCGAGCTTGGGCCTAGCCGCGGGCCCCTTGCCCTCAGGCCCCTTGCCCTCGGGCGCCTTCCCCCTTGGCGCCTTGCCCTCCGGCGCTCCAGCCTCCGGAACCTTGGCCCCGGGCGCCGTGGCCCCCGGAGCCTCAGGGCCAGGCGCCCTGGCCTCTCCGCCCGGGGCCGGGGCGCACCACAGCGCCGCCAACGCCAGGGCCACAGCCATCGCCGCCGCATGCCTCGCCTCACGCATACCCACCTTCTCCGTCGGAGCAGCACGATCAGGCCACCTGATTATACCCGCCGCCTCTCGCCCCAGCAAGCCCACACTCGACGCCGCCCGACACTTGACGCGGCCTGCCCGCGGATGCTACCGTAGCCCGCGTCAGCGAGGACAGCGGGCATGGCCCCGTCGCACGAGATGCACTTCCGCAGGAGGCACGCCATCTTACCCCTGGCCGTCGTCGGGGCGCTGGCGCTCCTCGCCAGCGCCCTCGTCGCCTATCGCTATCTGGCCTACCGCCGCATCCTGGCCAAGCTGGGCGAGGCCGCCGCGGCCATCGAGAGGCTCCCCGACCCCGCCCTCCGCCGCGACCTGAAGGCCCACGTCGCCTACCTCGACGCACGCCTGCGAAAGCTCCGCAGGCGCGATGTCCTCCTCGGTCGCCGCGACCGCGAGGCCAGCGAGCTCCACCGCGCCTGCCTGGGCAAGACGCACGCGCCCCACCTGCGGCCAGGCCACCACGTCATCGTCACCGTCTCGGCACTCGACGGCGCTGAGCTGCCCACATCGGTCGCCGTGCCGGAGGGCTGGGACGGCTCGTCGCCCCTGCCGCTGGTCCTCGACCTCCACGCCGCGGGCGTGCGGGAGATGGCCGACTGCTTCCCCGTGGAGGGCCACCCCGGCGCCCTGTGTGTGACGCCGCTCGCCCGCGGAAGCCACGACTACATGGGCGCCCAGATGGCCGCGGTCGAGGAATGCCTGGGCGACGTGCGGCGCCGCTATCCCGTCTCGCGCCTGGTCGTCGTCGGCGCCTCGATGGGCGGCCTGGGCGCCTGGCTCTTCGCCCAGCGTCACGTCGCCGAGGTCAGCGGCCTGGCGCCCTGGATGGCCAACGCCGACCCCGAGGCCTGGCGAGGCGTGTGGGAAGACGATGAGGACCGCCACGACCGCTCGCCCGCCGGCCGCGCGTGCGCAATGGCCCAGCTCGCCAGGATGCCTGTCGCACGCGTCGGCCAGCTCGCCGGGCGGCACGATCTGCCCATCTACATCGGCCACGGGGCCGCCGACACCATCGTGCCCGTCGGCCACAGCGACTCCATGGCCGACAAGCTCCGCGCGCTTGGGGCCACAAGCCTGCGTTACGACCGCTTCCAGGGCCTCGGCCACGGCGGCTTCCCCGTCTCGCGCGCCGAGCGGCTCGCCTGGCTCTTCGCACACGCGCCCGCCGAGCCCACGGAGCTCACAGCCGTCGTCCCGCCCCTGACGTTTGTCGCCGACCTCGCCGGGGCGCCCCCGCATCGCGTCCTCGACCCCCTCAAGGAGGCGAGGCTGACCATTCGCGGCGGAAGGATCGTGGCAGGCGTCAATGCCGAACCCGCCACCGATGCCACCCCGAGCAAGTGGCACTATCCCGGCCCCGCCGGCTTCGCCTTCGACCACCCCTTCAGCATCGCCCTCCCCGCGAGCGCCCCACCCCACCTGGCTGACTGCGCCGAGGAGTTGGCCGAGGCGTGGACGGCCCGCTGGGGCGGCACGGTCCGCCGCTCCGACGCAGCCGTTGGCTTCGCGGCGTTCCCGCCCGAGGCCGCCGGGCGGCCTCGCACCCTCATCGCCCCAGGCTCGCCGGCGGAGAACCCCGCCGTGGCCGCCGCGCTAGGCGGCCTCGATGTCGCTATCGCCACCCGCGAGGCGCGCCTCTTCGGCCGCACCTTCCGTGGCGACGACATCGGCCTCATCATCCTCCGCCCCGACACGGCCGACCCGCGAGCCGCCACTGTCGTCGTCTGGGGCTCCACGCCACAGAGCTACATGCAGCTCTGGGCGCGCTTCGGCCACGTCGTCCACCTCGAGGGCGACCGCGGCCGCTGGTACTTCGACTACGCCCTCTTCGACCGCAAGACCTGCGGCCCCGACTCCTTCCTCGCCGTCGGATACTTCGACCACGACTGGCGCTTCGACCCCAGGCTCCTCTTCGAGGGAAGCGCCGAGTTGCGGGCGAAGATCCCCGGCAGCCATTGGCCCATGACGAACGGCCCCTGCGGCCAACAAGGTCGCGTGTGGCTCTCCAGCCTCCCGCCCGAGAGCATCGAGGCCCGGCGCGGCCCCGTGGCCTTCGACCGCTCGGCGGGGGTGGACGCCGGCCCGCTGATGGCCCAGGGCGAGCACTTCGAGCGCGGCATCGGCATGGTCCCGCCCGCAACCGTCCGCTGGCGGCTCGGCCGGCGGTTCGCCACGTTTCGCGCCCGCGTCGGCCTCCAGCACACGGGGGCCAAGTACCCCCTCCGTCACCAGGCCGAGCGAGTGCAGTTCGAGGTCTGGGCCGACGGCCGCTGCGTCGCCGCCTCCCCCGTCCTCTCGGCCACGGACGGCCTCGCTGACCTGACGGCCGACATCCGCGGCGCCGATCGCATCGAGCTCCGAGCCATCCCCACCACCAAGTTCCTCTGGCACTTCGGCCCCGTCGCCTGGGCCGACCCAGAGGTCCACCGCTAACCGTGCATGTCGCTGGTGCGACCCCGGCTTCGCCCTTCAACCTATCCTGAGCCCCAACGGGCCGCAGCACCGTCGGCCATCCAAACTGGCCTGCCTCGGCTATTCCAGACGCCCACACCGGACAGAGGGTCAGTTTGCGCGCACGGACTTGATCCTCTGTGCCAGTTTTCGGCACGCTCCATAAGCTCGACCTTCGCCAAAATGAAGGACGCCGAGAGGCCACGTGGTATGATGTGTTTATCCCCAACCGATCATCCCCGTGGAGGTCTCGGCGTTGGATACAGTATCTACTCTGCTGGGGGTGTTTGCAAGTTGGGCGCCGGTGTTGACGGAGCCGACGTTTGCGAATCTGGCGGTGCTGCTGCGCGGAGCGGTTCTGGCCAGCGGTCCGCGGGGGGGGATGCACCGCGATGCGGTGCGCTCGAGCCGGCGGCGAGTGGAGGTGAGCCCTGGGCACAAGCGGGGCGACGAGGCGTTCTTCACCACCGACCCGACGATGGCCCCCGAGGCCATCGTCGAGGCCTTCGTCCGCCGCTGGAGTCTGGAGACCGCGTTCGAGGAGACCCGGGCACACCTGGGCATGGAGCCCCTGCGCAACCGTAGTGCGAACGCAGTGCGGCGGTCGGTGCCGCTGCTCTTGGCCCTCTACTCGCTGATCGTCGCCTGGTTTGCACGCCACGTTGGGGACCCTGGGGCCTGGGTGCGGAGCCGGCCGTGGTATCCCAAGAAGCACGTCACCTTCTCCGACATGCTCGCGGCGGCCCGGCACGACATCTTGACCGAGCCAATTTCATCGCGCCTTGTTGCGGGAATGGCCGCGTCAGAAATCGGCGCACCCGCATTGAGTGAGCCTAACCCTAGCGACTTCGCCCCCCGGCTGACCGCCTGATGGCGAAAGTCGAGCTAAGGCATTTGCGTTGTCTGCAGCCAGACGTGCCCAAACGACCCAAACGTGCCTGTCACATTTGACTTGCTGTGGGCTGAAGGTGCCCTCTGGCGGGCCCGCAAGCCACCTCGCAGGCCGTACGATGCCATCTTGACCCCCGTACCGGCCTGCCCAGACCTCGTTTGCCCCCAGGGGCAGACGCGCCAACCCACGTCGGCCGCCGCATCGTCACCTTACTGAACGATTACGGACGGATTCGCGCACTTGACTTGTAAACCGAAGACTACTATAATGCAACGAAGTGTCAGGCCGCCAGGTGGTTGCTGCGTTGGCGCTGCTGGCGGCTGATGGCCAGTTGTACGGGGGTGGCCAATGAAGAGGGCAATGGCGTTTCTAGTCGCAGTCGGGCTAATCGCGGCCTTGTGCTGTCTCGGTGCATGCACGCAACTCTCCCCCAAGACGAGTGGCGAGGCGGTCGTGAAGGTCGGCGAAGATGTTCTGCCGCTGAAGCCCGCGGCAGAGGCGGGCCAGGCCACGAAGTCGCTGGTTAGCAGCCTTGTAGGCGGTGCGACGAAGACGACCAGGGTGGTCCTCAGAGGCGTCGTGAAGGGTGGGGTGCTCGTCGTCGAGTCCGCCACAGAGGCCGGGCATGGCGCGGTCACCGAGGGCGCGCAGCAGGCCGGGAAAGCGACTGGGCGGGTGGTTGACACCATCAAGGGCGTGGCCGACGGCACGCAGGTGGTCATCACGGGGGTGGTGAAGCAAGGGGCAGTGATTGCTGAATCCGTGATCAAAATCGGAGAGAAAGAAGAGAAGAAGCAGTAGAGGCGCCGTAAGAAGTTCGGCAGCCTTGCCCTTGTCCCGACGGTTCTCTGTCAGGACGCCATGAGCGTGTCAACGTCCCCAACGCGCCTGTCACAGTGTCCCTCCATTGAGGCACTGGCGCTGTAGCGTTACCTGTCGCGCTCGAGGCGGCGTCCGGGGCGGGTGTCAATCTTCAGCGTAGCCAGGAACTCCAGGAGTTCGCGGCTAAGAGCATGGGCATCTTCAGGCGTCCACCGCGGGATACGACACCAGGCTCGAACGCCCAAGTGTGAGAGGCACATTTGCCTTTGACAAGGCGGGGCCTGAGACACGCTCATGCCAAACCGCGTGCTCATCATCCAGGTCGCTGGCCTCGGCTACGAGTTCTTCGTCCGCAACAACGGCGGCGAGGGGTGGACGGGGCTGCGCTTTCGGCCGACGCAGAGCGTGTTCCCCGCGCTCACGTGCCCGGTGCAGGCGAGCTTTCGCACGGCTTGGCCGCCGGGCGAGCACGGCATGGTCTTCAACGGCGTGTGGTCGCGCGAGCTGCGCAGGCCGATGTTCTGGGAGCAGTCGTCGGCCCTCGTCGCCGGCCCGCGCATCTGGGACGGCGCGCGCGAAGCGGGCCGACGGGTCGGCCTGCTCTTCTGGCAGCAGAGCCTGGGGGAGGAAGCGGACTTGCTCCTCTCCCCCGCGCCCATCCACAAGCACCACGGGGGGATGATCGAGGACGTCTATGCGCGTCCTGCCTGCCTCTACGGGGAGCTTGTCGGGCGGGTGGGACGGCCCTTCAAGCTGATGAGTTATTGGGGGCCGCTGGCGTCGGTGAAGTCGAGCCAGTGGATCGCCGCGGCGACGAGCGCGCTGATAGGCATGGGCCACGCCGCGCCCGACCTGTTGCTCACCTATCTGCCCCACCTCGACTATGCGCTGCTGAAACATGGGCCGTCGAGCGGGCGGGCGAGGGCCGCGTTTGCCGAGACGATGGCGCTGCTCGGCTTCCTGCGCGAGCGGGCGGGGCAGGAGGGCTATGAGCTGCTCGTCTTCGGCGACTATGCGTTCGCCGACGTCTCGCGCCCCGTCTACCCGAATCGCCTGCTGCGGGAGCGGGGGCTGATGGCCACGCGGAGCGTGCGCGGGGCGCTCTATCCTGACTTCCACTACTCGCGAGCCTTTGCCGTGGTGGACCACGAGGTCGCACACGTCTACGTCCGCGACGCGGCGGACGTGGCAGGCGTGGCCGAGGCGTTCCGGGCGATGGACGGCGTGGGGGAGGTCTTGACGGGGGAGGGCATCGCAGCGGCGGGCATCGGGCATCGCAACAGCGGCGATGTGGTGCTAGTGGCCGCCGAGGGCTGCTGGTTCGCGTATCCCTGGTGGACCGAGCGGCGGGAGCGGCCCGACTATGCGAGCCACGTGGACATCCACAGCAAGCCCGGCTTCGACCCCTGCGAGTTGTTCTTCGGCTGGCCGCCGCCCTTCGCCATCAGCACCGACGCGACCCGTGTGCGCGGCTCCCACGGCCGCATCGGCAAGGGGCGGGAGATCGCGTGGGCCGCCTCGTTCGACCTGGGGACTGAGCCGTGCGACTTGATTGGGCTGGCCAAAGCGGTAGAATCCGTAATGCGGAATCCGTAATCCGTAACAAGAGAGAACCGCCGCCAAGCTCCTTGCTTCGTCTCTGGTTACGGGCTAGGCTCTGCCCGAGAATTGGGTCGCTTGCGTAACGCCAGGATCCTGCTGGCACCTGGATGCCGTCTGGAAGGCGGCGCTACGAATTGCCGGACCACAGCCTAGCAATTGCATGGGGAAGACACCCAGAATGCCAACCCTGTCCTCCAAGGCATCCCCCGGCATCGTCTACGTCGAAGAGATCTCCGTCCCCTTCTCCTACCCCGTCTACTTCACCCGCGGGGCGTTCAGCGCGGGCAACCCTATCCTTGCCGAGACGGTGGGCGCGGGGGGCAAGGTGCTCGTCTACCTCGACTCCGGCCTCGTCGCCGCCCACCCCCATCTCCCCGAGGCCATCGCCGCTTACGCCGAGGCCCACGCCGACGCGATGACGCTGCTCGCCGCCCCGCGCGTGCTGCCTGGCGGCGAGGGGGCGAAGGACGGCTGGGCGGTGGCCCAGCCCGTGCTCGACGAGATCATCCGCCACCGCCTGGACCGCCAGAGCTACGTTGTCGCGGCCGGCGGCGGGGCGTTTCTCGACGCGGTAGGTTTCGCCGCCTCGCTCGTCCACCGTGGTGTGCGGCTCGTGCGCCTGCCATCCACCACCCTCTCTCAGTGCGACGGCGGCGTGGGGGTGAAGACGGGGGTGAACCTGGGCGAAGTGAAGAACCTCATCGGCACCTTCGCCCCGCCGTTCGCCGTGATCAACGACCTGGATTTCCTGCGGACGCTGCCCCACGACGTGATGCTCGACGGCGTGGCCGAGGCATTCAAGGTGGCGATCATCAAGGACGCCGCGTTTTTTGGCTTCCTCTCCGACGCGGCGGAGCGGCTCGCCGCGGGCGAGCAGGAGGCCGTCGAGGAGACGGTTCGCCGCGCCGGCGTTCTCCACCTCGAGCACATCCGGGAGGGGCGCGACCCATTCGAGATGGGCGACGCAAGGCCGCTCGACTTCGGCCATTGGGCCGCCCATCGCCTCGAGGGGCTTTCGGGCTACGCCGTGCGCCACGGCCAGGCGGTCGCCATCGGCATCGCGCTCGATTCGGTCTACGCCTCGCTCAAGGGGCTCCTCTCGCGCGAGGAGTTGAAGCGGATTCTCTCGGCCTTCCGCCGCTGCGGGCTGCCGACCTGGCACCGCCTGCTCGCCGAGCGAGATGCTACGGGACAGCTTGCGATTCTTGACGGCATCGAGCAATTCCGCGAGCACCTCGGCGGCCGCCTCTCCATCACGCTCCCCCACGGCATCGGCAACAAGGTGGAGGTGCACGAGATGGATGCCGCCCTCATCGCGGAGGCTGTCAACTCGTTGCGGGAGCTCCAGTGAGGATTCCACGAAGCAACGCCCATCTGACTTATTGCCTCAACGTGCATCCTGGGGCGAGCCTGGCGGAGGCGGAGGAGGCAATCTTTGGCCACGCGCCAAAGGTCTTCGCCGACTTCGCGCGCCTGGCGGGCGTCCAGGGGCCTTATGGCCTCGGCGTCTGGCTCTCGGCCGCGGCCGCCACCGAGCTGGAGGAGGCCCAGGGGGCGCCCGACCTGCGCCGGCGCCTCGACCAGGCCGGCCTCTACCTCGTCTCCCTCAACGGCTTCCCCTACGGCCGCTTCCACGGCACGCGCGTCAAGGAAAAGGTCTATCAGCCCGATTGGGCCGATCCCGCGCGTTTCGAGTTCACAGACGACCTCGCAGTCATCGCCGCAGACCTCTGCGGCCGCCCCGCCGCAGGCCCAGGGCGGGTGAGCATCAGCACACTCCCCATCACCTTCAAGCCCTGGGCAAGCGATGAAAAGCTCGCCACTGCGACGGGCCATCTCCTCGCCCTGGCCCACCACCTGGGCGTTATCCGAGAGGAGACCGGCGCCGAGATCGTCCTCGCCCTCGAGCCCGAGCCGGGATGCTACCTGGAGCGCACGGCCGACGTCATCCGCTACTTCGACGAATGGCTCCTGCCCGCCGCGCGCGACCAGCTCACCGCCGAGTGCGGCGCGAGCGAATCGGCCGCCGAGGAAACAGTTCGCCGCCACATCGGCGCCTGCCTCGACACCGTGCACACCGGCGTGATGGGCGAGGCCCCGCGCCAGGCCCTCCGCAAGTACGCCGCCGCAGGCATCCGAGTGCCCAAGGTGCAGCTCGGCGCCGCGCTCCTCGTCAAAGTCGGCCCCGACGGCCCGCCGCCGGCCCTCCGCGCCTTCCAGGACGAAGTCTACCTGCACCAGACCGTCGTGAAAGGGGCGGATGGGCGCGAGCGCTACTTCCCCGACCTCTCGCACCCCCTGGCCATGAAGCCCCCGCCCCAGGGCGAGTGGCGCATCCACTTCCACGTCCCCCTCGCCTGGCCCGGCGAGGGCGCCATCGGCACCACGCGCGGCCAGGTAGACGCGGCGTTCCTCGCCGCCGCGCTCGCCGCGGGCGTCGAGCACTTCGAGAGCGAAATCTACACCCTCGACGTCTTCCCCGCCGCCAAGGACTCCCGCGAAACCATCCTCGCCCAAGACCTCGCCTGGCTCTGGGAGCGACTCCAGACCGGCCGCCGCTCGTGAGTCCCCCAAGAGCATTGTCGGGGCGCGGGGTGGACAACCATTGTCCACCCACCGAATGCCGCCGCCGGCTCTCTGCGACGCAAGGGCCGTTCCCCAGGCGACTTGCGGCGCCGGCCACCGGCCCCTCGTCTCTATGGCACGCTTATTGCTGCCACTCCTATCAACAGACGCACCAAAACACCCGGAGAGCCAGGAATGCGAGCAAGCGCCAGAGCGAGGGCGGTCGCCGGATTCACCCTCATTGAACTCCTCGTCGTCATCGGCATTATTGCGATCCTGACCGCGATGCTTCTCCCGGCAGTTCACAAGGCGCGGGCGCTGAGCAAGGACGCCTCGTGCAAGGGCAACCTCGGCCAGCTCGGCAAGGCACTCCTGTGCTACAGCCAGGACTGGGACTTCCTCCCACCCCACCAGTGGAAGGTCAGCGCCAGCGTCCGCATCCGCTGGTTCAACCTCCTGGAGGCATATCTGAAGGACTACCGCGTGCAGAACTGCCCCGCCGTGCCCGAGTGGCTGGCGGGACGCAACGCCTCTTACGGCTACAACTACAAGTACCTGGGCTCTGCCCGCAAGAACCTCGTCAGCCCCTTCGCACCCTTCGAGCGGTTCCCAGTCCGCCACGTCAGCAGCCCCTCCATGACCATAGCCTTCGGGTGCTCGGACGGCACGGGCCTCGACGAGCCCTACGAGCCCCTCCCGCCCCACCAGGCCAGCTCCAACCTCTCAGGCAGCGTGCGCCGGAAGCGCATCGGCAACCACGGCTACACCCTCGACCCGCCCTACATCCCCGCCTGGAGCGTCAACCAGGACGAGCCCTACTCCGACGGCGCCGCGCCCAGCTACCTCTCCGTGCGTCACGGCGGGCGCGCCAACGTCTGCTTCGCCGACATCCACGTCGCGCCCGTCGCACCGGCCGATGCCTACCGCGACAACACCCTGTGGAACGGCCTCGGCGTCGAGGACCCCGCGCGCGACCCCCACGTGTCCGCAAAGGCCCCAGGGTTTCGCTATTGACACGCCTCAACCCGCGCGTGAGCAGATAGCGAGCTGACCAGCAAACCCAAGCCGACCGCGGGGCGGCTTGACTCGCCTTCACGCGTCGCCTACAATCCCTCCCGCCGGCTGCAACCCCAGGCATTGGAGAGCGAGTATGAGCGCGCAGTTGACCGGAGCGGGTGTTGCTCTGATGCTCCTCGCGGCAGCAATGGCGTGCCGCGCCGGGGAGCCTGCCGCGGCAAAGAGCGTCTTTGCCAAAGACAACCTCGTGGCCTGGTGCATCGTGCCGTTCGACACCAAACGCCGCGGCCCCAGGGAGCGCGCAGAGATGCTTCAGCGCCTGGGCATCCGAAAGCTCGCCTACGACTGGCGCGGCGAACATGTGCCCACCTTCGAGGACGAAATCCTCCAGCTCAAGGCGCACGGCATCGAGTACTTCGCATTCTGGGCCTTCCATCCGGCCATCGTGCCCCTCATCAGGAAGCACGCCATCGCCCCGCAGTTCTGGCTCACAGTGCCCAGCCCGAAGGACGGCACACAGGAGGAAAAGGTGGCCGCCGCGGCCAAGGGCCTCCTCGGCCACGTCGAGCAGACCCGTCAGCTCGGCTGCAAGCTCGGCCTCTACAACCACGGCGGCTGGGGCGGCGAGCCGGCCAACATGGTCGCCGTCTGCCAGTGGCTCCGCGCCAACACGAAGGCCGACCACGTGGGCATCGTCTACAACCTCCACCACGGCCACGGGCACATTGACGACTTTCCCCAGGCCCTCGCCGCCATGAAGCCGTACCTCCTGTGCCTCAACCTCAACGGAATGACTAAGGGCGGCCCGAAAATCCTCCCCATCGGCGATGGCGCCGAGGACCTCGCCATATTCAAGGCCATCGCCCAGAGCGGCTACGACGGGCCGCTAGGCATCATCGGCCACCGCGACGACCAGGACGCCGAGGCCGTCCTGGCGGCCAACCTCCGCGGCATCAAGAAGCTCCTCGAACTGCTCGGCGACCAGCAGGCGCTGAAGACCTATGCCCGTGGAACCTGACGCCTCGCCCCGGGCGGACCCACGCGGCCCTTCGACAACGTTGAGCCGCCATTGCCTCGCCTCTCTTCTCCCGTATAATGAGCGCGCGAGTTGGCCCCCAACCCCTGTGGTCTGAGGTAGGAGAACGCGCCTTGCCCCGACCCAACATCCTCTATATCCACTCCCACGACACGGGGCGGTACGTCCAGCCGTACGGGTATCCCGTGCCGACCCCGGCGATCCAGCGGCTGGCCGAGCAAGGGGTGGCCTTCCGCTCGTGCTTCTGCGCCAGCCCGTCGTGCTCGGCGAGCCGCTCGGCGCTCGTCACCGGCATGGCCCCCCACAATAACGGGATGCTCGGCCTCGCTCACCGGGGCTGGGCGCTCTACGACTACAAGACCCACATCGTCCACACGCTCCGCACGGCGGGCTATCGCTCGACCCTGTGCGGCGTGCAGCACGTGGCCAGCGACGCGGCCGTCATCGGCTACGACGAGGTCCTCAAGCCGCCAAGCAGCAACGCCGAGGGCGTGTCGGCCGCGGCCTCCGCGTTCCTCCGCGCCAGGCCCCACGAGCCGTTCTTCCTATCCGTTGGCTTCATCGAGACCCATCGGGAGTTCCGCGAGCCGGGGCCGGCCGAGGACCCGCGCTGGTGCCGTCCGCCCGAGCCCATCCCCGACACCCCCGAGACTCGCCGCGACATGGCGGCCTTCAAGGCCTCCGCCCGCGCGCTCGACGCCGGCATGGGCGCGGTCCTCCAGGCCCTCGACGACGCCGGCCTCGCGGCCAACACCCTGGTCGTCTGCACGACCGACCACGGGCTGGCCTTCCCCCACATGAAGTGCAACCTCACCGATGGCGGCACTGGCGTGATGCTCATTCTCCGAGGGCCGGGGGGGTTCCAGGGCGGCAGGACCTGCGACGCAATGGTCACCCACGCCGATGTCTTCCCCACCCTCTGCGACCTCGCGGGGATCGCTCCGCCGCCGTGGCTCCAGGGCCGCTCGCTCCTGCCCCTGGCACGGGGCGAGGCCGAGGAGCTCCACGACGCCATCTTCACCGAGGTCACCTATCACGCGAGCTACGAGCCCATGCGGGGGGTGCGCACGAGGCGCTGGAAATACATCCGCCGCTACGACGGGCGCTCAACGCCCGTCATGCCCAACTGCGACGACAGCCCATCCAAAGACGTTTGGCTCGCGGCCGGCTGGCGCCAGCGGCCCATTGCACCAGAACAGCTCTACGACCTCGTCTTCGACCCAAACGAGGCCTGCAACCTGGCAACAGATGGCGCCCATGCCGCGGTGCTCGACGAGATGCGCAAGCGCCTCGACCGCTGGATGCGCGAGACGGCCGACCCGCTGCTCGATGGACCCGTGCCCGCCCCGCCGGGCGCCCGCGTCAACCCCGCCGACGGCCTCTCGCCTCGCGAGCCTGTGGTCCCCGCGGCGCCGGGGGCGTGAGTCGGCCGGCGTGACCGACCATGAGGCCCTCGGCCCGCGGTCCCCACGGCGCCTGGGGCGTGCGCTGGTCGGCGTGATTGAGGAGATGCCCCCGGCCCGCGGTCCCAGCGGCGCCTGGCACGCGAGCCGCCCGCTACCAGGCCGCCTCTATGCGCACGAGGGCGTAGGGCGGGAGGACGAGGCGGTGCTGGCCGCTGCGCGCGTTGGCCAGCCGCCCGGTCTTCATGCGGGCCAGCTCGGGCGCTCGGCACAGGGAGGTGAGACTCGTCTCGTCGAGCCGGTGAAACGAGATGAGGTCGGGCAAGCCCCTGACGGCGGCCTCCAACGGCTCGGCGGTGAGGTTGGCGACGAGCATCCGCAGCATCCCCGCCTTGCGCACGGCCAGGCCCGCCACGGCCAACGGGTCGCCCGAGGCCACTGGCACCACCTCGCCGCCCGCAAGCTCGGCCAAACCATCGAAGACGTGGTAGACGGGGAACACGAAGCCCGGCTGCGCGGGTAGCTCGTCCGAGAGCGGGGAGCCGCGGTCGGTCTCCATCACGCCCAGCCAGCCCGTCGTCTCGTAGTAGGTGAGGCTGTGGACGCCCAGCTCGGCGAGGGCGGCGAGGCTGGCGAGCGTCCACGCCGCACAGAAGGCCGACGCCTGGCGCGGGTCCACGTTCGGCGGCAGCTCGCCGGGCTCAGCCGCAACCCGCGAGCGCGGCTTCAGGGTGATCGGGCCAATGGCGATGGGCAGGCTCCCCGCGAACTGACGCGTCGTCAGCACCGTCCACCGTTGCCCCTCGATGGACTCCATCATCGAGGGCTCGTCGAATGTGTGGACCTGCGGGTTGAACGAGTAGGCCACGAGGTCGAGCTCGCCGACGGGCGGGCGGTCGCGGTTCAGCTCAGTGAAGTACCGATTAGTCCCCCCGCCAATGCGCGCCCCGGCCAGGTAGCGGCGCGCCAGGGGCACCAGGCCGGGCGGGCTGACGGCACGCTCCGTGGCGGGAAAGACGAGCCAGTGCTCGACCCTGGGCTGGAGGACCTTGGCGGCCTCGGCCACGAGGCGAAGCTCCCCCTCGGCCTCGCCCGACAGGAGCAGGGCCACCTCCAGCCGCGCACCGATCGCGTTAGCCTCCGCACACGCGCGCGTCAGGGCCTCCCGCCAGCCAGGCTCGGAGGGCCGCAGCTCGACCCGAAGATGTGAGAGGCGAAGCGCCTTGAGCCGCAGGGCCTCCATCGGGCTCAGCGGCCCGCCGTGGCTGGCCACGCCGAGGCCCAGGCGCGGCAGCGGCGCGCAGGCCTGCTCGCCCACGCCAAGGGTCACCAGGCCGCACGGCGAACCGGTCCCCCCCGCCACGGGCACGGCGCCCTTGAGCCGCAGCGTGACCGATTGCTCTACGACCGCCCCCGCCCTGACCTCCACCGGCCGCGGCAGCGCCAGCGGCGTGCAATAGGTCTTGAACGACGCATCCGTCCAGTTCCGCTGGTCCTCGGTCTCAAACGTGTCGCCCTCGCACCGCACCTCCGCGGCGAGGCCGGGGGCCACCTCCCACGTGAGCGCGCGGACGTCCAGGAACGGCTGATGCGGGGCGATGTAGTAGGGGAAGCGGCTCTCCTCGGTTGAGCCGTCGGGCTTCTCCACGACGCAGCCCTTGCCCGCGCACTCCTTGACGGGATGCAGCACGCAGCAGCCTATCCGCTGGCGGAGAAAGGTCGAGCGCGCCACGCCGCGGAAGGCGAACCGCACCGTCCCGTCGCTCTCGCCCGTGATGGCGCCACGCCAGGCAAAGTCAATCGCGCCGCGTTTGCACTCAGCCTCGAAGCCCAGGCGGAAGGACGCGTCGTCTCTCTCCACTGTCACGTTCGACACGCGGGGCGGCACCGTGCCCCAGCCCGCATCGCGCACCGGCGCATAGATGCCGCGCAACACCTCGCGATCGCCCAGGCGGATGCGCCGCAGGAAGGCCCACTCGGGGTCAAACCACATCCGGAGCGGCCCCGCCCGAAGCTCCACCCATTCAGCCACAGCCTCGGCCCTCAATTCGCCAGAAGAACCGTCCCGCTCGCACGCTCCCTCGGCCCGAGACTCCTTCAGACCGCCACGGAGCATAGCGCGTGCGTGCCCGGATGTCAACAAGCAAGGCTCCTGACACGCCCCCGGTTTGTTAGTCCTGTGGCCTGGAGCCCTGCAAGGGCGCTCTATCATAGCCCAGGGCGGAGCGAAGCGAAGCCCCGGGTCTGGGGTTGTAAGGGAATCAGCCCTGTAAGGGCGAGATAGAGGGCCAAGGCGCGGGCTATTGCGCCCTTAGGGGGCTATGGTCCGGGGGCCGTCTTCCAGGGCCTCGCTTCGCTTCGCCCTGGGCTATCGTAGTTCGCCCCTTCGGGGCTGCACAGACCGAACGACCGGGAACTGGGGGCGTGTCAGGCAAGGCTCGCCCGCTCAGCGCGTGAGCATGTCCGGGCGGCAGAAGATCCAATGAGGGGGGCATCGGGACTGCTTCGAGCTTGCGCCGCGCCTCGGGCGAAATGCCCAGGGCAGGGTCGTCCCACGACAGCCCCACCGCGCTCGACTGTCGGATCTCGGTGATCAGCGCGCCGAGCCGGCGCTTCTCGACCTCGGTGCGAGAGAGCTTCGAGCGCGCCGCGTAGGCTCTTGCCAGCGCCGCCCGAAGGGCCACATCCGTTCCCGAGGCCGCTATGTTCTCAGCCATTCTTTCTCCAGAAGACGATGCTCTCTCGGACGGGACGGCGGCCGTAAGCAGCCATCTGCTGGGAGCTGTTGCCCTTGTAGCGGGTGATCCAGATCTCGTCAGTGGCCAGTCCGTGCTGTGCGGCGAGCTCGGAGAGCATGAGGTCAGTGGGGACGTGTTCGCCGGCGAACTGGGCGCTGGCGACGACGAGCGCCACGCGGCCACCGGGCCGCAGGCATGCGGCTATGCCTCGAATCACGAGATCCATGTCTTCGACGTACCCTTCCATCATGATCCATGTTCTCGAGGCACCGCTGCATCATGATCGGCGGGCGGTCGTTGTTGAGGCTCTTGCGCCTCATTGCGGAGAGGATCTCGTCGAGGGCGGCCAGGTGGACTTCTCGCCCTGGCAGCTCCTTGACCTCGATGTGGGACCGCAGGAGGCTGTGGCGGATGCTGCGCATGTCGTCGGGGGTCTTGACGCGCAGGAGGCAGAGCTGGAGGGCGTACGTGCGCGAGTAGTCGTAGCGGTTGAGGTGGGGCGGTGAGGTGATGACGGCGGCGATGCGGCCCATGTAGCGCTTGGGCAGGCGAATGTCGCGCGCGTCGCCCTCCAGCATGGTCGCCTTGCCCGCGCGCGCCTGGAAGAGCACGCGGCGCTGCCGCGAGAGGTCCACGATCATGGTCATCAGTTGCTCGCGGAGCGCATCGCGCACCGGGGGGATCGGAGGTAGCCCTGGCCGTGATCGAGCAAGCGGGGGACATGGGCCACCGCGCGCCTGGCGCGGGATGCATAGTCGGCTCGCTTAGTTCGCTCGCGCGCGTGTGGCTGGCTCATTGTGGGCCTTCGTGGGGTGCTGGGGTGTCGGGGGCTATTGTAGCCGCGGGCGCTCGGGGCGCCAATGGGTCAGTCTTTGATGAAGCCCCAGCGGATGTCGTTGGAGAGGCGCCCTGCCCAGGTGGGACGGAGGGTGAGGGCGTTGGAGCGCGGACGGCTGCGGCCGGCTCCGAGCTCGAGGCCCGTGCCGGGCAGGGCAAGGGCGAGGTTGATGACCTTGCCTGGCTCGGGCCGCAGCCCCGCCATGTCAGCCCAGGGGATGGCGGCCTCGTAGATGGTGTCGTCGCCGAAGCGGCGGACGACGGCCTGTGCGCCTTTTGGCACGCCGTCGTAGCCCTCGGGGATGCAGCGGGGGAGGAAGTGGAAGAAGCCGAGGTCGGGCGCGGCGGAGCGCCAGACCTCGGTCCCCCCATCCGTAGTGCCCCAGAGGGCGTACTCGTAGTCGGTGTCGTCGGCGGCGATCATGCGGGGCGGGACGACGCCGTGGGCGGGAAGCCTGGTGCGGCGCTCGGCGAAGCGGAGGGCGAGCTGGAGGCAGTCGCGGGTGAAGGGCAGGGCATCGGTGGGGTCCTTGGTGCAGACGTGGGCGAGGTCGCCGGCGCCGAAGTAGGCGTCGTCCTTGCGGGTGGAGAGGCGGGGCTTGGGGCGCCAGTCGTGGTTGCGCTCGCGGACGGCGAGGTAGAGGCAGCGCTCGTCCCATTGAAAGCGTGCCTCGGCCATGCCGCGGGCGACGTCGCGGCGGGTCTCCCAGGGGCGCCAGGCGGCCTCGGCGAGGTTGTAGTCTACCTCGGGGCTGCGGAGAGTGACGGGGACGGCGCCGGCCCAGTCGGCGAGGTTGCCGTCAATCGAGGGGGAGCCGTAGGCGATGGTGTTGGCGTGGAGCTCCTCGGTCCATTCGGCTTTGCTGCCGGCCCCTTCAAAGCGGAAGGTGAATGGGTAGGCGTTGGCCGGGTGGGGCTTCACCCAGTTGATGGGCAGCGAGATGGTGCGGGTGGCTCCGGCGCCGAGGGTGAGGGCGATGACGGTTTCCTGGAGGCTGATCGAGCTGGGGGGGAGGATGGTGAGCGCGCCTTGGACCTGGTGGGGGAGGACGTTGTGGACATCGAACTCGAGGGACTTGAGCCGCTGGATGGGGACAGTGAAGTCGTCGGCGAAGAACTCCACGGGCCTCACGCCCTCGATGCGGCCGTTGGCGAGCACGGCAGTCACCATTTCGGCGGGGAGGCCGGGGGCCTCGAGGTAGACGGTCTCGAGCGAGCAGGGGAGGCGGTACTGGCCCGCCTCGGCGGTGTAGGGGCCGCCGAAGAGGTCCCAGGCCCTCAGCCGGCCGCCCATGGCATCGAGCGTCACCGTGCCGTTGGCGCGGATCTGGCCGTAGATGGTGGCCGCTTCGGGGTAGAGGCGGGCGCGGTCGCCGGCGAGCAGGAAAGCCAGGCGCTCGCCACCGCCCCATTGGTAGAGCCAGGGGAGGCGGTCGTGAAGGACGATGCGCTCGAAGTCCATGCCGGCGACGAAGTGGAGGAAGAAGGCGGCGGCGGCCGCAGTCGGCGTCGCCAGAGGGCCGCCGGGGCCGTTCTCCCAGAGGAACTCCTCGGCCCGGCCGACGGCGAGCTTGCGGTGGCCGGCGGCCAAGCCGTGGCTGGCGACGGCCACGAGCGACTCGGCGCTACCCGCTGCCCAGGCGCCGGTGTCCATCGCGGTGGCCAGGAGCTTCTGCGCAAGCCGCGGCCCGAAGCACTCGTGGGGCGCTTCGCGGCGGCTGGTGAGCATTCTGAGCTTGCTGCCCCACAGCCGTTCGCCGTCGCCGAGCGAGAGAAAGGTGTCGGAGGCGTGGGCCGGGCCTGGGGCGGCGACGATGAGGCGGCCAGTGACCTTGCGGGCGCGCTCCCAGACGATCTGGTAGAGCGCTCGGTAGCGCGCGGGGTCGCTGGGCCAGCCAGGCCCGCCGCCGCTCTCGCACGGGCGGGCGGAGAGGTCAATCACCTGGAGCGGGCCTTGGCCGTCGGCGCCGCAGTAGCGGGCGACCAGCTCCTCCACGAAGTCGCCGAAGCGGGCGTCGTGGCCCGGGGCGTGCACGCGGCTGCCAGCCCGCCAGGCCGCGTCGGGGATGGTGTGGCGTGGGGAGCCGCACATTGTCGTGATCACGTGGAGGCCGCGCTTGCGGAACTCGGCGAACCAGGCATCAGTCCGCGCCCAATCGAAGGGTGCGGCGGGGCCTGGCCCGAGCGAGGTCGAGGGCTCGGTCGGGCTCACGGTCGCCCAGTTTGGGACATCGCCGGCGTTGACCCAGCGGTAGCCCAGGCGCTCGGCGAGGTCGAGCTGGGTCTCCAGGTCGAGCTTTGGGGCGAGGGTGAAGATGAGCGGGGAGCCCTTGCCGCCGACAGTGGTTCGTGGCGGGATGCGGACGAAGGTGGCGGCGGCCTGTCGCCCCTTGCCGGGCAGCTCGACGATGACGGCGTAGGCGCCCAGCTCGCGGAAGTCGTCGGCGCGCCCTGGCCTCCAGTCGAGGGCCTTCTCCTCCTTTGGCCCCACCCGCACGCCGGGAAGCTTCACCCGCACGGGCTTGGAGAGGGGCGCGACGGCGGCCACCTCGGCCCCCTGGTCCCATCGCGCCAGGCGGGTGCCGATGCGCACCACCTCGCCTATCGGCTCGGCCTCCAGCGGCGCGTCGGAGTCGTTCCGCAAGGCAAGCTCGATGCTCGGGGAGTCGGCGGGGTAGAGCAGCGCGCACGGCGGCTGCACCGAGCGCACGACCACTCGCCAGCCCTTGGCGCCCGCGGGGTCGAGGCCCAGGGGCTCGAGCTGCTCGGGGCAATGGAACATCTGCCCCGCGGCCCAGGCCCCCGCCTGGAACGAGAGGCCAAGAACAAGGGCGAGTCGGGCGCGGGACATAGCTATCTCCAGCATCGGGATGCGTCTATTCTAGGCCGCGCGGCGGCGCCTGTCGAGCGGGGGACGCCCTGCGGCCGCCCACGAGACCTCCTCTCCTCGCTTCAGAAACGCCCAACCGCGCATAATGCAAGTGCCTCGGACGCCCTGTGATTTGACACGCTGCCCGCCTGCGGTATAATCCATCGCCATCGGCTCATGTGGGAGGTCAGGCGGGAATCCCAAGGGGGACGCGATGGCGGACCAGGTTCGCGTGGGCTTCGTCGGCTGCGGCGGCAATGCGCGCGGGCACATGCAGCAGGTGGCGGCGAACCCCGCGGCGCGCATCGTGGCGGTGTGCGACATCTCGGCCGAGGCTGCACAGGCGGCGGCCGGGCAGTTCTCCGCCCAGCCCTTCACCAACCACAGGGTGATGCTCGACGCCGCCCAGCTCGACGCCGTCTACATCTCCGTCCCGCCCTTCGCTCACGGGGAGATCGAGCTCGACGTGCTCGACCGCGGCCTGCCGTTCTTCGTCGAGAAGCCCGTGGCCCTCAGCCTCGAGCTGGCTCAGCGCATCGCCGCGCGCGTGCGGAGCACCAATGCGCTCACGTGTGTCGGCTACCAGCTCCGCTACACGGCCGCCGCCCGCGCCACCAAGGCGTTCCTGGCCGACAAGGTTGTGGGCATGGCCGTCGGCCGCTACTGGTGTCCCTCGGGCCGCGGCTCCTCCTGGCTCCAGCAATGGGCCAAGAGCGGCGGCCAGGTGGTCGAGCAGGCCACTCACACGATTGACATGATGCGGTTCCTCTGCGGCGAGATCACCGAGGTCTACTGCCTCCAGGCCAACCGCACGCTCAAGACGATAGACTGCCCCGACCACAACGTCCTCGCCCTCAAGTTCGCCAGCGGCGCCATCGGCTCGCTCACCACCTGCTGGGCCTTCGAGGGCTGGGACGGAAACGTGGTGGACATCTTCTTCGACCGCTACCGGATCGGGTGGAACGCTGGGACGCCCAGCATCACGCCGGCGTGCGAGGCGTTCCAGGTGGACCAGGCGCTCGGCACGGCGATTGACCAGGTCTTCATCGAGGCCGTGCGCACCGGCGACCGCTCGGGCATCCTCACGCCCTACGAGGAGGGGATGCGCAGCCTCGCCGTATCGCTGGCGGCCAACGCCTCGGCCCGCTCCGGCCAGCCCAAACGCGTCGGCGGCCCCTAGGCGAACCCGCTCATCCCGCCACATGGCGCCAGCCGATGCTCCTGACGCCTGGCAGCTCACGCAGCCGCCGCACGAGGGCCTCCTCGTTCACCCGCCCGCGCCGCATTCGGACGCTGAAGACGAGGCGCACCAGTCCCTCGTCGAGCTCCAGGTCAATCTCCTGGGAGTGGACGCTAAGGCCAAGGCCCTCGATGGCCTCGCGGGCGCGCTCCAGGGTGCCCTCCGCGGCCGCGGCCACGAGGTGCACCTCCCGATAGGCGTCGGCGGGCAGATAGCTCTCCAGGCGAACGAGAAGCATCAACACCGCGAGAGCCAACAGCGTGCCGGCCACGGCCAAGGCATAGGCCCCCACCCCGATGACCACGCCCAGCGACGCGGCCATCCAGATGCAGGCCGCCGTCGTCAGCCCGCGATGGGTGCTCTTGAGCTTGATAATCGCCCCGGCGCCGATGAACCCGATGCCGGTGAGCACCCCAGCCGCGATGCGGCCAGGGTCAATCCGCAGCGCCGATTCGGCGGGCAAGTGGCGATGCAGCTCCATCCAGCCCACCATGGCCATCGCGGTGGCAAGGCACACGAGGATGTGGGTGCGCAGCCCGGCAGCCCGGCCGTGGAACTCGCGCTCCAGCCCCACCAGCCCCCCCAGCACCACCGCCAGCGCCAGCGGCACAATCACCCGTTCAACCATCTCTTCGCCGCCCCACAGATTTCACCCGTCCTCCCCAACTCCTCGCCCCATGGGCCGTGCCCCGCGCCAGCTCGGGGCGGGGGGCCGGGGAACTTCGTCTTGCAACGGCTGAGCGGCCCCGCCAGCGATCTGATTCCCTGCGGCCTGCCCCTCGGTCTCTCATAATGCACCCCCCAGCGGCCCATGTCAAGGCCCCGTGGGCCTGACGCGACCCCAGTTTCCGGTCGTTCGATCTGCGCAGCCCCGAAGAGGCGCAAGACAGGGGACGACCGAAACTGGGGTCGCGTCAGGCCGGCCGCCTCTTGACAGGCCGGCCGGCCCGATGTATACAGGTAAGCAGGCAGCGACGCTACGCCGCGTCGCTCGCTCCGCGCGTTGCGACGCCGGTTGGCCCGCGCTCGACATCG
>Ga0101944_10001941_pt1 | contig 37207 bp, 31 predicted proteins | sample DewCreD2012metaG_FD_75245 | JGI IMG/M metagenome (GOLD analysis project Ga0101944, IMG submission 75245) | Hot spring sediment bacterial and archeal communities from British Columbia, Canada, to study Microbial Dark Matter (Phase II) - Dewar... ... | reverse complement strand
AATCCTTCTGAATTTTCCAAACCCGGTAAAAAAGGCATTTGATTTTGTGGAGCGCTTGGACGCATCCATTTTAAAAACGCCTTTCATTTTAAACTTCTGAGCCCGTGCATATTCTTCAATTGTTGCTTTAAGTTCACCTGCCTCCAGGGGGTAAAATTTATTGAACATTGGCATGATGAGAACCGGCGCGATATAAGAGAGAAAAATTTGGATGACGATCAATGCCCCCCAGCAATAGAGCCATGCCCAGGCGCCGGTTTTTTCAAAAAACCACAAGACAATTGAAAATACGGTGCCGCCAATTATTGCCATTAACAGCCAACTCTTAAGTATATCCGCAAAAAATGTTTTTACGGTGGTTCTGTTAAACCCGTATTTCTCTTCTATGACAAACGTCGCATAAGCAGAAAAGGGAATATGTATGATCTGCGAGACAAACAGGAGGATGCCGGCGAAAATGAGTCCCGTTGGGATAGATCCCAGATTAAAACTCCGGGCAAAGGCATCCACATAATTGAAGCCACCAAACAGTATGAAGGAAATCGTCAGTGCAGTGAAAAAAGTGTCGGTGATTATTCCAAACCGGGTGTAGTCCTTCAGATACTGCTGCGATTTTTTATAGTTATCTGCGTCATAATATCCGACAAACTCTTCCGGCAAGTCAGTTTTGAGATATTTTATGTTCAGTATCTCAACAACGACTTCGAGGAGATAGCTGCCAATCAGGATAGCCAGAATAAACAAAAGATAAACATTCATAGTTCGCTCAACGCGATATATTTCCTTTCTTGAAAAACTGTTCTATTCTGTACCCTCAGGGATTTTGTTGCCTGAAGATGTTATATAGCAAAAATGGTGTGCCCCGTCTATTCAGCATTTTTAGCCGCACCGTTCAACAATAATGAACACCTGGCGAACGTCGGAGAAAAAAAGAAATATTTTAATTGGGCAAGTTTTTATTGGAAAATTTTTTCGCAGGGCATTAAAATTTCAAGTATAAATGTTCAAACACAGGAGGAAAATCTTTTATGAAAAAATGCCATATTGAAACGTGCATGATTGGTTCTATTGCAGTATTAATGGCTGGTATCTTTTTTGCCGGACAAGCGTGGGCACTGGAGATTTCCAGCCAGGATTTTAAACATAATCAGCCGATGCCTGCAATACATAGCTGCGATGGGCACAATATATCCCCCCAGCTATCCTGGTCAGGAGCGCCGGACGGCACAAAAAGTTTTGCCCTCACCTGTATTGATCCGGACGCCCCGATGGGAGATTTTATACACTGGCTAGTCTATAATATACCGGCCAGTGCGAAAGGAATTCCCCGCGGCGGACCCTTGCCTGAAGGAGCAACTGAGGTCGCGAATGATTTTGGCAAAACCTCATACGGTGGTCCCTGTCCCCCGTCCGGCACTCACCGATACTTTTTTACCCTCTATGCATTAAAAACTAAAAAGCTCGCCGGATTAACCAAAGATAATTTTATTAAAATGGTCAGGGAAAATCAGCTTGCCACTGCACAGATTATAGGGCTTTACAAACGCCCGTAGTAGCATTCTTTTGCTTTAAAATCCTTTATTGTGGAAAACTGGCTGGCATAATATTGCGAAATCAACAAAAATCGGAAAAATAATGTAACTATTTAATTTTACTTATCTTATTAATTGCTCAAAAATTGAGCAAAATGCGTGTCCCCCTTGTTTATAGCCTGTTTTATCACCTGAACAGGATGGTTTTCCACAGGCTTTTCACATTTCCTGTGGATTACCTCCAGGGCATGGATGAAAAAAATCAATTTTAGCTGTCTATGAAATTGTGCTTGATTTTTCCGCCTATCTCTGACCCTCGCGGGCCTCATTTAGCACCTGCTGCGCTGGCGGCAGCAGTACGCAGGGCCGGATTTGATGTCATTCTCAAGGACGTGGATTTGGAAATGGCGCTTTATCTGCTCCATCCAGCAACCCTGAAAGCGTATTTGCAAAAAGCAGTCGCCAAGCTCAAAACACTGGACATCCACCGGGAAGGCGCAGACTGGGAAATGCTCAACTGGCGGCAGCGGCTGAGCCAGTGCCTGGCAGAAGCGCGCGAGATAATTCCTGCAATGCAGGAACATATACAGGTGCTGAAGGGCAATGCATTTTATGACCGCACGGCCTATTTTGCCGCACGCAAAGCAATTGACCGCGCCCTTGATCTGATATGTGCCGTCCATGACTATAAGGTGCGGTATAAAATGGACGGCCAGATTTTTACAACCCGTTACAAGGAGTATCAGCTTAAGGAATTGCTGCAGGCAGTAGACAATACTGAAGCAAATCTTTTTGGCTTGTTCTATCCGTCTGTGGCCATTCCCCAAATATGTGCGGAACGTCCCGATCTGGTAGGCATTTCTATTCTCAATTTTCAGCAGGTCGTTCCGGGATTGACCCTGGCAAAACAGCTTAAAGAAAAAGGCTTGAAAGTTGTCGTCGGCGGCACGGTGTATACCAAATTTATAGAATCATTAAAAACAGCGCCGGAATTCTTCACCTTATGTGATGCCGTTGTCGTGTATGAAGGAGAGACGGCGCTCATTGCGCTGCTTCAGGAAATTAAACAAAACCCCGCCCGTCCTGATTTCTCGCGTATTCCAAATTTAGTTTGGTGCGACGGCAAACGGGTGGTTGTGAATGAGCCCTTTCGTTCTGAAGATCTTTCCCTGCTGCCTGCGCCGGATTTTAACGGATTACCCCTTGATGCTTATTTTGCACCGACCCGGGTGCTGCCGTATAATCTTGGCAAAGGCTGCTACTGGAATCGCTGCAGGTTCTGTGAAATTTCCTTTATCAATAACCTTGCAGGAAACAGCTATCGCCTCAAACCGGTGCGGCTGATTGTGGATCAGCTTGAGGAACTCTCGGCGCAGTATCAGACGCCATATTTCCAGTTTACTGATGAATCGTGCGCGCCTGACCTGCTTGAAGAAATCGCAGAGCTCATTATTGAACGAAATCTTACGCTGCGCTATCTGTGTTATGCGCGGCTTGAACCAGGGTTTTCGGTTCGGCGACTGCAAAAGCTTTATAGGAGCGGTCTGCGTAAATTGCTGTTTGGGCTTGAATCAGGCTCTGATTACATCCTCAATGCAATTAATAAAGGGATTACTGCGGCGCAGGCAGAACAGGTGCTGCACAACTGCACGGCTGCCGGAGTTAAATTCCGGCTGTTTGTTATTCTTGGTTTTCCAGGTGAAACGCTTGAGCACGCATGGGAAACAAGAAATTTTCTCCGGCGCAATGCAGCGCTGCTGGCGGATCCGCTTAACAGTTTTGAGGTCAACTTGTTTCATTTAGACAGCAATTCGTGTTACGGTAGGCAGAGTGCTGATTTTGGCATTGAATGCTTGCAGAAAGGCACCGGCGAATTTTATTTAGGCGGGGACCGCTTCCAATTCACGGAGGGAATGGATAAACGCACGCTGCACCAGTTTGCGCGGGAAGTGCGTCATGAGCTTTATGAACGTGCTGCTGTGCCGCTCAAACACAGCGGCTGGGAAGAATATTCGCTCCTGACGATATGCCATAAGGAAAAAGAAACAGCAAAAGAAACGGTGAATAGTGAATAGTGAATAGTGAATAGTGAAAGAATGGATCTTATGGAAAAACAAAAAACTTCCAAATGCTATGGCTGGCGAGGGAAAATTCTGCGGGTCAATCTCACCGCTAAAACAATTCAGGAAGAGGATTTGCCGGAAGAATTAATGACCGGTTATATTGGCGGGTCCGGGCTTAATGCGCGGCTGTTATATGACTTGTTGCGCGGCAATCCGCAGACAGATACCCTTTCACCCGATAACCCTCTTATTTTTGGATGTGGCCCTGCGGTAGGAACGAACTTTCCGTGTGCGACCAGGTTTACGGTGACGGCCAAGAGTCCGTTAACGGGAATTTTCGGCGATTCAAATGCAGGAGGATATTTCGGCATACAGGTCAAAAAAGCCGGTTATGATCATATTGTTATCACTGGCGCCTCAGAAACGCCGATTGCCTTGCTCATTAAAGAAGGAACTCCCGCGCAATTGATTGATGCCCAAGACCTGTGGGGGCGTGACACCTATGAAACTGATGCGTTGATTGAGAAAAAATTTGGCGCATGCGAATCAGCTCGCATCGGTCCCGCGGGAGAACATCTTGTCCGCTACGCAAATATTTTTTCCGGCAGAAAACGGGTGGGCGCAAATGGCAGAGCAGGCATGGGATGCGTAATGGGATCAAAGAAATTAAAAGCCATTATAGTCAGTGGTTCGGGAACAGTACCGGTAGCGGATAAAAACAAGCTTGATGAACTGGCTTCCCGCTATCGGGAAATCTGGGGGAAAGGTCCGGGCACTGCGGCAAATGCAGAATATGGAACCCTGATGCTCATTGCCCAGATCGGCGCTGAAGTCGGCATAAAGAATGATCAGGAAAAAATAAGCGAAGAACAATTGAACCGCTATGACTTGGGGGAATTTATCACTCGGTATAAACGCGGCAAAACAGCCTGTTACCGCTGTCCGGTTGGCTGTTCCCAGAAGTGGGGCATTGATGAAGGCCCGTATCGGGGCGAAAGCGGCGATAAAATAGAATTCGGCCATTATTTGCATCTTGGCCCGTTGCTGGGCGTATTTGATTTCCCGTCAGTGTTTCATTTGTCAGATCGTATAAATCGGCTGGGCATGGACTGCACCCAGTTTGGCTGGAACCTTGCCATGGCCATGGAATGCTTCCAGCGTGGCATATTAGGCTCCGAGGCTACCGATGGCATTGAGCTTGACTGGGGAGACGTTGAAATGATCTCGCGCCTGATGGAAAAAGTTGCAAGCCGGGACGGCTTTGGCGACATTCTGGCGGAAAACATCCCGGAAATGATCCGCAGACTGGGACCAGCGGCAACGCCCTACGGCTTTCATACCAAGGGGATGACCTTCCCTTACAATCGCAAAGAGGTTTTGCCGATGAGCCTGGCTTCGTCGGTTGCCGCCCGCGGCGCCGATCACATGAAGGGGCATCCATTCTCCGGCCTGGTCGGGGCCCAAGAGATGCTGGAACGAATCTTCGGTCCGGACATTCCGGCAGAGATCACCGATCCCCGCAGTCCGGTGGCAAAGGGCCGTGTCGTCTGGTGGCATGAAAATTACAAAATGGTGATGGATTCCTTGGGGCTTTGCTTCATTCCTATTGCGGCTACGTCCATTTATGGTGAGCCGCTGATTTTAATTGAAGAGTTAGGAGAAATTTACCAGGCGATTACGGGCAAGGATGCCGGCACGCTGTTTGCCGCTGGCGAACGGGCATGCCAGGTGGAAAAATCCTTTAACGCGCTGCTGGGAATTAGTAGAAAAGATGATATTCGGCAAGGCACCACACGCGGACAGGAAGACCCGATTCATCATCCGGGCATGCTTGATGAGTATTATTTTTACCGCGGTTGCTCCACTGAGGGCATGCCGACCCGCAAACGCCTCGAGGAGTCCGGGCTTGCAGATATAGCAGACGATCTTGCCCGGGCAGGAAAAGTTGCAAATCGCGAGTGTCCGCCTATTGAAGATCTGGTGGCACACACGTAGTCTGCAAGAGTCAGAATAGATTTTTAAGAAATGCGTCGCTAACACCGAGTCTCGAACCACTAAGATATGTTTTTTTTCATAGCCGGCATTCAGCCCAAGACCAAAACACTTGATAAAACCCCTCGATTTTGCCCTGTGTGCGGCATGCAGCAGGCATATCTGAAAAGAATAGACCATTACCTGAGCCTTTTTTTCATCCCCCTGGTTCCAGTCAAACAGGGGCAGCCCTTTCTTGTATGTGAAAACTGCGAGCGAGTCCGGATTGAAAAAGAGCACCAGTATGAGGCACCGTCATGGGATGCTGAAAAACGATGCCGGTCGTGTGGCAGGGCTTTAGAAAAGGATTTTTTGTTTTGTCCGTATTGCGGCAGACAGTTGTAAATGGGGAATGAAGGTTGCAGGTTGGGAAATTAATTCTTTAGTTTGAATCGCACAATCCGCATTATGCAGACCCTCACACTCAATCCCAAATCCCGAACCACTCACCATGCCTGCGTTGATGTTTATTATCATGGGGATCAGGCTGTTGCCGCATGTATTGTTTTTGCAGACTGGCGCCATGACCGCATTACACACACCGTCATATCCCGCATAAAGCACATCAAACCCTACCGGCCCGGCAAATTTTTTGAACGGGAACTGCCATGCATTCTGCACGTGCTCAAAAAAACAACAGTTTTGCCTGACGCGGTTGTAATTGACGGATATGTGTGGCTTGATGAACATTCCCCCGGTCTGGGCGCACACCTGTATCATGCTCTGGGCGGTAACATTCCAGTAATTGGTGTTGCCAAATCAAGGTTCAAAGAAACGCTTTATGCGCAAAAAGTTTTCCGCGGCAAAAGCCACCGCCCGCTCTATGTTACCGCTGCCGGTATTGATCCAAAATCGGCAGCAGATTGCATCCGACAGATGCATGGCGCATTTAGAATCCCGACTCTTTTGAAAAAGGTTGACGACTTGTGTAGAAAAGGGCAAGAAATTTGAGGAACAGAAAGAGAATTCGTAAGCCGTTACTCGTGACTCGCGTTTCGTGTGCGGTATTACGATCATATTTTTAAAAGAACGAACGGCGTTGGGGCAGGGATTGTTATACCCGGTTTTAGCTAAGCATCGCTTCGTCAGTGTTTTGCAGTAATAAAATAATTTTATGATAGACCAACAGCAGGCAATGCTTGATAGTCTCTATTTCCTGCGCATCCCTGTGCCTGAACGGCAGGGCGAACAACAGGTGCAGGAAGAAGACGAGGAAAAGAAGGAGGAAGAAAAACCTATCCTCTGCGCTCAGTGCAACGCTATTATTACCCGTCCGGCAGAACGTATTGAAGTTCAGGCGGCACATCAGCATACTTTTTTTAATCCGTATGGCATTATATTTCAAATTGGCTGTTTCCGGCAGGCCCCCGGATGCCGGTATCTGGGGCCTGCCACGGAAGAATTCAGTTGGTTTCCGGGGTATAGCTGGCGAATCGCGATTTGCAAATCCTGTCTGACTCATTTAGGCTGGCTCTATACTGCGCCGGATAAGGAAGGATTCCATGGCCTGATTCTTGATTGTCTGATTCAACCTGAATAAAAACAGGGGACAGACATGAGGTCACGGTATGCTTAATCTATTGCCCGAGCGTTTTAGGAATCCTTCCTTTTGTAGCTGATTGAGAGTGTCTTTTATCTTTTGCACAGGAATATTAAGCCGTTTTATTAAGGATGATTCAGTAATAAGCGGGCGTTCTGTTATAATTCTAATAACAATTCCTCTAACCTGTCTGTTTGAACCCGCAAACGTTCCCTGACGCTGATAATGGGCACTTTTCCGAGAAGGATTTGGAAGGGATTTTTTCAGCATCGCGCCGTAGTCCATGAGCGCGTTATACCACTCCCGCGGATTTCTTGTGTCCAGTGTTTGCCTTACCAGGGGAAGCAGTTCCCGGTCATGCACGTCTGTTTGCCCCTGAAAGAAACAGTGGATAAAAACACTGCGAATATTGGTTTCAATAAAGGTTACCGGCTGGTTGAAGGCAAAGGCTACAATTGAAGCAGCGGTGTTTTTGCCAATGCCGGGAAACGCCATCAATTCTGCCGTCGTTTCTGGTAGTCGGCCATTATAATCTTCCACCACGTGTTCGGCAATCTTTTTCAGAAACAGCGCCCGACGGTTATACCCCATTCCCTGCCAGATCTGAAGTATCTCACGCAATCGTGCTGCAGCCAGAGACATAAAATCAGGAAAAGCCGCTATAAACAGCGGATACTTCTGCAGAACTCTTTCCACCTGGGTCTGCTGAAGCATGACTTCTGAGACAAGGATGTGATAGGGATTGGTGGTTTTTCGCCACGGCAGGTTACGGCCATGTTGGCGATAGTAATAGTAAATTTTTTTGCGGAATGCACGAATCGCAACAGAAGACAGGGTCAGGTATGATTGATGAACTGGCATTGCATCGGTTTATGGGCGAACTGTGCGGTCGTTCCTGTTTCCCTTCCCCTTCATGGGGAGGGGAAACAGGAAGGGAGTGGAGATTTCTTTCTCAGATTATCGCCTGAATATTTATGGTATCCTGAACAAGTTTACCTAACAATTCAATTTTTTGTTTATCATCCCTGGTCAAGAGCGGTTCAATGCTGTCTATCCGGCGTGCAGTCTCATAGGTGTCGTAAGTAACCATCAACATGGGAACCTTGCGTTCTGCTGCCTTTGAAATAATGTGCGATGGCGGCACAACATTATTGGTCAGGATGATACCCACAGCCTGATAATCAAGCGCCACGAGAATCATATCAGTGCGGTCGCCGCCAGTAATCATCAGGATTCCTTCTTTTTTCAGGAGCGGCTGCTGAAGTGCGGCATTGACCGACATGGCGCCAATAAAAATATTTTTTACCGTACGGTTCAAGTATTCTTCGCCAGTTACGACCTTGGCAAACAGGCGCTCGCTCAGATAATTGACGGAGAAATAGGTCAAATCTTTCTGATAGGGAATAACCCCGAGAATCGGGACGCCGATTTTTTGAATTTGGGGCAAGTAAGTCTCCTTAAAATCGTCAATGTTTTGGATCTTGTTAATAATGACTCCTTTGAAGGATATGCCGCTCAGATCCATATTCTTTTTTACGTAGGTAATATCGTCAAAGACGGTGTTTTCGTCACCGCTGATAACGATAATTAAATTTCCGCCGATATACCGCGCCAGTGAAACCGCATCAAGGTAAACCGAAATACCATAGGCCAGATCTTTGCCGCCTTCAACAAACAGAATATCTTTGCCCTGTGCCATGTTGGCTGCCAGTTCCGCAACCTTCTCCCGGGTGATTTTCTCGTCATACATGTAGCGCAGTTTTGAATGGTCAAAGCCGATACTCATATCCTCTGGGTTTTCACTGAGCGTAAAGATATTCGCAATCAGGGCTGAATCATAATCCCAAAGCCGCTTTTTATTGTAAATCAGCCGATCGCCAAACGGCTTCAGATAGCCAATTTTTTTGTTAAGAGCTTTAGACAGGCCAACCATCACAGTGGTTTTACCGGCATTTTTTCTCAATGACGCAATAATAATCTTATTCATGTTTGTTACTCCTATCAAATTTTGAAAGTAAAATTCTCACATCAACAGCCTTCACACCCCTGCCTTCATAGACCCGCAGCGGATTGATTTCAATATCAGAAATGCGCGTGCATTTTTGAATAATTGAGCCTAGTTTAATAATCACCTCTGCCACACCGTCAATGTCCTTTTTCTCCTCGCCGCGAACACCCAGCAGAAGGGGGTAAGACCTGATGTCTTTAATCATATTCATGATCTCTGTTCGTCCGGACGGGAAATAGCGAAACGTTACATCCTTCATGACTTCTACGTAAATGCCGCCCAGACCCACCATAACGATCGGTCCAAAGGTGGCGTCGCGCCGCGCGCCAACAATAAGTTCCGTACCCGGCTTAACCATCTCGGCTATCTCAACGCCTTCTATGAGGGCGCCGGGATTGTAAGCCCGGCAGTTCTGCATAATTGCCTGGTAGGCATCAATAACTTCATTGCGATTTTCCAAATCCAGCGCAACGCCTCCGGCATCACTTTTATGCACAATATCCTTGGACACCACTTTCATGACCACAGGATACCCGATATCTTCCGAGCAGCGCACCGCTTCATCAAGGTTTCGGGCTATTGAACTTTTGGGGATTTCTATCCCCGCAAGCTTCATTATGGTCTGTGCTTCATGTGCCAGGAGAAAGAACCTATTTTGCTCAATAGCATGAGCCGCAATGCGCTCAAGCGCTTCGGCATCAATGTCAGCCATAACCGCTTGATCCGGAGAGGCATTTCTATAATGGTAGTACCGGAACAGCGCACCCATACAGGACACCGCTTCATAGACATCGCCAAATACCGGGATATTCTGATCCCGGCACAGGTTAATGCAGTCTCGGGATTTTCTACCGCCGAATACCGAAAAAACCAGTGGTTTGCCTCCCTCGCGGTATTTCTGTGAATTTTCAATAATCATCCGGAACAGATTCTCTGAGTCAAACACCGCCGTTTCGCAGTACAGGGCCATAACGGCGTGCATGTCCTTATGGTTAAGCGCAGCGTCAAGGGCGAGCGTATATTCTGTGCGTCCAGCCTGGCCGGTAATATCAATGGGATTTTTAGTCGAGCCGAAGTCAGGCGTTACCGGTGCAAATGTTTCTTTCAGTGTAGCAGCGTCATCATAAAGCGTGATGCCGTATTTTTCCGAGGCATCTGTGGCAATAACGCCAATGCCGCCGCCATTGGTGATTATAACCGTATTATCGCCGGGCGGGGGCGGGGACGTGGCAATGAATTTACACCAGTCAAATCCCTCATTTACCGATTCTGCGCGCAATACCCCGCACTGGCGCATAATATCATCAAACACTTCATCCGAACCGGCAAGCGAACCGGTGTGGGATGCGGCAGCAATGGCACCGCGCGCCGAACGGCCGGATTTCAAGACAATAACCGGCTTCACTCGGGTCGCTGCCGAGAGAGCCTTAATAAGTTTTTCCCCGTCCTGGACACCCTCTATATACATAAATATGACCCGGGTTTGCTCCTGCGGCACCAAATATTCCAGCAGGTCTGCTTCGTCAAGATCAGATTTATTGCCGACCGACACAATTGCCGACAACCCCAGGTGTTCTATGGCAGTCTTGCCGATCATGCCCAAGCCCAGAGCGCCGCTCTGCGTAATAATGGCAACGCTGCCCGGTTCTGGACAACTCGCAGAAAAAGTGGCATTGAGGGAGCTGACACAGGAATAGATGCCGAATATATTCGGTCCCTGTATGCGCATACCATGCGCACGGGCGCAGGCAACTATTTTGCGCTCCTCTTCCACATTTCCCACCTCGGCAAAACCGGACGTAATAATAGAGGCAAATTTAACCCCTTTTTGGGCGCAGCTTTTAACCGCCTCAAAGACAAATTTTGCTGGAACCACAATAGACACTAAATCAATTTCATCCTCAACGTCCTCGATAGTTTTGTAAACTCGCCGGCCGCAAATTTCTCCGCCCCGAGGATTTATTGGATAAACCCTACCGGTATAACCGCCGGAGACGATGTTATCGGTTACATGATAGCCCAGCTTGTTTTTATCATGTGAAGCGCCGATCACTGCTACTGCGCGCGGCTCAAACAAATATTTTATATCTGGCACGTTATCACTCATTGGACACCTCTACCCGTCGTCATGTTTTACTCCTTCACCCATATCCTGTTGCAATTTTTTACCCGCTGATTCCTCATCCGAGCCCGGCTCCGTTCCAAAAAAAGCTCCCCGTTATCACTCTCTTCAAACGCGTTATTCTTCATTGCGATGTAACTCGTTGCCACTCAATATATAGTCTCTCATCAGGACGCGCTTTATTTCATACCCTCTTTGAGGCGGTCAACTGCCGGCTCATGGTATAATACTTCCTGTTGATACAACGCCTGTATCTGGTCGGTGTTGTAGCCCAGAACCGTCGTAAGAATTTCTTCGGTATGTTCGCCCAGCAGCGGCGCATGCCCGCGCACGCCAGTCGGCGTTTCAGACATTTTGAGGGGGCTTCCATACATACGCACCGTGCCGATAAACGGCTGCTCAACTTCAACCATCATCTCCCGCGCCTTGATTTGCGGATCGGAATCTGCCAGTTCCTTTATGGAACGGACGCGCAGGCAGGGGCACCCGTTTTCCTCAAGCTTTCGTTCTGCCTCCTCAACAGAATCCTGCGACATCACCCACTCTTCTACAACCCTGTGAATAAAGGGCGCATTCTCTTCCGTACAGCGGGTGGAAACCGTCGCCGCCCGCGGATCCGAGAGCAGCCACTCGTAGTCTTTACCCATGGTCTTGACAATTGCTTCCCAGCGCGGCTGTGTCAGTGAAGCTATGGTTATGTAGCCATTTTTTCCCTTGTAAATACCGTAGGGCGCATACCCGGGGTGATGGCGGCCAATCTTTGGCGGATCGACCGGCTTGCCAATGGCGCTGCTAATCAAATACCAGGGCAGCGTATTTTCATGAAACGCAAACAGACAATCCATCATGGAAATATCTATATTCTGCCCAAGGCCGGTTTTTTCCCTGCAATACAGCGCTCCGTTGATTGCTACTGCAGCATTCACCGAGGCCGTCATGTCGCCGATCGAAACCGGAGCTATTTGCGGGTTTACATTCTGATCAGTCCAGCCGCTTGCTCCCTGGGCGATCATGTCGTAGCCCGGCTTATGGCTGTATGGGCCCCAGTGGCCAAAACAAGAGACCGAACAGTAAATAATGTCTTTCTTGATTTTTTTAACTGATTCATAATCCAGCCCGAGACGTTCCATCACGCCGGGCGCAAAGTTCTCAATCAATACATCGCTTTTTTTAATCAGTTCATGGACCAGTTGCATCCCCTGGGGGTTCTTCAGGTTGATACAGATACTCTTTTTGCCGCGGTTACAATTTAAATTATAGGAACTCTGTGTTACCCCATTGTGGGTAACACGCAACGGCAGGTGGCGTTCATTAGTGCCATCTTTATACCGTTCCACTTTAATGACATAGGCTCCCATATCGGCAAGAATTCTGGTTGCAAAGGGCCCTGCCAATACCCAGGTGAAATCTAAAATAGTGACGCCGTTTAAAGGTCCAGGTTTGAGTTGTTGCATAGTCATCCTCCCATAGTGAGCTGAAAGTCCTGTATGCTCTGTGCTCGTTTATGTTTCAGGTTTGCCCTATGCGCCTTCAGCGCACAGGCGCATATCAATCGCTCTTTAATAGTTATCCCATGCCAAACCTCCCGCAGATTAAGGTTTTTCATAACGACGCAATCCACTTAACAGGTATTAATGTATGATCTCCCGTGGTTATGAAGGCAAAATTCATGCAGAGGGAGCTTTCTGTCTGCCAATAAAATGAAAATACCCGTCTTCGTCCATGTAGGCATAATCACCGGTATGCAGCCATCCATCGCGTATGGTTTCGCGGGTTGCTTCAGCATCTTTATAGTAGCCCTTCATGATGGTTCTGCCCGGTTCACCGTGAACGATTAGCTCGCCCACAGTGCCGGGAGAGACTTCTGCCCCATTGTGGTCAACCACTTTGACGGCAGTGCCCAGCCGGGGGATACCCACACAATTTTTTTTCATGATGCCATCAAGAGGATTGATGGTGGTTGCCCCTAATGTTTCGGTCATACCCCACAAATCACACAATTTGACCTGAAAGCGTGATTCAAAGGTATCCCACTCCTCATCACTCACTGCAATGGCATACATGATCAGGCGCAGGGCGTTGCCTGCATCGTGCTCTGTTGGCGGTTCTTTGAGAATCATGCGCACCATTGCTCCCACGAGGCTTGCGGTGGTCGCTCGATGGCTCCGCACCTGTTCCATATAGCGGGCTGCGTTGAACTGTTCAATGAGTATTAATGTCGCTCCGGCGACAAGCGTCGGCATCAGAGAGATAAACAGGGCGTTAATATGAAACAGCGGCAAGGTGAGCATGTGCCGGTCTTCCGGAACCACTTTCCATGCCTGCGCGCCAAAGATCCCTGCAAACAACGCATTGGCATGAGTCAACTGGACTGCTTTGGGACGCACCGGAGCATGGTTAAACAGCATCATCAGGTCATCTTCAACACTGATGGAGACCTCTGGCACCTGCACAGAGGCCTCTTTCAGTTCATCAGCCATAATTGTGGCGTTGGGGAAGAGTCGTGCATTGGGATACTCCGGCGAGGTTTTCACCAGAAATATGTGCTGCAGTTTTTTGCACGTGCCGGCGATGCTGGTGCACAGGTCCATATAGCCCGGCTCGGTAATAATCCCGACACAGTCCGCAAAATCAATGAAGTATTCCATCTCCAGCGCTCCGGAGAGTATATTGGTGGGGACCATTATGGCGCCGATTTTGGCAAGCGCAAACAAGGAAAAAAGGTATTCGGGTGAATTCAGTAAATGAATGGCAATTTTGTCGCCCTTTTTTATGCCTTTGCTGAGGATTATATTGGCATAACGGTTGACGATCTCATCAAACTGCCGGTAGGTATAGGTCACAACGTATCCCTCGGCATCTTCAAAGACGATAAATTCCTTGCTGCCAAACCTATGAACTTTATCTTCTAAGACCCTGCGCAGATTTCTGGTTCCAATAATATCCATAATTGTCCTGTGCTGTGGTTTTTTTCATGAGCGCTGTTAACATCAACGGATACACAGCGCTGGGGGTTATTTTGTGCTTTCTCTAAACGTCATTTTCAGCTCATACACATATTCGCTGCGCCGCTTCTCAATGTCAAAACCCATTTTTTCAAACAGATTCATCATCGGGCGGTTCTCAACCAGCACCTCGGCAGTAAAGCCCAGCAGCCCTTGGCGTTTTGCCAGATAGGTCAGATAGGAAAGCAGTTCGGTGCCGATGCCGCGGCCCTGAACATCGTCCCGCACCACCACGCCAACCTCGCCGGTATGCGTGCCTTCATCAATGCCGTACTGCGCGACACCCAGAATTTCTTCTTTTTCCTTGTCCGTTGTTACCGCCAGGATGACCATCTCCCGGGTATAGTCTATGACCGCAAACTCCTGCAGGCGCTCATGGGGCATATCGCGCCGCGCAGAAATAAAGCGCCGGTATATGGTTTGGTCTGAAAGCGAATAAAAGAAATCTTTAAGCAACGGTTCATCGCTGATTTTTACCGGTCGCAGCACAATCTCAAGGCCGGTTTTAGTGGTGCGGCGTGTTTCCAGGATTTCGGGATATTCTCCCTTCTTCCCGGGAATAAACGCTTGATCTTTAAAAATGTATCCCAGTTTTTTCGCCTCTTCAATGAGCCAGGGTCTGAACTTGGGATGGGCAATTGAAATGAGATCCATAGCGCGCTCGCGGACATTTTTTCCGTGCAGATACACAATGCCGTATTCAGTTACCACGTAATGAATATCGCTGCGCACCAGGGTTACGCTTGCGCCTTCGTCAAGGCAGGGAACAATACGGGAGAACTGCCCGTCATTTGAGGTCGAACGGACCGCAAGAATAGTCTTGCCGCCGGGAGCCAGCAGCGTGCCGCGCATAAAGTCCGCCTGACCGCCAACACCGCTGTAAAAACGCTTGCCGATAGACTCTGCCGTCGCCTGACCGGTGAGGTCAATCTGCAATGCGGCATTTATGGCAGTCATGTTTTTTTGACTGGCGATTATTAGTGGATTGTTGGTGTAGTCAATCGTTCTGAATTCAACGCTGGGATTATCGTTGAGAAAATCATAGGTAACTTTATTGCCCATACAGAATGATGCAACGGTTTTCCCCCGATCAAGGCTCTTTCGGGAATTATCAATAACGCCGCCCTGCATGAGCGCTACCACGCCTGGAGTCAGCAGCTCGGAATGGACGCCGAGATGTTTCTTAGTGTGCAGATGCGTCAGGATGGCATTGGGGATGCTGCCATACCCCACCTGAATCGTATCGCCATCCTGCACAATGCGGGCGATGTAATTGCCAATGCGGTCGGCAATGTCGTCGGGCACATGCGTCTCAAACTCCAGAAGCGGCTCATCGTGATGAATGATGTAATCAATATCAGAGACATGGATAAAGGTATCGCCATGGAGCCGCGGCATCTGTTGATTAACCTGGGCGATAATCAGCTTTGCATTTTCTGCAGCGGCTTTGACAATATCCACGCTTATGCCGAGGCTGACATAGCCGTGTTCATCGGGCATTGAGGTTTGAATCAATGCGACATCCACTTTTACGATACCCCGGTAAAACAGAGCGGGGATCTGGGAGAAGAATATGGAACTGTAGTCTGCGAGACCGGAATTAACGGCATCGCGGGTATTATCGGTAATAAAAAAAGAGTTGTGGCGAAAGTTGCGCTTGAACTTTTCGTCCGCATAGGGGGCAAGTCCCAGGGTCCAAACGTGCATGACTTCTGCGTCAAAAAAGGCTTTGGGATTGGCATTGACATAATCAATCAGGGCACGCACCAGATACTGGGGCTCCCCACATGCTGTGCCAATAAAAATTCGGTCGCCGGGATGGATGTGCGAAAAAATAGCATTCTCGGAAGCGAATTTAGCAGGATAGTGTTTTTTTATTTCTTCGAGTTTGTCCATACGGTCCCTTGCTTATTTTAGCAGTCGTCTTGCGTGATGCATTAAAGCCCCTCATCAGCCGGTGGCTTTTGTCCCTTTGCCATAATAATTTGATACGTCGCGGGAATGCCGACAGACGGCAACGCAAAACGCTGTTCATAGACCGCACACATGCGCTCCCAGACTGCCCGTAAGCCCAATCCCCTGTTTCTGCGCAGGGAAGCATTTTGTGCCCCCATCCCCTTTATGGCGCGCATGAGTTCCGCAACGCTGGCATACACCTCTCTGACCACGGTGGTGCTGGCACAATACCCCATGAAACCAGCTTCATGGAACAGCGCTAAAACTTTTTGCTCTGACCAGTCCAGGGAAAGGGCCTCGCCAGCGCCGTAACCGGTTTCGTGGCACGCCTGCTCATAACACTGCCGCAGTTCTGCAAATGTGCCCCCCCCAAAGATAGAACATAAAAATACACCGCCTGGCTTAAGCACGCGCCTGACTTCCCGAAATGCCCGGGCAGCGTCAACCACCCACTGCAAGGTAAAACCTGCCAGCGCCAGATCAAAACTGCTTTCCCGATACGGAAGAAATTCCGTATCAGCAGCAATAAACAGGTTATTGTCCAAGGTCAGGGATTTTTTAGCGCGTGCACAGGCCAGCATATTAAGAGCTATATCACAACCGTGAATATGCGCTGCAGGATATTTTTCTGCCAGGCGAGCGGTCATGGTTCCGGTTCCCATGCCAATGTCAAGAATTTCTGACGGCGCCGAGCCATTGAGCAATTGCAGCAGCACCCGCGACTGGGAGTCCTGCAGGCCGGCATATTGATCATAGGTATGTGCATGCCGGTTGAAGGATTTTTTTACAAATGTTTTGTCAATAGTGCTCATTGAATTTGGCGAATAAATGTTCTCACGGTTCGGTGCACGCGATCGGCCGCCGTAAGAAAAGGGGCATGCCCGGCCCCGTCTATAATGGCAAGTTGTGCATCGCGCACTGTATGCGCCATATATGCTGACGCTGCTGGTAAACAAATCCGGTCACATGAGCCATGAATAAAAAGACTGGGCAGCGTTATCTGGTTCAAAAGCGGCCGCAGATCTTCCCGCTGTAAGGACTCCAGCGCTTCGCAGGCAATGTGCGGCTGCGGCGCGCGACGTATATCTGCCACAAGGGAATAAATGTGTTCGTTTTCACCTGCGTTAAAGCCCTCGTCTGAAAATATCTGCGCATAAAAATTTGACATCCCGGCGGCAAAATCCCTTTTAAGCTGGCGCAGAAGGCTATACGCGGTCGCGCGCGGGACGCCATGGGGGTAATTATCACGCGCTATCAAAGACGGTGTGCCGCTGATGAACACCAGGGAGTCTATGCGCGCACTGGACTGCGCACACAATTTTAATAGCACGGATACCCCCATTGACCATCCTATGGCCGTAGCATTATGCACGTTCAGATCAGTCACCAGCGCTTCAATATCAGCGGCAAAGCGCCCCAGATTATACGGCCCGGGAAGTGCCGCGGATTTGCCATGGCCCCGCAGATCAACTGCGATCACCGTATAGTCAGCAGAAAAGTCCTCTCTAAAAAATTTCCAGACCGATGAATCCATCGCCCATCCATGAATCAACAGGATAGGCTTTCCGTTTCCTTCGATAAAATAACAGGGCAGGGTAGTCATAGGCTTGTTGTCATAACGCCAACCGTTGATGTTGCGCTCGCTTTAGATAAGCCGGTGCTTTTTACCCACCCGTTCCAGAACTTCAAGCGCCCAGCGCAGGTCTTCTTGGGTATGAACCGCGGAAACCGTGATGCGCAAACGCGATGAGCCTTCAGGCACCGTGGGCGGACGGATTGCCTGGATAAACAGCCCCTCGTGAAACAGGCTCTCAGAAATACTCACGGCTTGTCTGGCATCACCTACTAAGATGGGGATAATAGGTGTTTCACTATTAAGGGTATTAAATCCTCTCTGGGTAAGACCCTCTTTAAAGAGGCGCACATTCTCCCACAGGGCGATTCGCCGTTCCGGTTCCTGTTCAAGCAAGTTCAGCGCCTCCCGAGAGCTTGCCATAACAGCAGGAGTTAACGCAGTGGTAAAAATAAACGCCCGGGCCCGGTTAATCAATAGTTCCCGCAGCTCGAGTGAACCTGCCACAAACGCGCCAAAGCATCCTAGCGCTTTTCCCAGTGTGCCCATAATTATATCGCATTTCCCTTCCAGGCCAAAATGTTCGGCAGTTCCGGCACCGCTGCTGCCCAGAACGCCGGTTGCATGCGCATCATCAATGACAATGAGCGCCGCGTATTGTTCAGCGAGCTCAACCAGCCGGGGCAACGGGGCAATATCGCCATCCATGCTGAAAACACCGTCAGTCACGATAATACGGCGTCGGAACCGATGCCCCTGTTTGAGCAACGATTCAAGCGTTTCTGTATCCCTATGGGGAAAAACTTCAACATGAGCCCGGCTCATACGGCAACCGTCTATAATGCTGGCGTGATTTAGTTCATCGCTATAGATTACATCCCCGTGCTCTCCAATAGTGGAAAGCAGTCCAATATTTGCCATATAGCCGGTACTGAACACCAGCGCTGCTTCGGTTTTTTTTAAGTTGGCCAGCCTCTTTTCGACTTCCCCGAAAAGGCAGTTATTGCCGCCGATGAGCCGCGATGATCCGGCGCCGACTCCCCACTCGGAAACCGCTTTTTGGGCAGCCTTTTTTATGGCGGGATGCGAGCAATATCCAAGGTAATCATTTGAAGCCATCTGCAGGCACGGCCGGCCATCAATTACGATTCGGGGTCCGGGTGCTGAAGTCACCTCGCGCAGTTTTCGGTAAAGTCCGGTCTCTGCTATCTGGTCAAGAGCATGTCTGAATACCCCCATGTTTTTTCCTTGTTACAATAGACCCTCTCAGGGGTGTTTTTTGACAATTTGACAAAACACTCACACATCACCGAGAACCCTATGACCCCGCAAATCCCATGAGCTCTCAAACAACGCTGGCCTGACAAGCTTGCATCCAAGCGGTTATTGTGTCATCAACCGTGATTTAAAAGAACATTTGGAAATATAAACGATACCTGTTGCACCTAAAACCGTGTTATTTTACAAGTATACTCATAATTTATACAAAAACAATACCGAACCCAGAAAAGGTTGTCAACAGGATTGGAAATTTGAGCAATCATTTAAAAAAACCTCTAAATTTACCCGCATTATCAATGAGGATCGGCTTGCAACCTTTTGTAAATCCTGCTAATCTGCGATTAACAGAATCCTCCAAATAACTTATTTGAAGGAATGTTATGCAGAACTATGTGTTAGGCATTGATATTGGCGGCACTATCATTAAAGGCGCGCTCTTTAATAGCGAAGGGCAACTATTAGAAACGTCCTCAATAGGAACGCAAGAATCCCAAGGAAAAGAAAAAATTCTGGGCAATCTTTTGAGCTTGGTTAACTCGCTACAAAAGAAAGCGAAAAAGGTATCTGCCATAGGGATCGGGGTCGCCGGTATTCTTGACGTGGGAAAAGAGGTGTTATTACAATCGCCAAATCTTAAAAACCTGGAAAACGCCCATATTAAAAACTTTCTGGCCGAAGCCCTGCGGATTCCCGTCTATCTAGAAAACGATGCGAATGCTGCGGCGCTGGGAGAAAAATGGGCCGGAGCAGGCAAAAACATTGAGAACTTTCTTTGTATCACTCTGGGAACGGGAATCGGGGGCGGGCTTATTTTGCACAATGAGCTTTGGTCCGGAGAAAATGGCAAAGCCGGTGAATTTGGTCATATGATAGTAGCGCACCGCGGCGTTCCCTGCGCCTGCGGAAAGAACGGGTGCCTTGAGGCTTACAGCTCAGGCGAGGCGATCAGCCGCATGGCACGCAAAACGCTGCAGAGCGGCGCGTGTTCAAGTTTAAAAAATCTTTCAGGCGGTGATTTCAATAATATTGATGCAGAAATGGTTTGCCGCGCTGCGCGCAATGGCGATACGGTTGCCATTGAAATTTATAAGCAGGCTGCCGCCTATCTTGCAGTCGGCATTGCCAATGTTAATAATCTTCTGGATATTCATTATGTTATACTGGGCGGTGGCGTAAGCAAAGCCTTTGATGTGTTTGCCCCTTTTTTGCTCGAAGAAATCAAAAAACAGGTTTTCATAATTTCGCGGGAAAGAATTGTGGTTGTGCCGTCAGCGCTTGGCAGCGCTGCAGGCATATATGGAGCGGGATATCTGGCTTTACAAAGAGCTGGTTTGTCGGAAAAAAATTGCGTCGGGACGCCGCATGGTTAATGCTTTCTTTTGACCAGAAGGTGGGGCCGGTATGAACGAATGCTCATCACGGTTTTCCCCCCGCTAAAAATGCGCACCGTGCCCGTTGATTCTGAAACCGTGACAGCGATTGTTTCGCTGTGCGCGGTAATGGCGGCTGCCGCAGCATGCCGCGCCCCCAAACCTCTGAGCGGCGTGGCTTTTCCGCCACCTGCCCCAGCATGCAGATACCGACCAGCGGATAACACTATTCCATCTTCCCGTATTATAAAAGCGCCGTCTATGAGCGTTAACTCCTTTACGCTTTCCTGAACTTTTGGATCAAAAATACTGCGTTCTTCTTCAGGGTAGCCGAGGAATGGATCAAAAATCATCGGTTTTGAAAGCTCATTAACCCGCTCAGTATCACCCACCACAAAGATGGTGCCGACAGAAACACCTTCTCGTCCTTCCCGGCCAATTTCCATTGCAAGATTCACCACGGCATAGAGAACGTCAACAGGAATATTTTTGGCGATACGCTTTAAATCCCGCAGCGAAATATGGCTGTAGAGTTCTTCGCCCCGGATAATGCGCAGGCTGTCTACCAGTCTGGCACCCGATAAACTGAACAGGCAGATAGCCTTTTCCCCTTTTTTCAGCTTTCCCTGTTCTGCAGCAGTGCGCAGGATATAATCAAGCCGGTCGCTGCGAGCCACGCCCCTATAGTCACATAAAATGACTTCATGCTCAAGGTCTTCAATCACCTTTTCATGAGGCACCACCACAAAAAACTGAAATTTTTCCGTATCCGTTGGAATGGTGCGCACCAGAATTGCCTTTTCGCAGACAATGAGGATTTTTCGTATTTTGAGTTTCTCGGCAATGACCATGGCCTCATGGATGAGAACCAGGCTTTCTTTTTCAGTTTTTTCGCCGCTCGTTGCGCTCATAATTTATAATATAAAATCAATGTTGTCCAAAATACGAGATCGCCACGTCCCGCGCTGCGGGACTCGCGATGACCGGTTTCATGCCGCGCACGCCCCTCTTTGTAAGCGGGGTCAAGAGGCAGGTATCGGAAAAGGATAATTAAGCTCCGGGAAGCCCCGCCTTGTAGTCGCCGTTTCAAAAATTGACTGTTAGCGGGGCTGTGTTTTATTTTTAAAACAAATACGCAAGAAAATCCACCTTAATTCTCACTCTAAGTTTTTTCAGTATGTTCCCCAAAAAAGAGCCCTACAATTCAGATAACACGCATGAGAACACCAAAACGAAACGAGTAACAAAAGTGAAAACACCAGCGTCTTAAAGTTTTTATCGCCACAACACAACCGTCCAGACGCTTTTTCATCTCCCTCAATAAAATATTGTGGGGGAAGTCCTAAGTTTTTTGTCTTGATTCGTGAGAGCATTACCGGTATTCTTCCCCAATAGCTGAAAAGAAGGAAGATAAAACCATAGAAGGTGCGAAAATACGTAATGATGCGACAATAAAGCCGATGGCTTCCGGCTGACGGCTTATAAGACCTTAACAGTATTATTAAACGGAACGCCGCGTTGTGAGATTTGATTATAAAAAATATGGGAGAGGTAGAGCATGTTTACGGAAAAAATTCTGGACAACTACGCAGAAGTCCTCTTGTGGGGCATAAAAACAGCACGAACGGGCGCGTTTAAAAAAAACGATGTCATCCTGGTGCGCTATGATTTGCCGGCCATCAAACTTGCAGAGATTCTCCAGAAAAAAATACTGCAGCAGGGCATGCATCCAGTTCTGCGGTTGAGTGCCACTGCGGCTATGGAACTCAATTTTTTTTCGCTTGCAAATCCAGAACAACTGGTCTTCCAGGCTCCGGGAGACAAAGAACTATGTGAGCATCTGCACGGGAGCATTTATCTTCACGCGCCTGAATCTCTCACCCATCTCAGTGGCGTTGACCCGCGAAAAATCGGCGCTGCAGCAGTTGCCCGAAAGCCGCTTCGTGATATTCTTAATAAGCGGGAAGAACGCGGGTTGTTCGGCTGGACACTCTGCTCGTTGCCCACACCGGCCCAAGCGCGATATGCCCGTTTATCACTTAAAGAATACGAACACCAGATAATCAAAGCCTGCTATCTTGATGCGGCGCACCCCGTGCGCGAGTGGCGGCGGATTCTCCAGAATGCCACAGAAATAAAAAAATGGCTTAATGCCATGGCCGTTAAGGCCTATCATATTGAGTCAGCAGGCATTGACCTGATCATAACTCCGGGCGAGAAGCGTAAATGGATCGGCATTTCCGGGCATAATATTCCCAGCTTTGAACTGTTTCTCTCTCCTGACTGGCGAGGAACGGAGGGCAGATACTTTGCAAACCAGCCTTCATTTCATAATGGCAATTATGTAGAGGGCGTGAGCTTGGAATTCAAGAACGGTGTGGCAATAAAAATACAGGCGCGCAAGAACGAAAATTTTGTTAAAAAACAGCTCGCCATGGATCAGGGAGCAAATCGGGTGGGAGAATTTTCCTTAACCGATATACGGTTCTCAAAAATAGACCGCTTTATGGCTAACACCCTGTATGACGAAAACTATGGGGGTCGTTATGGCAACTGCCATCTGGCAGTCGGGTCGGCGTATTCAGATACCTATAGCGGCAATCCTGCTCGTTTGACTAAGGCAATCAAAGAAAAGCTTGGTTTTAATGATTCAGCTCTCCACTGGGATTTAATCAATACTGAACAAAAGACGGTATCTGCCGTTTTAAAGTCAGGTAAAAGGCACGTCATTTACGAAAACGGAACGTTTAAATACTAAAGCTTTCAGCTCATAGCCATCAGCTATCAGCCAGCCCATTTAAAACTAAATCTGACTACTCAGAAAAAAACTGCTCTGCATAGGTCAATGCAAAATTCTGTGCGTCGCTCCATTCTCTGTGCCAACTGCCGCAAGCTCATCAGTTTTGACGAGCCAGTTTGTCCCTACTGCGGCATTTCACGCCCCGGCTCATGGTGGAAAACCACCGTGCTGAAGCTCTTGTCTTTAGATGCACAGAACTGTATCAGGTCTATCATAATAATAAATGTGATCTTTTTCGTAATGTCAGTTTTGCTGAGCAGTTCAGGGCTCTCAACTTCAGTCAACCCGTTGCGCTTTCTGGCTCCGTCCAATAATATCCTGTTGCTCATGGGGGCAACCGGCACCATTCCTATTGAGCGCCTTCACCGCTGGTGGACACTGGTGTCGGCGGGCTATCTGCACGGAGGAATTCTACATCTGTTTTTTAATATGATGGTGCTCTCTCAGATTGGACCGCTGGTGGTGCAGGAATTTGGTTTTTACCGCATGGTTATTTTGTATGTGCTGGGCGGCATCAGCGGCTTTTTGGTTTCGTATTTGGCCGGCATTAGTTTTACCATTGGCGCATCTGCAAGCCTGTGCGCTTTGATAGGGGCGCTGCTGTATTACGGCAAAAGCCGCGGCGGCATCTTTGGACAATCGCTTTTCAAACAGCTTTCGGGTTGGGTTATCGGCATCGGGCTGTTCGGGTTGCTGGTGCCGGGGATAAACAACTGGGGGCATGGTGGCGGTCTTGCTGGCGGGGTTGTGCTGGGGTTTCTACTCGGCTACAGCGAAAGAAACCCTGAAACCTATTTTCATAAACTCCTTGCCGCCATCTGCATAGTGACGACCGGCGCAATCCTCCTCTGGGCGCTTTTTTCAACCTTCTACTATCTCTTTTTTGCGGCGCAATGAGCACTCAAAACCACAACGAAAGTTTACCGTCAGGCACTGCTATTACCAGCAGAAAATCCCTGCTATGAAAACATGTTCAGCAGAGGTGATACTGTTTGATTTTGGCGGGGTGCTGGCAGAAGAGGGATTCAAAAACGGGCTTGTTGCAATTGCTCTGCGCAATGGTTTGAATCCGGAAAAATTTTTGCAGCAGGCCTTTGCCCTGACATTTAAGAGAGGATACGTCACCGGCCGGATGGATGAAGCGGCCTTCTGGCAGGCTCTGCGGGAGCAGACGGGCATAAAAGGTTCAGATGCTGAACTGCGGGCTGAAATTCTTTTGCGGTTTGAGCTTCGTCCTTGGATGATTGAGATGGTGAAAAGGCTGAGGGAAGCCCGTGTCCGCTGTGCAATTCTGAGCGACCAGACAAACTGGCTGAACGAGTTGAATGAGAAACATGATTTTTTTCGATGGTTTGATAAGGTATTTAATAGCTATCACATGGGCAAGTCCAAACAGGATCCCTCTATTTTTGACGACGTAGCCAAAGCACTGCAGGTCGCGCCTGAACAGATACTCTTTATAGACGACAGCAGTGAAAACATTGAACGCGCACGCAATAAGGGTTTGTCAACTATACTGTTTAAAGATAAAGAGTCATTTATGCAGGAGCTTATGTCGTTTTGCTCTTTTTGCTGTTAAACAAAACACCCCCATATAGACAGAAGGAGAGGAATGAGATATTATATAATTTTTAGGGGCGGAAGATTTTATAACTATTTTCTTTTGCTCAGGTAAAATGCAGTCGTAATGAAGGGCCCACCAGCGGCTGTTTGCACGCGAGATTATTATTGGCGCCTATTTCCTGAGGAGTGTAATGCATTCCTCTCTTTTTATTTAAGCCATGAAAAAAATTAAAGTGATTAACCCGATCACCCGGCTCATAGTTGGCGGTGCGCAGGAAACGGTTATTGAGACCTGTGCTTCCATTGACCAGGAGCGGTTTGCCCCCCAGATTATCGCCGGACCGCAGACCGGGCCGGAAGGCGAGCTTATAACCGAAGTGCAGAAACAAGGCATTCCGCTTACCATAATTCCGGAAATCGTTCGCGAAGTTAATCCAATTAAAGACCTGATTGCGACATGGAAACTGGTGAACATATTTAAGCGCGAACAGCCGCATATTGTTCATACCCACAGCTCTAAAACTGGTATTATTGGCAGGTGGGCAGCACGCTTTGCCCGGGTACCGGTTATTGTCCACACCGTTCATGGCTGGGCACATCATCCCTATCAGAAAGCTTTTACACGAGGGATGTATATCTTTCTTGAACGAATCACCGTTCCTTTTACTGACCGGCTGATCGCTGTTTCAACCTTGAATGTAGAAAAGGGGCTGAAGGACAAAATAGGCACCAGAGATAAATACACAGTCATCCATAGCTGCATAAACATAGAAGCGTTCAGCCGCAGCACTGCAGATTCTTCATTACTAAAAAAAAGCCTGGGGCTTGACGGCAGCGGCCCAGTGGTGGGAACGGTAAGCCGACTCTCTCGGCAGAAAAATCCGCTGGATTTTGTGAAAATGGCTGCGCTGGTCAAAAGGCAGATTCCCCACGCCAAATTTCTTTTTGTCGGCGACGGCCCGCTTCGCGAAGAAACTGAAGCGCTCATTAGAGAGTGTGGCCTTGTAAGAGATGTGGTGCTGGCCGGATTGCGCAGGGATGTTCCAGACCTGCTCCGCTGTATGGATATTTTTACGCTGACGTCGCTATGGGAAGGGCTGCCGCGGGTTATTCCACAGGCCATGGTTGCGGGGCTGCCGGTGGTGGCGCACAATATTGACGGCAATGCCGAAATCATCCAGGACGGCAGTAATGGTTTTCTTATACCTCCCGGCGATGTGGTCGGCATGGCAGACCGGGTCGTGCAACTGTACAAAGATCAGAAACTGAAAAAAAATATTTCAGAAAAGGGGCGCGCGACGGCGCTGCAAGAATTTTCATTGCACGTCATGGTTAAAAAAATAGCGGCACTCTATGAAGAACTGCTGTTATTAAAAGGGGTGCAGGTTGATGCGCGGTAGCATATGCCTCATGAGAAGTGATGAGGTAGCCTTTGGAACCGTTTGATTATAGCCCGAAAATTGTCCACATCGCTAAAGTAACCGGGATTTACGGCATGGAGAAGCATCTGCTGACGCTTCTTCCGCGCCTAAACGGTCAGCCCTATGAACTAAATTTCTTGATTTTAATAGACCCGACACGCCCGGTAGCCGATTATCTTTCCCTGCTTGAACACAGGGGTATTACGATACACCCGGTCGCCATCCGGCATGATTTTGACCCTTTCTGTTTTTTGGCAATTGTGAAACATTTACAACACATTAAACCTGTCCTGGTGCATACGCACCTTATGCACGGGGATCTTTATGGTATTGCGGCAGCACGCGCTGTCGGCATCAAAGCCGTTATTTCTTCTAAACATAATGACGACGCATTTCGCCGGCGCCAACCGATCAAAATGGTAAATTATATGCTCAACAGAAAGACCACCCGAATTGTAGCCATATCTGACTGGATCGCTCGTTTTACCCATGAGGTTGAAGGGGCAGCGCGGGAAAAAATTACGACCATTTATTATGGCATTGAACCGGCGCAGGCAGCGTCCAACCGTCAGGCCCTGCGCTCATCATTAGAGATTGGACAAGAGGATATCGTGCTGGGAATTATTGCCCGCCTGGTGGCGCAAAAGGGCCACCGCTATCTTATAAACGCATTTGCTGCTGCAGTTAAAAGAAACAGTCGGTTGCGCTTGTTGATTGTGGGGAGCGGCGAGCTTGAACAAGAGCTAAAAAAACAGGTGCGGCAGCTTGACCTTCAGGAAAAGGTTGTGTTCACCGGCTATCGTTCGGATACGGATGACCTGCTCAATGCGATGGATATTTTTAGCCATCCGTCCCTCTGGGAAGGGTTTGGGCTTTCGGTGCTTGAGGCCATGAACATGGGAAAACCGGTTGTCGCAAGCAACGTGAGCGCGCTTCCGGAATTGATTGAGGATGGCAAAACCGGCTTTCTTGTTCCGCCAAGGGATGTAAAGGCACTTTCTGATGCGTTGCTAAAGCTTGCAGACAATTCATCCCTGCGCCACAAGATGGGTATGAGCGCACAGCAGCGCTGCAGAACTTTTTTTTCCGTTGACCGGATGGTTCAGGAAACCCGCGCGCTTTACACTGAAGTGCTTAGGGCGTGCACAGGATTGTGTCAATGACAAAACAGAAAAAGAAAAAGCTTTCACCAAAACAGCGGCGCCTTGCTGTTAGAAAACACCCGGCTGCCGGCGTTTCTGGCGTCTCCCGACCGCGGGGTGTGAGCCATATTATTGCCAAGATCATTGAGTTTGGTCCGCTGCTGTTAATCGGGTGTGGTCCACTCATTTTTTATGGAAAATCCGGCGAGTTTGAAAATGTGCCCAAAATGGCATTTTTACAATGGGGGATTATTGTGCTGGCAGTCCTCGGAATCTGGCACGATAAAAAAGAAAAGGGATTCACGTGGGAACTCATCCCGATGGATGTGCTGCTGTTGGTGTTTTATGCTTTTTGCTGGATTTCCCTTCTGCAGGCCCAAAACCCGTACCTTGCCACGCTGCCGCTGCTGCACTACGCGGCTGCCATAGTGTTTTACTTCTTTATTCGCCATACCGTCGCCGATATAGGGCACATAGACCGTTACTTTTATGTTATTACGCTCAGCGTTGCGGCTGTTTCCCTGATAGGCATAGCCCAGTATCTGTTCAATCTGACCTGGGTGCCGCAAATAGTCCCGCCTTCCAGCACGCTTTCCAATAAAAATATGGCTGCGCATATTATTTCTATGTCACTGCCCCTTGGCATTGGCTGTCTGATCATTTCCCGCCGCACTTGGCAACGGATTGTTTTTCTGCTGTGTGTGTTTATTACACTGCTCTATTCATTATATATAAAAACCCGGGCGAGCTGGGTGGCGGCGATTATTATTCTGGCAATTATGGCCGCCTGCTTAGCGCCACGCCTGCGATTCCTGCTACGCAGGAATTCATGGAAACGTCTGCTGCTCCCGACCGCAGCCGGTGCCGGAGCAGTGTTGCTGCTCGTCGTTTTTTCACAACTGAAACCTGCTGAGATTCCAGTCCCTATTCTCAAAGAGTCCATTGGCGAACGGTTTCTATCCATAACCGATTTCAAGGAGGGGGATTCAGCGCAGCTTAGAATCATTTGGTGGAAAAACACCTTGCAGATGGTAAAGGACCATATATGGACCGGCGTGGGGCTGCAAAATTTTAAAATTTTGTATCCGCGCTATCACCGCGCTGCTGCGGTAGACTGGTCTTTCAAAGATGAACAGCAGCTCACCCGAGTGCATAATGACCACCTTCAAATGCTGGCGGAACTGGGAATTTTTGGATTCTGTGCCTATATCGCGCTGTTTATAAGCATTTTTTGGTTATTCTGGCGCAGTTTTTTCCGCGGACATGATGAAGAGATAAAACTGCGTGCGCTGGGCATTTTTCTCGGGGTGCTCGGCTTTGCCGTCAATGCAACATTCTGTTTTCCCATGGAGCGGGCAATTCCGCCGGTTCTGCTTTTCAGCTTTGCGGGGCTGCTTGTTGTTTTGTATCGTCTTAGCGGCAACCATGCGACTGCTGTCTGGAAAATCCGCACTCATCTGCCGGTGAGGATTGGCCTGACGCTTATCCTGCTGGCATTATTTGTTTCATCAGCTTATTTTATCCGCAGAATACTGCTTGCTGATAAGTATTTTGTTAAAGCGATCATGGCCGACAAACAAGGAAGCCTTGCAGATTCTAATGAGTATCTGTTAAAAGCCAAACAGTATTTTTCTCGCTACAATTCTAATATCTCTGCTCTCCTTGCCCGCAATTATACGCTGCAGAAGCAGTTTGACCGTGCCATTGAAGAGTATAAGGAGACGTTCCGGGCACATCCCTATAATACCAGCGCCATACTCAATACCGGCTACTGTTATCTGCAGCTTAAACAGTATGACGAAGCAGAAAAATATTTTAAATGGGCTATAGATATCATGCCTACGTGCGAGCAGGCGTATAATAATTTAGGGATCATCTACTTTTCGCGACAGCAATACGATGCAGCTATTGAGCAGTATCGCACCGCACTGGAGATTAAAAAAGATTACCCCGAACCGCATATTAACCTGGGCAATTTATATCGCACCCAGAAAAAACTTGACCTGGCAATACAGGAATACGAAGCGGCACTGCGCATCAACCAAAACCTGCCCGAAACACGCCAATGGCTCAGCGGTTTATACACGGAACGCGGTCAATACGATAAAGCTCATGAAGTTCTGCAGCCCCTGCTGCAGGTCCCGGCCAAAACGTCAGCAGAGAGTTACATTTTACAGGGCAACATTTATCAAAAACAGCGCCAGCATGAAAAAGCACTGGCAGAATACAGCAAGGCACTCGCATTAAAACCAAATAATCCACTTATTTACCACAACATGGGCCTTGCCTATTTTTACCAGCAGAACTATGAGTTAGCGGAGGAATACTTTAAGAAGGCGTTAGCCCATAAACCCCCTTTAGCTGAGTCAAACAGCATGCTCGGGCAGATTTATCTACAAAAAAAAGATGATCAGCGCGCTTTGTATTATTTTGAGAGCGCGGTGCGCATTAATCCGCAATTGAAGGATGCTCAATTCAACATCGCCGCCATTTATCTGCGTCAGGGGGACTCTAACCGGGCGTTGGCGGCATATCAGGAAGTGGTGCGAATAGATCCGCAGGATGCGCCCGCCCATTATAACCTGGGCATTCTTTATAGGGAGCGGGGAGACTTTACAAAAGCGCTGGCTCATTTTGAGCAGGCCCTGAATAAACCCTCACCGGGGCTTGATGTGAAGGCAATAGCAGGATTCATTACAACCCTTAAAGAGAAGCTAACCCCCTGACGCCTCTCGGTTTAATCAGTCGGGGCATAAAATTCAAAAAGAACTATCGTGAACACACTGCGCATTGGATACCTTTCAACCCTGTATCATACGTCTCATTTACTCAAGTGCACCGGCTGGCTTAATGAGAATGGCATCAAAGCTTCCTGGAGCCTTTATGGGACCGGGCCGGCTATGGTAGAAGCATTCGCTGCAGACGAGATAGACCTGGGTTATATCGGACTGCCCCCGGCCATGATTGGAATTGCCCGGGGAGTGCCGGTGCGCTGCATAGGCGGGGGGCACGTTGAGGGGACCATTATGATTGCCGGATCAGAATACGCACCCGCTACGGATTCGAGCAGCGTTGCGGAGGTGCTGCGCCAGTTCCGCGGCACAGCAATAGGCTCGCCAGCACAGGGCTCCATTCACGATGTTATAATACGCTCCATGCTTAAGCAGTATCAGATTGAGGGCGTGCACATAAAAAATTTCTCCTGGGCTGATCTTATTCCTGCTGCCATTGCAGAGGGCGAAATCCAGGGGGCGGCGGGAACTCCGCAGCTTGCCGTGGTGGCGCAGACGTTTTACGGTCAGAAAATCATTTTGCCGCCTGATTGTCTCTGGCCATTCAATCCCAGCTACGGGATAGTTGTTCGGGAGAATCTACTTGACGACACCGAGCTGCTCAAAACATTTTTGCAGACTCATGAAAAAGCCTGCAACTTTTTGAGAGAAAAGCCGCAGGAGGCTGCAGAGCTTCTGGCCCAAGAGAGCAAGGCGGTAAGCCGGAATTTTATTCTCAACACCCTGTCAATCTCACCCAAGTACTGCGCTTCACTTCCGGCTGAATACATTGAGTCAACCATGAAGTTTGTTCCGGTGTTGCAAGAGATGGGCTACTTAAAAGGGCCTCTCTTGCGAGAGGATATTTTCGACATGTCATTCATACAGGCAATCCACCCCGACCAGCATCATTATAAGCAGGAGCATAAAAATTTTTCTTAAAATCGGTGCAAATGAGCCGGGTTTTTTGCACTGCAGGAAACGCAGAATGACGCAGACCTCAATTGCCATCCTTTGGTAAAAATATCAGCCTTGATAAAAGTGCTTTTAAATTTATAAGAGTTCAACAACCCATCAGGGTAAGCTTATGTAATCCCGTGCCCCATGCAGTATGATGTATCCGCATGATATTCTTTTCAATAGTATTAAAACCTCGCATAGTATCGCAAAGGAATAAGGGAATCGCCCCCTTTTTCCTTCTTGGCTGACCTCAACAAACAGAAATCAACTTGTTTCCCTCATCAAGCACGCCTTTCACTCGTTAACCCTCACGCACGAATTCCTAACCCCCGCCTCCTAATACCTGCTCGATTTTGCCAGCAGCCGCTCGTAGTCTTCTTTAGTATTTATACTCTGGAAAACATCGCCCTGATCAATGCGGATTATGTGTGCATTGAGGGACGGAAACAGGTCAATAATTCGATACTCGCCGTGATCCATAAGCTCTTCCAGCGCCGGTAAACAGGTGCGCCGGTAAATGGCGCACAGCGGCTCAAACAGCCGATGCTTATACATGGTGATGTCATGTCCCGGGTATTCACGAAGCAGCGGTTTGAGCGCTTCAGCCGTCAGCAGCGGCATATCGCAGGATACGACCAGAACATATTCTGTCGAGCTCAGGGTGAGAGCCGCGTGAATTCCTGAAAGAGGTCCGCACCCGGGGCGAATATCAGGAACAGTTTCTGTATGCAAGGCGTGATAATCAGCAGGATTATTGGCAATTATTTTTATTGACGAAACCAGGGGAAAAAGTGTTTCAAGCATTCGCTCGATAACCGGTTTTCCCTGAAACGGCAGCAGCGCCTTATTGATGCCGAGACGGCTTGACTTACCGCCAGCAATCACGGCACCGGAAAGAGCTGCTTTTATATATCGTCCTTCAATAAAAGAACTGAGCGGTTCAATTTCGTCGAGCTTGAATGAAGGCACTCCCGGCAGGGTATAATCGCTGCCAACCAAGGCCCGCAGATTTATATCTCCTGCGCAAAGCGGTTCTGCCTGGGGCGGAATAATCTCAATTTTTTCCCGGCCCTCCCTGCTGCCGCCTTCGACTAAAATCAGATGGCAGTTGGGGAACGCATGCGTAAGCGGTGCGAGCTTTTCATTGAAGTTCAGCGCCGGTATGAATAGATTAACCTCGTTCGCCGTAATAAGCGCCGATCCGCTCGCCCCCGCCTGCTTATACTTGTCTGTGTCAGTCCCTGCGGTCTCAAGAGTATGGGCATGCGGAGAATGACGAGCTGCGGCAACTCGGTAGCCGCGAGCTGAAAGCGTGCGTATGAGCTTAACCATAAGGTCGGTTTTCCCCGACCCTTTCCTCCCCACTATGTGCACAATTGACGGATAAGAACACACCGGCATGAACGGTATTACCCCTCAGCGCACGCTTGCCAGCCGTGCCCCCATCGCAAATGCCCAGTCCAGGTCTTCTTTCTTATCTTTGACCGCAGCACGCTGAATATTTCCCATGCTGAACACTTCGCCGGTCTTGCGAAGCTGAAAGTCTTTGATATTATCATCAAGAATTTTCAAGGCGAGCGCAGATGACGAGGGCCACGGGTCGCCCTGGCTTACGACAATGACGGTCCGCTTGCCTTTTATCGTCGGCCGCGCTTCGGCAAAGATGATAGTGCCCTGCGCATCCCGTTCCACATACATCTTGAGCAGCGGCATCATGCGGGCGATAAAATTGGTCAGTGCCGCAGATATGGTTCTGCCATGGTTGGGCGAGCCAAAGATAAAGGCATCGGCCTGCTCCATGCGGGCAAGTATCCCTTTCATGTCGTCATCGAGAGGACACTCCTTGCTTCCCTGCAGCACCGTGTGCGCCCCGCACGCGGTGCAAAACTTTATGTTGGCATCGTAGAGATATATTTTTTCAACCGCTACGTCTGTTTTGCTCTGCGCCCCTTCAATTACCTTATCAATGAGAATATCAGTATTTGAGCCTTTTCGCGGACTCCCAACAAATGCCATAATCTTCATCGTTCTGCCTCCTGCTGTTCGGGTTTATAAAAAGTCTCGTAATTTTTTTACATATCATAGATTGCCGAACCTGAATATCTTTTTGTTTTACACGCGCCGGTTTACTTGGTATATTTTTAATATTTAAGTAATTCGCAGGAGCGTGCGCCATGAAACCAATACATCAATATACTGTAGCTCCGTCGTTGCCTGAAAACCTGCTGGGGCTATTAAAGCTTGCCTATAATCTGCGCTGGACTTGGAATAAGGACATTATTGACCTGTTCCGGCGTCTTGACCGCGACCTCTGGGAACAGACCTACCATAACCCGGTGCACATGCTGGGACTTATCAAACAGGAAGTGCTGGACAAGGCCATGGCGGATGACGGTTTTATGGCTCATTTAGAACGCGTCTTGCAGGATCTTGAAAAGTATCAAAACTATAAGAGCTGGTATGAGCGCACCTATGGCAAGTCGGATGCATCGCAGATAGCCTACTTTTCCCTGGAGTATGGACTTACTGAATGCATGCCTATTTACTCAGGAGGTTTGGGCATCCTTGCGGCGGATCATCTTAAATCTTCAAGTGATCTCGGGTTGCCGCTGGTCGGCGTTGGGCTGCTCTATCAGGAGGGCTATTTTCAGCAGTATTTGAATGCCGAAGGCTGGCAACAGGAAAGTTATCCCGATAATGATTTCTTTAATATGCCGGTGCAGCTCATAAAATGGAACGAGCATAAGGAAACAACCGTGGATATTGAATATCCTGATGGGCCGGTATCTGCCCGGATCTGGAAAGCAGAGATCGGCAAGGTGCCGCTCTACCTGCTGGATACCAACATCAGCACAAATCGTCCTGCGGCGCAAAAAATTTCCGCCCAGCTTTATGGCGGAGACGGAGAGATGCGCATTCGACAGGAGATTCTGTTAGGCATTGGCGGCATTCGGGCGCTCAGGGTGCTGGGCATTAATCCGCTGGTCTGCCACATGAACGAAGGGCATGCTGCATTCCTGGCCCTTGAACGCATCAGGCTCCTTATGCAGGAGCACCGCTTGAGTTTCGCAGAAGCGCGAGAAGCGGTGGTTGCGGGCAATGTCTTTACCACCCATACGCCGGTGCCGGCGGGCAATGATATTTTTTCTCCGGATCTAATAGAAAAATATTTTTACCATTATTATCCCCAACTGGGTCTTACCCGGGAACAATTTCTGGATCTTGGCCGCGAACAGCCGGGAAATCCGAACGAGGGTTTTTGCATGACCGTGCTGGCACTTCGTCTGGCCGGTTATACCAATGGCGTCAGTAAAATACACGGGACGGTGACGCGCAACATGTGGAAGAATATATGGCCGGCGCTGCCGCGCGACGAAATCCCTATTACCTCTGTTACCAATGGCGTGCATCCGTCATCCTGGATATCCAACGAGATGGCGGAACTTTTCAACCGTTACCTGGGTCCCCGCTGGATCTATGATCCCTGCAACGAGGAAATATGGAAGCGTGTCTCAGAGATACCTGATGAAGAGCTGTGGCGAACCCATGAGCGCAGACGCGAACGGCTGGTAGCCTTTGCCCGGCGGCATCTCAAAGTGCATCTGCTCAAACGCAAGAAATCAACCCGGGAAATCGCCCGTGCCGCTGAGGTATTAAACCCTGAAGCGCTTACCATAGGTTTTGCGCGGCGTTTTGCGGCCTATAAACGGGCAACGCTTATATTTAAGAATCCGGACCGGCTTGCCAGTATATTGTCAAACAGAGATAAACCGGTGCAGATTATTTTTGCCGGGAAGGCGCACCCTAAAGATAACGAGGGCAAGGATCTCATTCGTCAGATTATAAATTTTGCGCGCAGCGACCTGTTTCGCAATCGCATTGTATTCATTGAAGACTATGACATGGCATTGGCCCGCTACATGGTGCAGGGGGTTGACATCTGGCTTAATAATCCGCGCAAGCTCCTTGAAGCAAGCGGCACCAGCGGCATGAAGGCTGCCTTCAACGGCGCTATTAATTTAAGCGTGCTGGATGGCTGGTGGTGGGAAGCATATTCCAACGAGACCGGTTGGGCAATAGGCAAGGAGGAGGAATATGAAGACCCGAACTACCAGGATGAAGTGGAATCAAGCGAGCTCTATGATCTTCTGGAAAAAGAGATCATCCCGTTGTTTTATAACCGCGGCGAAGACGGCCTTCCCCGGAGCTGGATTGCCCTGATGAAATCCATGATGCAGGCATTATGTCCAGTATTTAATACCAATCGCATGGTCTATGAATACAATCAGCGGTTTTATCAGCCGCTAATGAGACGATACCAGGAACTGTCGGCCGATAACTTTTTGCTGGCGCGGTCGTTGGCCGCGTGGAAAGAAAAAATATACCGAAACTGGCATGATATTAAAATTAATTACGTTAAGACCAAAGACAGTGTAGAGCAGAAAGTGGGCAATAGCTTTGAAGTGGAAGCAAGTATATTTTTAAACAATCTTTCACCATCCGATGTGTTAGTGGAAATATATAACGGCATGCTTGATGCGGACCGGAACTTTGCTTCAGGCCATCCGATTCCCATGACCTGTGTTGGCGCTGAAGCTTCAAGCCACATATTCCGCTGCAGCGTTCCCTGTGTGACCAGCGGGCTGCACGGCTATACGCTGCGCATCCTGCCGCAAAACCCGGCGCTAAACAATCCCTATGAATTGTTTCTTATCAAGTGGGAAGAATAAGCTAAGTGTTTCACACTAATCAGCCCGCGGAAAGGAATGATATATGCCCTTAGTTACCACTCAAGAGATGTTTCAAAAGGCCTATGCCGGCGGTTATGCCATTGGCGCATTTAATGTCAATAACATGGAAATCCTTCAGGGCATTGTGGATGCGGCAGCAGAACAAAAAGCGCCATTGATTCTGCAGGTTTCAGCAGGAGCGCGTAAATACGCCCGGCATGAATATCTGGTGAAGCTGGTTGAGGCAGCCGTTCAGACCAGCACTATCCCCATTGCCCTGCATCTTGATCACGGCGAAGATTTTGCCATTTGCAAGGCCTGCATTGACGGCGGATTCAAATCAGTGATGATTGACGGCTCCCGCTTTCCTTTTGATGAAAATGTGCGCGTTACCCGGGAGGTGGTTGAGTATGCCCATGCCCGCGGCGTATCAGTTGAAGCCGAATTAGGACGCCTAGCCGGTATTGAAGATGCCGTGAAGGTTGCGGCACACGATGCGTTGTTCACCGACCCTGATGAAGCGGTTGAATTTGTTAAGCTGACCGGTTGTGATTCCCTTGCTATTGCCATCGGCACCAGCCACGGCGCATACAAATTCAAAGGCGAGCCTCGGCTTGACTTTGACCGGCTGGAAATCATCGGCAAAAAATTGCCGGGATTTCCCCTGGTGCTGCACGGCGCATCATCGGTGCCCCAGGAACTTGTGGCGCTGTGCAATAAATACGGCGGCCATATACCCGGCGCCCGCGGCGTGCCCGAGGACATGTTGCGCAAAGCAGCAGCTCTGGCGGTATGTAAAATAAACATTGATACCGACCTGCGCCTTGCCCTGACAGCAACGATCCGGCAGTGCTTTGCTGAACACCCCGATGAATTTGACCCCCGAAAATACCTCGGCCCTGCACGCGAGGCAATAAAAAAATTGGTGATTCATAAATTGGTCAATGTATTAGGGTGTGCGGGTAAGGCATAAGCACGCGATCGGCGTTTTCTCTTCCTGGAAAACAGCACCGCCATTTTCCCGCACAAGAAAGCTCTTCCGATACAATCGGCGCGAACCATCAGACAATCGGTGGCGATCGCAACGCACTCACAAAGGAAGTTATCCACGGGGCAGGAAGTTGTGGCGATGGAACAGAATCGGTCACTTAAAATTGCCATTGCGACGCTGGGCTGCAAAGTAAACTTTTTTGATTCTGCAGCGATGGCAGCAGCGCTACGCCGCGATGGGTTTGACATTGTTCCGTTTTCTGCTGTTTCGGATGTTTATATTATAAACTCGTGTACGGTTACTGAAAGCAGTGACGCTCAGTCGCGCCAGCTTATTCGCCGTGCGCTC
>Ga0101944_10001938_pt1 | contig 37278 bp, 35 predicted proteins | sample DewCreD2012metaG_FD_75245 | JGI IMG/M metagenome (GOLD analysis project Ga0101944, IMG submission 75245) | Hot spring sediment bacterial and archeal communities from British Columbia, Canada, to study Microbial Dark Matter (Phase II) - Dewar... ... | reverse complement strand
ACGCTGCCGTGTGATTATATCCAGCCGCTAACGATGAATCGACTTCCGCCCGACGACGCTCCCGTCGCCAACACTCTTCTTCTGCGCACCACCCGAAACGGGGAAGACTCCGGCTGCCTATCACTTGATGAGGACCGGATGATCCTGTACAGTATTACTAGCGTATTATTCTTAATATCGCATCGTCCGTGTCAAGGCTCGGTCGATGTCCAACATTCAGGAGGATCCGATGAGAGGGCAGAGTGTGAGCGTATTGGTCGCCTGTCTGGCCGCCGGAAGTCCCGGCGCGGCCATGGCCGTGGACTGGGAGAGCATCCCCTACACCCCGCATTCGGTCTACCAGGCCGTGAACCCCAACGGCACCAGCGCGTATGCGGGCGGTTTTCCGCTGCGTGTGCGCGGGGTCGTGCTGGCCAACACGGAGGACTGGCTGAATCCCACGCCCGCCTACACCCCCACCTATGTGCCCTTCGCGATGGGAGGACAGGCGGAACTGATCGTGCAGTCCGTGGACCCGGGCGACTTTGGCGGGACGTTCTGCTGGATGGGACAGAACTACGGCAACCTGCCGTTCAAGGGCGACTCCAGTTTCAGCTACACCAACGCGGAATGGATCGCGGAGCTCGGCCGCCTGGGCCTGTATGGCGGTGATGGCGTGACCCAGCCCATCCGCAAGGGTGATCTCATCGAGGTCCGCGCCCGAACGGGTCTGTTCTACGGGGGCAAGATGAACATCAATGAGGCCCACGACATCAACCCGGCCAAGAACTTCGAAGTCGTGCTGATCCAGGCGGGCTACGGTATGCCGGACCCGGTGCCGCTGTCGCTTGGCGACCTGAAGGATCCGGCCAACCAGTTCCTGTTCGACCCCACGCGGGCGACCGGGCCCGAGCATTACCAGGCTACGCTGGTCAGGCTGAGCAACGTCCGGCTCACGGCCGACAGCATCGGCAACTGGGGCATCAACAGGGATCTGATGCTGGAGGATGAAACCGGTCGAACGCTCGGCATTTGCCTGGGCTTCAATCCCAGTTTCGGCAGTTCCGCGCCGCCCGTCGGCTTCTTTGACGTGGTGGGAATCCTGGATCAGGCCGACGGCTCAACGCCGCATGACAGCGGCTACCGCCTGCTGGCGATGAATGCCGGCGACTTCACGGCGGTTCCGGAGCCCTCGTCGGCGCTGCTCCTGGTATCCGTCGGGTCATTGATGCTCGTGCGTCGTCGGCATCGCGATGTGGCATGAACCGATCGCCTGAGCAGCCTCGCAGCGGCAGCCTTCTGCCTCCCGGGCAGAAGGCTGCCGCCTGCGCGTTCACACTGGTTGAGCTTCTGGTGGTGATCGGCATCATCGCGATGCTGGTCGGCCTGCTACTACCGGCGATGGCCCGCGCCAGGGTGGCTTCGCAGATCGTCAAGGCGCACGCCGACCTTCGCAGCATCACCACGGCCCTGCTGATGTATCGCCAGGACCACCAGCGGCAGCTTCCCCCTGTGCGATTCTCCTGCTCAAGCCGAACCGAGTATGAACTGCCCATGGAACTGGCCGCGGGCAGGTATCTTCCCGGCGATCAGAAAGCTTTCGGGCTGGTCGTGAGGATGCCCGATGTGTTCCGGCCCGAGGAGACGTACAAGTACCGCGCGCCGGGTCCGGCGATTGTGAACGAATCGACGCTGATTCCCGATGCCGCCACAATCTGGGTACCGGAGACGTTTCCCAATTGCGACGGCACGTCGGGCAGGTACTACTCGAATCCGTCGGAAAGCCCGGTCCGCTACGCGGTGTGGAGCGTCGGGCCTTCGGCGAGTTCGCCCAAGTTTCTGGATACGCCCGGTCGCGGACCGGTTCCCAGCCGCTTCTGGTGTCGCGGCGCAGGCGATACCGGCGTCATTACGCACTTCCAGGACCGCCAGGGAAGGATGTTCATCAGCCAATGAAGACGCCCAACCCAAAGGCCGCCGGGATGATCCTGCTGCTTCCCCTGCTGTTATGGGGATGCGACAGGCCCGCGGCCGATGTGTCCTCGCCGGTCATCGCCGTCAGCAGTTCGTATCTCGAATGCGCGGTTCGCGACCTGCTGGGCGCCGATTTGCCCGTGTTGCGGCTGGCTGAGCCGGGCATGTGCCCGGGTCATTTTGACATCCGGCCGGGCCAGGTTCAGCAACTCCGGGCCTGCCGGATTCTGTTCCGCTTTGAATTCCAGGGTTCCCTCGATCGCCAACTGGACCCGGCCCGGTGCTCGGCAGTTCAGATCACGACATCGGGAGGCATGTGCGAACCGGAGACCTACCTCGCGGCCTGCCGACAGGTGGCTAACGGCCTGGTCGCAGCGTCGCTCATGGACGAGGCCGCGGCCCAGTCGAAGTTGGGTGCGATCCGATCCCGTGTGCGGGAAACAGCCGAAGACGCCGCACGGCAGATCGAGGCCGCGGGATTGAAGGATGCGCCGGTCATCGCCAGCGGCCACCAGGCCGCCTTCTGCCGCTGGCTCGGACTTCGCGTGGTGGCCGTGATCGGCGGCGCCGACGTTGCCTCCGTGAGGCATGTTGACACCGCGTTGTCGTTGGCGCGGCAGGCCAACTGCCGCATCGTGATTGCCAACCGACCTGAGGGAACACAGTTGGCCCAGTCAATCGCCGATCGACTCGAAGCCGGACTGGTCGTGTTTGACAATTTCCCCACGCTCTCGCCGACGCAGCCGGACTTTGACGGCCTGCTGCTGGAGAACGTCCAGCGCCTGATCAAGACGAGGCGGCCATGAACGCGGACGCGGCCGTTGTGCTCGACAAGTTGCGCGTCGCGATCCGGGGACGGGAGATTCTCAGTATCGAGAGCCTGCGGGTGGCTCCGGACGAAGTCCTGGGCGTCCTGGGGCCCAACGGCGCAGGCAAGAGCACGTTACTCCGCGTCCTGGGAGGCTTTCAGAAGCCGTACCAGGGCAGCGCGCGGGTACTGGGCAGCGAGGTGAACTGCCTGTCGCACCCACAGATGGCCTGTTTCCGGAGACAGGTAGGCTACGTGCCTCAGTTGCCGGCGGTCGGCGGAGAACTGCCGCTGACTATTCGCGAAGTCGTCGCCATCGGGCGAACGGGGGCGCGCGGACTGTTTCGCGGGCTGCGGCGCGAGGACTGGCATCTGGTGGACTGCTGGATCGACCGCCTGGGCCTGGCCGACGTGGCCGGCGCGGCATACACCGAGACGTCAGGCGGCCAGCAGCGCAGGGCGATCCTTGCCCGGGTGATGGTGCAGGAACCGCGGCTGCTGTTGCTGGACGAACCCACGGCTCACCTGGACTTGGGCGCTCGCGAGCAGATTGTGCAGATCGTCGATCAACTGCACCGGGAATCGCGGCTCCCGGTGATCCTGGTCTGTCACGAGGTGGAGGTGCTGCCGCCGGCATGTGCGCGGGTCGTGATCCTCAACGACGGGGCGATCCAGGCAATGGGCCCGGCTGAGCAGGTTCTGACCGCTGACGGCATCCGGGCGATGTACGGTCCGGGATTCCGCGTCCTTCACAACGCCGGACGCCACGCGGTTCTCCCCCTCGCGGAGGGCTGGACATGATCGACCTCTGGTTCTGGCTGCCGGTCATGCTCTCGGGCATGCTGGCCGGTGCATCCACCGGCGTGATGGGCGTCTACGTGGTCGGAATGCGGATGCCTTTCCTGGGCGTATGCGTGTCGCACGCCGCGCTGGCCGGGGCTGTCTTCGGGGCGCTTTGCGGCCTGCATGGACAGGCATTGTTGATGCCCGCCCTTCTGGCCGCGCTTGCCGCCGCGCTTGCCCTGGGGCTGCTCAGCCCGGACCGCATCCGGATGGACAGCAACATCCTGCTTGGGTCGCTGTTTTCGCTTTCCATGGGCCTGTCGTTCCTGGGAATCGGGCTCTTTCCCCGCTTTGGCCGCTCGGACAATGAGGTCCGCAACCTGCTGTGGGGCAGCCTGACTTTCTGCAGGTGGAATGATGTCTGGCTCCTGGTGGCGGCGTCCGCAGCGGTCGCGGCCTTCGTCGGGGTGTTCGGCAAGGAGATGCGCGCAATCCTGTTCTGCCGGACCCAGGCGGCGTCGGCCGGCATCCGCACCACGATCGTCTGGACGGGGTTCCTTGCGCTGACCAGTTTCGTGCTGACGGTGAGCTTTCAGACCGTGGGCGGCCTGATGATCTACAGCCTCATGACCAGCCCGGCCGTGGCGGCGTTTCAACTGGTCCGCGGACACCGCGCCACGATCTGGACCACCGTGGCGATCGGCACATTCTGCGGCCTGGGCGGGTTCCTCATCGCCGTGATCGCGGACTTGCCGACCGGAGCCGTGACCGTGCTGCTCTGCTCGGCCGTGGTCTTCCTCGCCACGGGGATCAACATGCTCAACCGGAGATCCCGAGGGAGAAAGCCGGCCGCCTACCGCAGCGCCCGTCCGGTTGAACTGATCGCAAGAGACGCATGAAGCACCCCCTTCTGCTGGCGGATCCGGTCGGCAACCTCGCGAATTCGTGACGCCCTGCCGCGCATCATGATCATCTCCGCGCAGAGGTCGTGATCCAGATGCACGTGCGTGGTCGCCATGATGGCCTGGTGGTGATCGTGCTGGATATCCGTCAGCTTCTCGCCGAGCAGACGGGTGTGGTGATCGTATAGCATCGTGATCGTGCCCACCACCTCCTGGTTCTCGTCTTCCCATTCCTGCTGCACCAGTTGCTCCCGCAGCATGTCGCGGATGAACTCCGAGCGATTCGTGTAGCCCTTCTTCTTCACCAGCCGCTCAAGCTTGACCCAGAGGGACGATTCCATGGAAAAACTCTGCCGGACGATTTCGGGCATCGCAGCTCCTTCGTTGGCCACGGCAGTATAACGTATCGCGTGCAATTCCCTCACCGTCCCGCGCGGCCGGTGCCGCCAGTGGCCACCCCATGCGATATGTACAGGCGATTGCGGATCGCCTCGTCGCCCTCGTCCAGCACATACTCGGAAGCTACGCGGTTCAATCGGCTCACTTCAAGATCGAGGCAGCAAGACGTTCCAGCGATTCGTAGCTCACGCGCATCATCCCTTCAAATGGCTGGTTGAGGTCCAGGATGACAGAAACGGCAAGCGAAATCAGGATGATGTAGCAGATGGTGCCCGCAACTTGCAGCTTGTGCGTTGCCCCGTGATAACGTCCTACGAGTACCGTCGAGATGACGGCGGCGGCGAACAGCAGGAATACAACCTCCACTTGAAGCCTGTCTCGCATGGCAGCCAGAAGGGATGCGTGGCTGCTGGTGAGATTGTTGAGCGTGTTGACCAGCGGCGCGGCGATGGGCGTGTTCGCGTTGACGGCTTCGGCCACCATGGCAGTCATTCGCGCGTGGAGCCTTTCCGTTTCCGCCAGGAACCTGTCAACCCCCGCGATGTCAGGTTTTCTGAAGCGGTTCACACGAATGCCCACATATTCGCGGATTGTATCCTGAAGCTGCGTTCGCGTGGGGTCTTTCAGCAGGCTGGCGCATGTGTAGAAGTCGCCTATGCTGTTGCTGTCAGCGACCACCAGGAGCCGGCGGTTGTCGTGTTTGCCCAGCGCCATGGCAAAGGTGAATCCCAAGAGCAGGCCGAACAGCGCCAGGCTGCCGTCGATAAACCTTGCGGAGGATTTCTCCTCCGGGTCGGCCGGATTCCTGCGCCCGATCCACCACCCCAACACCCACCCCCCCAGCATGGTAACCGCCATCACCAGAGTCACCACCCAAGAGTCGAGCCGCGCGAAGAACATGGACATGACCGAGAACTCCTCTCTGCAGCAGGTTGACCACTCTGTATCGCCGTCAGCATGTCTCTCTGCCCATCTCATGATCGCTGTCTATTGATCTTGCCGATCCGATGGGGCCTTGCCAGGCAACGATGACACTTCGCCTGTCGTGACTTCACTCTCCTGCGCATCCGTTGGCATCAACGCGGACTTCAGCGCCGCCACCGCCTCCGCCGCGAACGCCGCTCGCTTCCGCTCGTCGGAGTGACCGCACGCCAGTTCCGCCAGCCAATCAGTGGGCCATTCGGCATCAATATGGATCGCACCGGCGATGCGGACACTTCGGCAGCGACCTTCCAGCGCATGCTCAATCGCGGCGGCATTGCCATTGTCGTTCCACGGTGATGGCTCGGCCCGAAGGATCACCGCCTGGGCTTGCAGACGGGCCGCAGCCGCAGCGCCCAAGCCATTGCGATCCACCGGGTCCAGCCCTATCCAGAGGGCAATCCCGGGATTCTCGGCGGCAGCCAGGAGCGAGGATAAACCGCCTGCCGAGAACCCCATCACCCCGAGTCGGTCCTTGCGAACGCGCAGGACATGGGGCGATGCGGTGCAAAGCCATTCGATCATCTCGTTGATGGCTCGCCCGTTGCGCTCGTGATCCGACCAGGCCGGGAGGGTTGGCACCGCCGCGACGAAGCCTTCGTCGGCAAGTCTCCGTCCCCAGCCTGCCATGTTGGCCTTGCTGCGGGAAAAGCCATGGGCTACAACCATCAGGGGAACTGGTTGCGAGGAGGCGGGCAGATACAGGTCATACCGGATGCTGTCGGTCCCCAACGTCACCCGTTGCTCACGCAGACAAGTTGGCTGAGCCGTGCCCCGCTCCAACGACAATGGCCGCCGCGACGTGCATCCTGCGGTCCAATGGCACAGCAGCAGACCCAGGCAAATGGCGGCAGGTGGGCGTGGGCAGGTCATTGCCGCATTCTACACCAAGCCAGTGACTTGGCGGCAACGCCATCGGCTCGACGCTGTTGCGGGGCGGGTTCGCTGAACAGGCCCCGGCAGTACATGGCGACGTGCCTGCGAACCGCGCCGCCGCCCAGATAGCTCCCAAAGCTGTCCAGGTGGCTCCGCAATGCCGGCACCAGTCCGGCAATCTGTTCTTCCGTCGTATATGACCTCCTTGTCATCAGGAGGCCATACCGCATTCAAGCCGCCAATGTTGAGCTATACTTGCGCTGTAGTGCTAGAAGGGGAGCATCAAGGCAACCAGAGTGATCTTGATGGTTCTGGCTGCGGTTCTTGCGAGCACGCTGCCCACGCAGCTTCCGCCCAACTCTCGGAGAAACCATGAAAACCATCATCCCTGCAATTATCAGCCTGTCAGCCATCCTCGCCTGCCTGACTCTCTTGGCTCAGGAATTACCACGGCCAGCCGAGGGCGGGCGGTTCACATTGCCGGTTCCTGGCGCACTGACCCCAACCAGCAATCCTGCGGCGGGGACGGACGCGAAGCGGGTTGCTCCGACCTATAAAGCGGCCACCGGCCCGTTCGAAGTCGAAACGGTCAAGGAGATTATCCTGCACGATGCCAGGCGAGGCAAAGACCTGCCGGTGTTCGTCAGCTACCCGAAAGGCGACGGCAAGTTCCCCGTGATCGTTTTCTCGCACGGCGCAATGGGGGCGGGCGACATGGGTTTCCCGATCGTGCGGCACTGGACCAGCCACGGCTACGTCGTGTTGTGCCCGACGCATGCCGATTCGATCAAGCTGCGCCGCGCACAGGGCAAGGCCGGCGCTGGCGACACGCTCGCGCAGATTCGTGGCAGCAGGCAAGGCGGCTGGGATGACAACTGGCTCCAACGTCCACGCGACGTTTCCTTCGTGCTTGACTCGCTGGACGTGCTCGAGGACAAGGTCCCGGCGCTCAAAGGCAAACTCGACCGCGACCATATGGCCGTCGGCGGCCACTCGCTCGGCGCTTACACAGCACAAGTCGCCGCTGGCGCGACAGTCAAGATGCCAGGCAAGGATGAGCCGCAGAGCGTCCGCGATCCGCGCCTCAAAGCCATCCTCCAACTCTCCGGCCAAGGCACCGACCAGCAAGGGCTGCACAAGGATTCGTGGAAAGACCTCCACCTCCCGATGATGTGCGTGACCGGCTCGCGCGATTTCGCCGCGCAAGGACAAGACCCGAGTTGGCGGCGCGAACCATTCGCTCTCTCGCCACCCGGCGGGAAGTACTTTCTCTTCATCGGAGGCGCGCATCACGGTTCTTTCACCGGCAGGATGGCGGAGGGCGGGCTTGGCGGCGGCGCGGGCCGCTTCGGGGCTGGGCGCGTTGTTCCGGGAGGAGCGATGGGCGACCAGAAGGCGATCTTCGAGTGGGTCATGCAAGCCACGACCGCCTTCTGGGATGCCACGCTCAAATCCGACGCCACCGCCAAAGCCTGGCTCGCCTCCGACAATTTGTTGAACCAATCCCTCGGCAAAGCAAAACTGGAGTGCCGATGAGACTATCAGTTTCCGCCGGCGCCCCGCCAAATCGCTGCGCCCCAATAGTCGCGGGATTTGCCCGCGTCCATCACCGAAACCCGCGGGAATGAACCATGAAGACGGCCATCCGGCCATCCTGGAGCGGCACGTCGATGTCGCGCGCCTTTTCGGGGCGCACACCTGGGACACGCTGCCGACGCGATACCTCGCCTCGTACTTCCCGAACCACAAGCTCCGGAACATCGACGCCGTGGCGCGCAAGCGGGCCGGCGCGCCGTGGCCGGCGGAAGGCGGCGCGGCATGAGCGAGGAACTGGACATCCGCTCCCTGTCGGTCACGGCGGCGGCGAGGTTGCTGAAGGTGTCGCCCGGGACGATCCGCGAGCACATCCGCCGCGGCCTGCCGCTGGCGGGCAAGCCGCCCGCCCCAGGGCAATCGCCAGGTGCGTTTTGCCCGTGCCGGCAACGTGCCTGACGTGTGGAGCATCAAGGAGGTGAACCCGCAGTCGATGGTCCACCTTACGGAGAAGCCGGTGGAGTTCGCGGTGCGGGCGATGCGGTTCAGCAGCCTCGCCGGAGAGAACGTGCTGGACCTGTTGGGCGAGAGCGGTTCGACGCTGATCGCCGCCGAGCAAACCGGGCGCAATGCTTACCCCATGGAGCTCGACACGCCGTGTTGCGATGTGATCGTGCAGCGCTGGGAGAAGTTCACCGGCAAGAAAAACCAGCGCGCTCCGGGGGTCGCGGCATCAGGCCGACGCGCCGACGAAGCGGACATGCTTTCCGTAGGGACCAGCAGCCAGGCCGTTGGCCAGGCGCTTGTCGCCGGCGAGCAGCGGGATGTTCTCCCGGATGGCCAGGGCCAGGTACAGGCAGTCGTAGACGGCGCGCCCGGTCCTGGCGGCCAGGGCCAGGGCGGGGCTGATCAGACCGACATGGCCGTGGGTAACGATGGGGACGCGGAGCATCTCGTCGACCAGGGCGGCCGCGTCAGCGGCGCTGAGCTCGTTTCGGCGTAGGCGCTTCCAGACGACGTTGGCGGCCTCGACCCAGAGGAGGTCGGGGGCCAGGAGTTCCCTGGCGTTCTTGACGTGGCGGACGGAGGCATCCGAGTGCTCTTCCTCGAAGAACAGTTTGACCAGGATGCTGGCGTCGATGACGAAGCGTTTCATCGCTCGCGGTCCTCACGGATGAGGGTTGCCGAGTCCGTAAAACGCCGGCCCTGCCTGGAGAGCTTCTTGCGCCATTGCCCGGCCGCCGCCAGCGCCGCAGGCAGCGAGTGCCCGGCAGCCTGCTCGAGGATGAGCTTGGCTTCGCCCTGTAGCGAACGGCCGTTGCGTTTGGCGCGGGCCTTGAGCCGCTGGAGCGCCCGGGTATCGACGCCGCGAATCAGGATGTCCGACATTGCGCACCTGCCTTTTGGGAACACCTTCAATGATAGCAAAACGCTAGCGTCAAATCCAGATCGGGCCGCGAACCCCGTGGGAGTTGTTTGCAGACGAGTTTCGCCCGTCTTCACGGAGCAATTGGCGACAAGCGGCATGGCTCGGCCGGGCGTGGAATGACGGAACTGGAGGTGGCCCAGCGGCAGAGCAACGCCCTGGCCGCCCGCCTGAAGGCGGCAGGCTTTCGACCCGCTCAAGGTTGGCCGGGGTTTTCCTCTTTGGTTCGCTAGTAAAGTGTGCTTTACTAACGGGCGACGCTAGTAACGTTGCCGTGACTAACAGCGAACCGTAGTCACGGGAGGCTGACCGGCCATGAACAGAACCACCGGCACATACCGCGTCACGACATGGGACCGCGAGGAGGTTCGGGCATTCATTCCCGCACCTTTGCCGCCCGATCCCCCCTTGGTGCTGGATACCGACACAACGGCGGCACTGTCCGATGCTACGGCCGCGCTGGGCAGGCTCGCCGTCGCCGCCGATGACGCCGTCGCCAGTGCCCAGGAACTCTTCGCGGTAACCAGTGCCGATCGCGCGAAGGTGGCCTCGCACGCCAAGACGACGGTGGCCACAATTCGTCTGGTGGAACTGTTGCCGTCCAATCCGATCATTACGCTGCCGCTGGCCATCAGGCTGCTGGATGTCAGCAAGCCGACTGCCATCAGAACCATCGAGTTCCTGCAGGACGCCGGTATCCTGCGGGAAGCGACAGGCAAGCGCCGGGATCGTGTGTACGCATACCACCGTTATCTGCAGGTACTGACGCCCGACACGGAGTAACTCAGGCGCAGACGACACCCATTGTCTTGATCCACTTCGCCAACCCAACGGCTGTGCCGAGACCGACAAGGAGATGGGCTTGTCACCATCTCGGGTGTCACTTCTTCATCAGGCCCCAGAACCCATACTTTCGGCCGTGTTGTGACTGGAGTTGTGCCAACAGCGACTGGTGCTTCTCGTGTAGTCCAGCCCGTTCGGCCAGGTCGCCCGCGATGGCCAGATAGTCGGCGGCGTGGTGGTAGGCCTTCGACCGTTTCCCCTCAAGAATGCTCAGCAGGAGGGAGCGATACAGCACCCACGCCGACGCAGGGAAATCCTTCTGAAGCGACTCGGCCAGCGGCAGCAGACTGCCGTAGCAACGCCCGTCGAACTTGTCGGGATGCGCGTCGATCATCGCAGCGGCGCGATCCGCACGGCCACGCCCGAGCAGGAAGGTCGCAGCAGTGAGTTTGTCGGGATGCACCTCGGCCACGGTGATAGCCTCATCGAGCAATGCCTGCCGGCCATCGATGGGTGTCAGCGCCAAGAGCCGATCCAGCGCGGCGGTGTTCAAGCCACGCCGGAATTCCTGCCAGAGCGTGTCGCGGGCTTCGCCATCACGGCCCAGCGTCTGGAGAATCTTGCAGCGCAGCGTGGTGTAGTCATCCTTCTCGTCATGAAAATGCGAACGGCTGGGATCCGCGTGGTCCAGATATTCCAATGCCTCGACTGCCCGTCCGGCGTCCAGTAGGCGACGGGCGATGGGCAAGGCATAGACATCTTCCAGGCCACACTGACGCTGGGCGTCGATGTACATGCCCACGTCGCCCAGCGCATCGGCCACGTCCGCCAGGTGCCGGATCGGCTCGCGCCGTTCCCAATCGTCCATGCCTTTGCGTTTCAGGTTCGCTTGGTGCTCGGTGATGAACATTTCCTTGAGCGTCAGCAAGCCCTCGCGGCCCAGCGCCTTGGCGAAGTCGCGGATCATGTGATCGCGAATGGCGTAGCCGTTGTCCCGCACGCCGTCACACACCAACTTCGCCAGCGCAACCGGGTCGCGAGGTTCGATCTTCGCCCACGCCTTGCCCCACAGCATCACCGCCTCTTGGCAGAGCGGCCCGAGGTAGCCATAGGAATCGTCAACGTCATCGAATCCCTTGTCGGCCGCTTCAACAAGCCGTCGCAGCACCTTCTCGGCGGCCACAGCCTGGCCACGTTCAATCAGTTGATCCAATGCGGACAGCACGGGTTCAAGGTCAGCGGCGATGGGCCGGGCGAGTTTCCACGGCTCCTTGCTGGTCCGCGTGCGTTCCCACGCCTTCTTGATGATCTGATTCAGTTCCGACACCAGCGTTGCGGTGTCCGCCTGCGGTGCGACGAAGCTGACCAGCGCCCGCCGCAGGTCTTGATTGACAGCGGTCTGCTCCATGATCCATTCGACCAGTTCCGGCTTGCCGCGTTTGGCGAGCAACTTCTTCAGTTTGTCATCGGACAGCCCGCTCATTCTGAAACCCTCGGTGTCGTTGGCAGCACCATAATGGCGATCATTCTATTTCGCGCAAATCGTCTGTCACGCGATTTCCGCAAAATGGCGAAACTGCCAACGGCTCGCTCAAGGCTTCAGGCGCTGCGGCACCAGACCGTTTTCACCGGCGGCGACGAGGCGAAACGGCACGACCCAGCGCTGGTGCTTGTCGGGCTTATAGGGGGACGGAAACGAAGCGGGGCTTGCGGGGCGAACGTTGTGGAGACGTGTCCGGCACGAAGATCGATCGGCCGTAGAAGCGGATAAACTCTCGCGGCAGATGCGGTCGAGCTTGTGGGCCAGCACGAGGCGGATACCGAACGTGCGCGGTCAACCTACGGACACAATTCCAGCGATACATCGAGAAGGCGGGGGTCAAACCCTGGCCGAAGTTATGGCAGAATCTACGGGCAACGAGGGCTACCGAGCTGGCGGACCAATTCCCTTCCCACGTTTGCGCCGCATGGCTGGGCCATACCGAGCGGGTGGCCGACGCCTTCTACCGGCAGGTGACCGACGAACACTTTGCGGCGGCCGTCAGGGGTGACGAAAAAGCGGCACATTTTCCGGCACAGCAACCGCACGCAGGGCATCGCATTATGTCGCATGATCCAAGCTTGATAACTCACAACCCCGGTGAATGCAATGCCTTGCGAGATGATGCGAAGTCTTGCGATGACCCTAACAAATACCGAATGGGCGCGGTAGGATTCGAACCTACGAAGGCAGAGCCAACGGATTTACAGTCCGTCCCGTTTGACCACTTCGGTACACGCCCGCGTCAACGAAGATGCAGTATAGAGGATGCACGCAAAACTGGCAAGTTCGATCACTGCCCGGAGTCTTCCCTGACTCCTGCCCGCTGGACAACAGTACCTTTTCACGGCGCATAGCCCGGTAATAGTTTCATTTTTGGATAGCAGACCACACGACGATGTTGAAGTTTTTCTGAACGTCGGTGCCTTCGCGGAGTCTGGGCTCGGGCGAGGGACGCCCATGCTATGGGAGTCGCTCTCGCGATCCCGGCCCGTCGGCCGCAAAAGGGGTCACGCACCCCCTTCTGGACAGAAGACATGCGTGACGCACAATGAGTACGGCCTCCGGTCCGAAGACCGAAGGCCGCTGCACTTGAGGAGCATGAAGCTCAGTTATGCGTTCTGGAACCGGCGCATGCGGCGGATGCCGACTACGCCGATCAGGCCCAGTCCGGCCCAGACGGCCGAGGGAACGGGGACCATCGTCGAAATCGAGTCGATGGACGCGTCAAAATCCTCGCTTCCGTAGATCGTGAACTTCAGCCCGTTCACATCGGCGAAGTTCGTGCTCGAATACAGGGTGAAGGGAACAACCACGTTGGACGATCCTGCGGAGAAGGCCACGCTCTTGGATTCCCAGACGCCGCCCGATTTCACAGAGGCTTCGAGCACACCGGGATACTCCGCCTTGATCAGCTTCATGACGAAGTACTTCTCAGCCGACATGTCGAAGCTGAACGACGGGCCGTCATGGTAATGGAACTGGAAATTCGCCGTCGTCTGGCTGGGAGTATTGACGGTCGCGTATCCGTCCAGCGCCAGACTTGGATTGACCTCGACGAAGATCGTGCTGGGACCGGCAACGCGATCGATCGTAACAGTGCGGTTCCCGCCGAAAACCGACGGAACCACCTGGGTCACGCTGGTCGTGGCAGAGGCACCGGGCAGGACAATCAGAGCGCCCGGCGGCGCCGAGAACGAGTCAATCATGATGTCCGCCGACGCCACGCCGCCGCTGAACAGCGCCGCGCCGATACCCAGGGCCAGCGCCTTGAGCTTCGAGTTCTTCCGGTTGAAAATCCACATGCTGCATTCTCTCCCTCCGCGGTCGTTAGGCCGCGGAAAACCTTGTCCGCGCCGCCGGACGGCGGCTTCTCCTATCACTCACCAGTTTTTCTCACGGGTGGTTCCGAAGGACACGACACGCGTCATGCCTTGGCGGGTCTCCCCTCCGGGGGCGACCGCATGCACATTCTGCGCTATGGCGGGGAGGAGTCAAAACGGTTCATTGTTTTTGCTTTGGCCGATAATTCGATGCGCAAACGCCCCCTGCAGACCCTTTTTTGAATGGGAGCAGCAGGATTCGAACCTGCAACCAAGGGATTATGAGTCCCCTGCTCTGACCGTTGAGCTATGCTCCCTTCCCCGCCATGTTCCGCAAAGATCACGGGTTTTTCAATCGGTCGGCACAGATTCCGCCGCCTTTGCCCAGGCGGCGCATTCCGCGCCGCCATGATATCCGGAGGCGCCCGGGTTATCGGACCGCAAAGCCGTGCTTTCGCAACCACGCCACGCACTGGGGAGTCCAGGTATCCTTCAGCCCAACCCCGTGCGGGCCCAACTCGCCGCGGACATAATCGTATTCCACGCCGGCCTTCTTCAATGCCTCCACGTAGCCATCGGAATTGGCCACCGGCACGACCGTATCCGTCACCGAATGCATCAGGAACGCCGGGGGCGTTCTGGCCGTGACCTGTTTTTCGTTGCTGAGCAGGTCGATCAGTTCCTGCGAAGGATTTGGCCCCAGCAGATTGTTTCGCGAACCGGTGTGCCCGCCGGGCCCCATCGTGATCACCGGGTATATCAGGATCTGCAGATCCGGCCGGGAGGAAACACGCTCCACACGATCCGCCGACTTGCGATCTCCATCCGTCCAGTGCGTCGCCGCCGTGCTTGCCAGATGCCCACCGGCCGAGAATCCCATGATCCCGATGCGTCTGGGATCCAGCCCCCATCCCTTCGCATTGGCCCTGACGAAGCGGATCGCCCGCTGGGCATCCATGAGCATGACCGGGTGGCGATACCTGGGCCCCAGGCGATAGCGCAGCACGAAGGCCGTGATTCCATTTGACGCCATCCACTGTCCTACCACCTCGCGTTCGTGCCCGGCCAGACCGCCATAACCGCCGCCGGGACAGACGACGAAGGCCGCACCCGTCGCCTTGGCCGGATCAGGCAGGAATACCTGCACGGCCGGGATGTCGGCCGGTTCCTGCCCCTGAGCCAGGGGCGGCGTGTCAGGCCAGAGGTTCAGCGTCTGCCCGTCAACCAGCGGAGCCTGTTTGGACGCACAGCCCCCGAGGATCGCCAGCGCCACGAAAATGGAGGCAAAACGGACCATCGATGGCATCTCCTTCCGGCATTTAACGCAGTATTCTCCCCGGCAAACCGGTGGAATGCCAGCCTTGAGCCGCAAGGAAACTCCCGATGGCTCCGTGGCAGGTGCAACGTTGGATGGAGGACCGGACGGCGCCGCTGATAGTCTTGTCCGTATCGGTGCCCTCGGGGGAACTTGGGCTCGGGCGAGGACGCCCGCACCACGTGGTTCGCCCCTTCCTGATCGCCTTACCCGCCCATCCCGCAATTCAGACGTGCATTGGTTCGTTTCTGTCTGGTGCCAAATACATTCGGCCAGGGCGTCGATACGATGGTGAAGATCGATACCCCGGCCGAACAGGCTGCCCGGATGGCAATGGAATCAGCGTCCACGCGGGCCGCGGCCGCGGTCGCCCTCTCGCCACGGCGGGCCGCCCCGTCCATCCGGGGGCCCGGGACGCGGACCCCGATCATCGCGCGGAGCCATCTGGGGACCGCGCGGACCGGGACCATCGCCGCGAAAACCACGGGCCTGCGGGGGCGGACCTTGCTGCGGACGGGGCGGCAGACTCGGCCTCATCTGCTCACGTGGCGAACCCTGGCGCCCGTCGCGCTGCACGCGTTGACCCGGAGCGAGCCGATTGTCATCCAGGACTTGCCCGCAGCACTCACAGCGGCGGGCGCGGTCGCGCAGGCGATCCGGTCCGCGCCTGTCCAACGCACGGGAGCGATCGTCATCCCGACGAACTTCGCTCCGGGGACGGTCGCCGCCGCGCGGCCGGTCAACTTCGCGCCGGCTCTCTTCGCGGGGACGATCCGCTTCCTGCCGAGCCTCGGGGCGGGGGCGATCCGCTTCGCGGCCGCGATCTTCTTCGCGCCGGGCCTGCTCCCGCGGACGATCCGCTTCACGCCGAGCCTCCTCACGCGGACGGCCCCGATCTTCGCGATCACGTTGCTCGGCCCGGGCTTCGGGGCGCTGGCCTCGCTCGCGGTCCACCTCACGTTTTGCCGGCGGCCCCTCGCGATCGGCTTCGCGCGGACGCGGTCTATCCTGGGCTGCCGCAAATCCCGCAATACCCGCCAGAACCAGCATCGGCGCAATGGATTGGATCCATCTATTCATGGCACACCTCCAGCTTCGCCTTCATGGCCCATTTCGCACGCCGCAAAATACTGGCCGTCGCTTGGCGAAACTGAAGGATCAGTGCCCGCTGGCCGGGGTTGGTTTAGCGCCATTTGCCCCGATGACGCGGATACTCGTCGAAAGGTAGACCTTCCGCCCGTCAATATCGTAGACCGCCTCGCCAAACATGGCGGAATACCCCTGTTGGGGCGCGGCCAGTTGATGGCTGTAGCCGCCCTCCCCGCCTTTCAACGGCTGGGGCATCCAGGTGGCCTTCCGGAAATCGCGCGTCGGGGCGCTGGCAACCCACGCCGTCACGCTCGCCGGCTTGACATCCGACCGGATTACCAGTTTCAACTCGCCGGCCTGCTCGCTCTGCTCCCAGGTCAACCTGGGAAACGTCAGCTTGCCCGCCGCCCTCAACGCCAGCGCCGATACGTTGCTGACGATGCGAACCACGTCTCCCAGGCCATGACCGGCATTGGGGAAATAGAGGATGTGCTTCTCGCCGGGAAGCTGATCGTAATACAGGTTCAGCGCATCCACGGTCCAGTAAGGATCGTTGGTCCCCAGCAGGATCAGCTTGGGCATCGTCAACTTCTGGCGGTAGGCGAACGGATCGACCATGGCCAGGAGCCGCCGTCCGGCATCGGTTTCCATGCGGTCCTGGATGTTCAGCCGCGTGTAATCGCCAACCTGCTCGCTGTAGCCGCCGTATTCCTCGCGCTGCTTCTTCATCTGCTGACCCATGTTCAGCACGTCGATGACCATTGGGGCGATGGCAGCAACCCGGTCGTCGGCGGCGCCGGTCAGCCAGGTGGTCCAGCCACGCTTGGAGGCGCCGGTCACGATGAACCGGGAAACGTCGATCTGCCACTGCTTCCTGACCACATCCTGCACGGTATCCATCGCCCGCACGGCCGCCTTAACCATGGGAAACAGCAACGGCCAGTCTTCCTGCCCGCTCTTGAGGTATTCGTTGAACGTGAAGGCAATGGCCTGATCCTCCTTCAACCCGTCGAAGATCGGCTGAAACGGAACCTGCTGCACGACCGCCACCGGCATGCCCGTCGCGGTGGCGACGGCCTGAGCAACGCGCAACTCGGTCGAGTTGGGGTTCATGGGCTCCTTTTCGCGGCCGTCGCGCCATGAACCGCCGGAGATGATCAGCAGCGCCTGTCCCGAATCGCCTGGCTTGGCCGGGCAGACCACGACCATCTTGTGCTTCCAGGCGATATCGCGCCAGGTCTGCGAGATCATGAACAGCTCGACATACTGCACGTCGCTGCCGGCAGGACTTGCCGCAATCTGCGTGTAGCTGTAAGTGGGATCGGCCTTGGCGACGTAAGCCGCCAGGTCCGCCCGGACCGGAATGCAGAGGCTCGCCATCAGCACCGCACCGAGAAGCAGTTGTCGCATCGGCTTTCTCCTGGATTGCTGTCGAACTGCAATTGGACGCACAAGCATAGGACTTATCAAGCGATCTGTTCTCATTTTTCTTGAAGGCGCCGCCCCGGCGCGTTAGGGTCTTGCCGATGGTCGGGCGTTCGGGCAATCAAAAAAGAGACCACGTCGCACTCACAGGAGATCTCATGTTCCGCAGGCACAGGCGCAACTGGAAAACGGAGCTCGCCACAGGTCAAACCAGCCGAGAGCGGCTGTGCGTATCACGGATGGAGCAACTGGAAGACCGCCGCCTGCTGTCGGCGTCGCTGGTCAAGGATATCAACACCTTCCCCACGCCGGATTCATCCGACCCCCGTAACCTCACCGTGGCCGGCAACCTCATGTTCTTCCTGGCCGAAGACGCCGCGACCGGCCTGGAGTTGTGGAAGACCGACGGAACCGCCGCGGGAACATCCCGCGTCAAGGACATCAATCCCGGACCACCAAGTTCACAAATCGGTTCCATGACGAACGTCAATGGCACGCTTTTCTTCGTCGCCAACGATGGCGTGAACGGCCTGGAACTTTGGAAATCCGACGGCACGGAGGCGGGCACTGTCATGGTCAGGAACATCAACGCCTCCGGTGACGCCGGCATCAGTCAAATCGCGGCCCTCGGCGGACTGGTCATATTCCCGGCCAACGACGGAATCAATGGACTGGAATTGTGGGTGAGCGACGGGACCGCCAACGGAACCGCCATGGTCCTCGACATCAACCCCGCCGGCAGTTCATCCCCCAATTGGCTCACCCGCGCCGGCAACAAGGTATATTTCAGCGCCTTCACGGGAGAATTCGGAAACGAGCTCTGGGTCACCGACGGAACCCCCGATGGCACCGAGCTGGTGCATGACATCTCGCTGGAATCGGGCTCATCCAATCCCCAGAACCTCACGGCCGTCGGCGGCACCCTCTTTTTCACCGCCGACGACTTCGATCATGGCCGCGAACTCTGGAAGACCGACGGCGAAACCGCCACACTCGTCAAGGACCTCACCCCATGGCCCGGCTACGGCACCGAATTTGGTCCGCTGATCAGCTTTGGCGGGCAGCTCTTCTTTGCCGCCGACGACGTGGAGAACGGCAAGGAACTGTGGAAGACCGACGGCACCGAGGCGGGCACCACCCTCGTGGCAAACATCGGTCCCGACGATCCCCCCGGCGTGGGTCGAATGATTCGCTCGGGCGACCCCCAGCAGTTCTGCGTTGTCGGAACCAACCTCTACTTTGTCGCCAATGACGCGATGAACACGGCGCAGCTCCCGATCGTCAACCGCCAGATCTGGGTCACCGACGGCACGGAAGCCGGAACGGCCAAGGTCAAGGACCTGTCGCAGATGTACGAACCGCTGAACCTGACCGCGTTCAACGGAACGCTCTATTTCTCAGGCACCGACCAGTACAACCGCGAGTTGTGGCGGACCAACGGCACCCCGGAGTCCACCGTCATGGTCCGGGATCTGACGCATCCCTACGCCTCAGGCGATCCGGCCTATCTGACGGTTTTCAACGGCGCTCTTTACTTCTCCGTCAACAGCACCAACTACGGCCGCGAACTGTTCAAGACCGACGGCACCTCCAACGGAACAACCCTGGTCAAGGACTGCCGTGTCGGACCGGGCACTTCAGGCTCTGAGATCTGGAGCATCGTCACCGTCGGCAGCGTGGCCTTCTTCAATGCCAATGACGGCGTCCACGGCTCGGAACTCTGGAAAAGCGACGGCACCGCGGCCGGAACCGTCCTGGTGAAGGACATCAATCCCGGTGAAGCGTCATCGGGTATTTTCGAGATGGTCGCTCTCGGCGGGAAGGTGTTCTTCGCCTGCGTCACGCCGGAATATGGCCAGGAACTGTGGGTCTCGGATGGCACTTCCGCCGGAACGCAGTTGCTCAAGGACATTCGGCCTGGCGCAACCGGCTCGGAACCTTACAGCCTGACTGTCGTCGGTACGCAGCTTTTCTTCACCGCCAACGATGGCGTCAACGGCCCTGAACTGTGGGTTTCCGACGGCACCACCGCAGGCACGCGCATGGTCAGGAACATCGGCCCCGAAGGAGCCTATGCCCCCTTCGAGTTGACACCATTCAACGGCCAGGTCTACTTCCGCGCCGACGATGGCGTCCACGGCGCCGAGTTATGGCGCAGCAACGGGACCGAGGCGGGGACGGTGATGGTCAAGAACATCCGGGCCGACAGCCCGGACCCCATGGGCTCCGATCCCTCCAGCTTTGCCGTGGCCGGCAACATGCTCTACTTCACGGCCAACGACGGCGTTCACGGGCTGGCTTTGTGGAAGACCGACGGAACCGCCGCCGGAACCGTCATCATCGACGAGGCGCCCGCCTACCAGTACGCCTCGCACCTGATCGGCGTCGGGAACAAGGTCTTCTTCCGGGCCGAGGATGCGACACACGGATCGGAACTGTGGGTCACCGACGGAACCGCCGCCGGCACCAGACTGGTCAAGGATATCTGGGAAGGCGAGCAGGGCGCATTCCCTCATGGCTTTGCGTCCATCAACGGGGCCCTGGTATTCATTGCCAACGACGGCATCACCGGTGACGAATTGTGGCGCAGCGACGGAACCGCCGCCGGAACCACGCTGATCAAGAACACCGCGCCCGATTCCGAAGGCATCCAGCGGGGGATATCGACGTTCCATCCCGTGGCCATCGGCAACAAGGTCTATTTCGGCACCAATGACGGCACCCACGGCGATGAACCGTGGGCCAGCGATGGAACCGCCACCGGAACAACCATGCTGGCAGACATCAACCCCGGTGCCGGCGGATCGGTCATGTACGAGTTCAGCATCGTCGCCATCGGCAACATGCTGCTGCTGGCCGCTGACGACGGCACGCATGGCGCGGAGCCCTGGAGGATCGGTGATCCGACACCGCCACCGCCGCCGGCCAACGGCTCAATCTCCGGGTACCTGTTCATTGACGCCGACGAAGACGGCGTGCGCGACACCGGGGAAAAACCCGTGCCCAACATCGGCGTCTTCATCGACAACAACAACGATGGCGTGCGACAGACCAACGAGCGCATGGTCAAGACCGACAGCACGGGCCGATACCTCTTCGACAGACTCGCGGCCGGCACCTACATCATCCGCGCCCTGCCCGGTTCGAGTTGGGCCATCACCGGACCCAAGGCCAAATCGTACAGGTACACGATCGACGGCGACGACGTTTTGACGGGCCGCAACTTCGGCCTGACCAATCAAGCGTCGGTCAGCGGCACGATCTTCCTTGACGCAAACAGGAACAAGAAGAAGGACGCCAACGAGAAGGGGCTGGCCGCCTGGCAGTTGTTCATCGACAGGAACAAGAACGGCAGGCGCGACGCCAACGAGCTTCTGATCACCACCAACAGCGCCGGCGCATTCAGCTTCAAGACGACATTCGGAACGATCCAGCTTCGCGCGGTGATCAAGAGCGGCTACAAGGCCACCACGCCCACCGGCGGCATATTGAATCTCACGCTGACTCCCGGACAGAGCATCACAGGACGATTGTTTGGAATGAGCAAATAGATGCGACGGAAGATCCGGCCGGAAGGTTAACAGCACCCCCTGTCCGTCATGACGCCCGGCGGACTGACGGATGGGGGGTTTTCCGCCCGGAGACGCTAGCTTCTCCGGGTCAGCATTGACTCCACGAAAAAGAACACCACCGCAACCGCGAGCAACAGCCCCGCCAGTACCATCGACCGCGCCAGGTATTCCTTGCCCAACGTCATGAAAACCGTGTAGCCGCCGACATAGACCAGCACGAACCCGAAGATCAGCCGCAGCGCCCGCTCCGGCACGGAAGAGGCTACCATCGCCCCCAGCAACGATCCGGCCGCGATGCCCACCGCGATCCAGACGGCTGTACGGATCTCCACATGCCCCTCCCGATAGAAGTATATGACCGCCGGCAAAGCCACCGGGGGAATCATCGCCGCCAGGCTCGTGGCAGTCGCCTGGTGCTGGTTGAATCCCAGCAGCAACACCATGATCGGGATCATGATCGTCCCACCACCCAGGCCCATGATGCCGGAATAGATCCCGGTGGCCACGCCCACAAGCAACAAGGTATACGGACTGACCAGGTTCGTTGTGTTCAAGAACGCTCCTTTCAACCGACAGCCAGCGCACTGTAAAGTATTGTCCCATGTTACGGAAGGTCGATCCCCAATGGGCCGAACTGGTCAGCCAGTGGAAGGCGACGCAGGATGAACTGGCCCGGCGGATGGTTGTTCGGCCGCTGGAGAATCTGCCGCGTTTTGTGGCCGGGGCTGACGCGGCCTTCTCAGCCGACAAGAGGTTCGTCTTAGCAGCGGCCGTCGTTTACGACCGAATCGAGCGACGGATCATCGAGGTTGCGTCGGCACGGCAGGAGGCGTTGGTGCCGTATGTGCCGGGGTTTCTCAGCTTCCGGGAAGGACCGGCACTGGCTGAGGCAATCGGCCGCCTCAGGCACGACTTTGGCGCCGTTCTGTTTGACGGACAAGGCTACGCCCACCCCCGCCGTTGCGGTCTGGGGGTGCATCTTTCGGCAAGTTTGAACGTGGTGGGCGTGGGGGTGGCCAAGAGCCGGTTGATTGGAACGTATGATGAACCGGGGCAGAAGGCCGGTTCTTTCTCAAAACTGATGGACGGTCCAGACCAGATCGGAATTGTGCTTCGCACACAAGATAATGTCCGACCACTGTTTGTGAGCGTTGGCAACCGCATTGACCTGCCTTCCGCCCAGCGTCTGGTGCTGGCCTGTTGCACTCGTTACCGGCTGCCCGAACCGACCCGTCAGGCCGATATTGAGGTGGGCAGAATCAAAGAGTAGTATTTCGGTGCTGTATTTGCATTCAGCAGTTGGGGGTAGGATGATCTTCACGAGGTGACTCCGGGTATGCGGGATTCATTTGGACGGACCATTCAGTACCTTCGGCTGTCGATCACGCCGGCCTGTGGCAGCCGGTGTCTTTACTGCCAGCCGACCCGCAGTGAGGCCGCCAAGGAGATCCTCACTCCCGACGAGATCGAAGACCTTGTCCGGCACCTGGTCGAGCATCAGGGCCTGACCAAGGTTCGCCTGACCGGCGGCGAGCCCAGCGCCCGGCCCGACCTGATCCAGATTGTCCATCGTATTGCGAAGATCGCAGGCTTGTCCGAGGTAGCCATGACCACCAACGGCCTGACCCTTGCCCATCAGGCCAAGGCTCTCAAGGATGCAGGCCTATCCCGTGTGAACATCAGCCTCGACACCCTCGACCCCGAAAAGTACACCCGAATGTCAGGGGTCGATGGCTTGATTGCGGCCCTGCGGGGCATTGACGCGGCCGTTGCGGCGGGACTCACCCCGGTCAAGCTCAACACGGTGGTCGTGCGCGGGGAGAATGACCACGAACTGTCGGACCTGGTGGTTTTCGCCGCCGCCAAGGGGCTGGAGATACGATTCATCGAACTGATGCCCATCGGCCCGCTGGCTGGACAATGGGCCGAGAAGTTTGTTCCCGAGGCCGAGATGCGCCAACGACTGGCGGATGTGGTCACCACCTGGCGGGCCGGCCGACATGGAACCGACCCCGCGCGACGGCATCGCGTCTGGTTGTCGTACGGGCGGCGCGTGACGATCGGCTTCATCACGGCCATGACATGTCCGTTTTGCGGCGACTGCAACCGTATCCGAATCGGTGCCGATGGCACCCTCTATCCCTGTCTCATGGACAAACCGGCGGGTAGTCTCCTGACAGCCCTTCGCCCGAGATTTGATGGCAAGCGGCTGGACGAACTGCTGGCCGCCGGACTGACGCACAAGCAGAAAACCCACCCCAAATGCAGTGTACCGGAGATGTCAGGCATTGGTGGATAGCCAACGCCCGAACCGTAACAGCAGGTTCAAGAACGGATTACCGAAGGCACCACCAAACAGGGTGTCGTCAGGTCCTGCGGGTCTGGACATTTCCCGATCGCCTTGATCCTTGCACCCAATCGACCGATAATGCCCCCGCGGCGAATGGATTCGCCTGAAGGCTGTAGGGAGAATGCCGTGCCGATGAAACGCCCTGCCATCTTTTTCGACCGGGACAATACGCTGATCGTCAGCGATGGATACCTGGGTGACCCCAACGGCGTCGTATTGGTGGATGGGGCTGCGGATGCGGTTGCCCGTGCCCGCCAGTACGGCTACCGTGTGGTCACCATCAGCAACCAGAGCGGCGTGGCCCGCGGCATGTTCGACGAAGAGGCGGTGCAGGCGGTCAACCGCCGCATGGATGAGTTGCTCCAGCAGGTCAACCCCCAGGCCATCATCGACCATCATGCCTATTGTCCGTTTCATCCCGAGGCGACGGTTGAGAAGTACCGCCAGGACAGCTTTCTGCGGAAACCCAAGCCGGGAATGATCCTCGAAGCAGCCGAGAAGTTGAATCTGGACCTTGGCCGAAGCTGGGTCATCGGCGATGCTCCGCGCGACATCGAGGCGGGCAAGGCGGCCGGCTGCCGCACGGTGCTGTTCCGCGATCCCAAGCTTTCGGCCTCCCCCGCGACCGACGCTCCCAGCGAAGTGAAACCTGATTTTGAGGTTTCTTGCCTGCGCGACGCCGTTGAGACGATTGCGCGGGAGTCGTTAAGTCGTCCAGTCAGCAGACCTTCCGCGACGGAGCAGCCTCCCATGAATCAGGATACACGACCCAATCAGCCGGCGCCCGTTGAAACAGCCAGCTTTTCTCCGCAAATCCAGTCGCTGGTTCATCCCGCCCCTGCGCCAGACTTGCCCAAGTCCCCGCCCGCCGAGCCGCGAGCCGCCACCAGGATGGAGAGTGTGCTGGAGCAGATTCTTGTGGAGCTCAAGCGCCGCCGCGAGGAACCCAACGGGGACTTCTCCGTAAGCAAACTGCTGGCCGGCATCGCGCAAATCATGGCCATCGGCGTGGCATTTCTGGCATACCTGAACCGGGGCGACGCAGCCAGCGGACAGTTGACGTTGCTATATGCCCTCTTTTTACAGGTCTTGACGGTGGCTCTGCTGATCATGGGCCGGCAGCGGTAGTGAGAAGTCCGCCGGGGGGCTCCAATGCGTGGCGAAGATATGCCTTGCTATTAATAATCCTGTCTGCAACGCGACCTCTACTGACGTATTATCTTCTTTAAAGACGTACTGTTGGGAGGCGTGATGGGCCGCGGCAGGAAGGCCGGATTCTTCGTAGCGTTCATACTGCTGGTCGGCGTACTGGCGGGCACCTCCGCGGCCAGGGAGAAGGGGGCGGACCCTTCCGACGCACTGTTCGGCGAGGACAAACTCTGGACGATTCATATCCGGGTCAGCCAAAAGCAATGGGAGATGATGCAGCCCTCGCGCATGCCGCGACTGGCGGCCGCACTGGGGCTGGGACGGTGGTCGCCGCCGCCCAAACCCGGCGAGAAGGCTAAAGAAGGCGAATTCGCCGACACCAGCGCCTTTGGGTATCAGTTCGCTTATGTCAAGGCGACTTTCGAGTTTGAGGGGCAGGTGCTTCACGACGTGGGGGTCCGCTTCAAGGGCAATTCCTCCTACTCGGCGGGGTCCAACGGCCTGCGGCGGCCCTTCAAGATCGACTTCAACCGCTTCGTCGATGGGCAGAAGTTCCACGGCCTGACACAACTGAACCTGAACAACAACGCCTACGATCCCAGCCAGCTTCGCGAGGCTCTGTCATTCAAGGTCTACCGCGACAGCGGGGTGCCGGCGGCGCGGACGGCATTCGCGATCGTCTATCTCACGGTGGAGGGCCAGCACGAACGGGCGTGCCTGGGTCTTTACACGATCGTCGAGGAACCCACCAAGGACTTCCTCAAGAACTGGTTTGACACCAGCAAGGGGCTGTTGGTCAAACCCGAGGGTTTTCGCGGGCTTCCCTACCTGGGAGAGAACTGGCTGAGTTATCAGTCTCGCGTCGATCCCAAGACCGATCCCACGCCCTACACCACGGGGCGGCTGATCGGCCTGTGCCGGCTGATCAACCAGGCCGACGACAACACTTTCCGGCAGCAAATCGAGCAATACCTGGCGGTGGACGAATTCTTGCGATACCTGGCCGCCAGCACGCTGCTGGCCAACCTCGACAGCTTCCTGGGGACCGGGCACAACTACCTGATGTACATTCACCCCCAGGACGGCCGGGCCTACGTCATGCCCTGGGACTTGAACCTCTCGTTCGGCACGTTCGGGCTGTCGATGCCGTCAGACCAAAGGGCCGAGTTGAGCATCGAGCGGCCCTATTACGGGGAGAACCGGCCCATCGACCGGCTGCTGGCAATAACCGAGTATCACCAGCGGTATCACAACCTCCTTCGGGAGATGCTGGAGGGGAGTTTCGAGCCGAACCGGCTGGTGCAACAGATCCAGGCGGCCGAGGCGGTGGTTCGGCGCGCCAATGACATCATCGCCGGGAGCACGACGCGGCCCAGCACGCTGCCTGCCGGGCCGTTTGGCTTTGGACGGGATGCGCCGTCGTTGAGCACCTTCGTGGTGAAGCGCGTCGAGTCAGTCCGGGATCAATTGGCCGGCAAGAGCCAGGGGATTCCGGCCGGATACCGCCGTAACGTGCCGCCACCGACAACGCGGCCGGGAGCCGGCGGCGTTGTGCAGGCTCCGCCGCTTGCGCCGCTGGTCAGCGCGCTGATAAGGGCCAACGACGGCAATGCGGACGGAAAGCTCAGTGCGGTGGAGGTGGCCGGCATGATCGAGGACTTCTACGACCGGAGCGACGCGAAGAAGCAGGGATTCGTGGTGGAGCGGGACATGCTGCCCGCGTTGGACCTTGCCCTGCGCGGCGTGGAGGGACCGACCACGCGCCCGGCCAACCAGCAGATACGCGGAGGGCTGCGGCGACTGCTGGGTGGACAGCGGCCGCCCGAGCCGCAGGGACGCCCCGCGCTTTCCTCGGGAATGCTGGCCAACCGGATCATGCGCGAAGCGGACGGAGACGGCAGCGGCAAGCTGACACTGGAGGAGATGCTGTCGGCGGGGAAGCTCATCTTCCGGGCTGCCGACCGCAACCAGGATCAACTGCTGGATCGAGGGGAAATTGAGCAGGTGATGATGCAGATCGTGCCGGCGGCGACAGCGGTCCAAGCCCAGGCGCCGGTTCGGGCGGCGGAACCGGCAACACGGCCGGCGACGAGGCCGATCAAGTCGTAGCACGGGCATCCTGCCCGTGCCCGTCTTTGCCAGAGGGGGCGCGGGCGGGACGCCAGTGCTACGAGAACTTCAGATACGCCTCCCTGATCTGGTCCACATACTTCGTCTGGTCTCCCGCCCAACGCTCATTGGAGAAGATTTCCACCTCGTTCCAGCCGCGGAAGCCGGCCTCTTCCACCCATCCGCGGATCTGTCGGATGTTGATGCAGCCTTCGCCCATCAGGCCACGATCGTTGAGCAGGTCGCGCGTGTTGACACGCCAGTCGCAAATGTGGAAGGCGAAGAGTGTCTTCTGCTGGCCGGCCAGTTTGATCTCATTCTCCAGGTCCTCATCCCACCAGACGTGATAGACGTCGCAGGCGATGCCGAGCCACTCGCTGCGCAGAGCCTGGCAGATGCGGCGGGCCTGGGCCATCGTGTTGATGGCCGAGCGGTCGGCAGCAAACATCGGGTGCAGGGGCTCGATGGCAAGTTTCACCTTGCTGGCCTGCGCATGGGGCAACAGGGCCGCGATGCCGTCCTTGATCTGGTTGCGGGCCTCGTGCATCGACATGCCCGGAACGGCGCCGCAGACGAGGACGACCATCGGCGCACCGATGGCGGCCGCCTCGTCGATGCACTGCCTGTTGTCATCAATCGCCTTCTGCCGCGCCGTCGCCTCGGTCGCCGGGAAAAAACCGCCGCGAACAAGCGACACGGCGGTCATGCCGGCGTCGCGGAGCATCTTGCCGGCCTCTTTCGCCCCCATGGGCTCAAGGACGTTGCGCCACACGCTGATCCCCTTCACCCCAATGCGCGAATACCCCTCGATGCACTGGGCAAGGGACCAGGGCTTGTTGGTCATGGTGTGTATGGCCAGGCGCGACAGGTCGGTGATCGGCGAAGCGGGCATACGGTTCCTCCATTTGACGCCGGCACAGAGGATACGCAAAACCCTTTTCCCGCAACAGGTCCACGCGCCCAAGCGCAAGCCCGATTCGGCGGTATGAGAGAGTATGAGGCCGCTCTTCACATTTCTGATTTCGATCGTGTTTCTTCTATCCACCACGGGCCGGGCGGGGGAGTTTGAATTCGCCTGTGCGGATTACACGGCCGGCAAGGTGTTCATCGTCGGCGCTGATGGGAAGGTGAAATGGGAAATGGCGGCGCCAAACTGCAACGACCTTTGGGCGCTGCCCAACGGCAACCTGCTGTTCACCACCGGCCACGGGGTGATGGAAGTGACGCGGGAGAAGAAGGCGGTGTTCCGGTACGAATCCAGGAGCGAGATCTACGCCTGCCAGCGGCTGGCCGATGGCAACACCTTTGTCGGCGAGTGCAACACCGGCCGGATGCTTGAAATCGATCCACAGGGCAGGATTGTCAAAGAACTCCGCCTGCTGCCCGAGGGCAGGGACGGCGGCCACGGCTACATCCGCAACGCCCGCCGGCTCGCCAACGGCAACTATCTGGTAACCCACTATGGCGAAGACGTGGTGCGCGAGTACGACCCGGCCGGGAAGATCGTGATGGAGATTGCCGCGCCCGGCGGGCCGCACTCGGCGATCCGCCTGATCAACGGGAACACGCTGATCTCGATGGGTGACCGCACAAGGGAACACGCGGGCAGGGTCTTCGAGGTTGATCCTGCGGGGAAGGTCGTCTGGGAATTCAGCAACAGGGACCTGCCCGAGGCGCAATTGAAATTCATGGCCGGTCTACATCGGCTGCCCAATGGGAACACCGTGATGACCAACTGGCTGGGCCACGGGAACCTGGGCAAGGCGCCGCACCTGTTTGAGGTCACGCCCGACGGGAAAGTGGTCTGGACATACGACAACCACCGGGATTTCAAGACGATCTCGACGATCCAGGTCCTCGATGGGACCAATCCCCTTGAGGGGAAGGTTCAGCACTGAAGCGGGTGAGCGATGATGCGAGCGATCTTCATGGCGATGTTGTGCCTGGCGGGTTTGGTCGTCGCGGCCGAGCCGGAGCCGTCGTGGACGGAGACGATGCTGAAGCTGCGAGCGACCTGCGTGGCCCGCGCCGGCAAGTCGGTTGCGGAACCGGCGACGTTCAAGCCGTTGGCAACGGCCCCGCTTCGCGGCGACGGGCCGGGCCAGGCGATCGCCATCGACGTAACGGACGTTCAGGTGCTGCGGCTGATCACGGTGCTGGATGAGCCGGATGGCAACATTCACATCTGGGGTGAGGCGCGGCTGATCGCTCGGGATGGAACGGTCACCCCGCTGAGCAAGCTTGAACCGCTGGTGGCGCGGGTCGGCTGGGGACGGATGCATCCGGACAGGAACTGGCAAGGCCAGCCGCTTCAGATCGGCGAAAGGAAGTTCGAGAACGGACTGTGGGTTCACGCCGACAGCGAAGTGGTTTTCGCGCTGGACGGCAAGTATGCGCGGTTTGAGGCGTGGGTAGGGGCGGATGCCGCCCGGCCGATCGGCTCGGCTATTTTCAAGGTTGAGGCCGGCGCACCCGGCTGGCAAAACGAGGCGTGGCGACAGATCGTCAGCAACTTCCCGATGCAGGCCAGATGGTTTTCGCAGGATCTGCGCGGGCGCGAGGCGGAATGGTTTGCCGCCCGCCCAACACCGGAGATTGAGAAGACCCTGATTGCCAAGGCCATTGCATCGCTGGCCGGACTGGCCGGGCCATTCAAGGCGGAACTTGAGACGCTGACGCGGGAGAATGCGGCCGCCGGCGATGTCCGCTGGATCGACCTCTATGCCCGCGCCTGCCGCATTCGCGAAGCCAACGCGCGGCTAGAACGGGTTGCCACGGCGCAGTTGCGGCTTTTGCTCAACAGCCGCCTGGTGAAACTGGCCGAGGCGGGGGTTAAGGCCGAGGACGAGCGATGGACCCAGATGGATGCCCTGATCACCGCCGCCACCGGCGATGGCACGATCCTGAGCATTCACTCCCTGCGCGATTCGATGACGAGCCTTTCGCGCCTTGGGCCGGGGGCTTCGGCGGCGTTCGATGAGCTGTTCGGAGAATTGCCGACGCTGGAAGCGAGATGGAGGGAGGCACTGGCGGCGATCGAAAGCGGCAACGAGGTCGAGGCCCGCAAGATCGCGGGCCTTCAGACGGACTTGGCCGCGTTCCGCCGGCGGCTGCTGTTCGCACTGGAAGGGATGAAGGCGTTCGTCGAGTCACAAGGTGCAATCGACCTGCCAGGTGAGTGGCGTGTCCAGTACGAGTCGCTGGAGCATGACCTGCGCAGCCGCGGGCGTTTCGCGAAGGTTGCGGCCGAAACGTATCGGCCCGAATCGCTGATCCTCGAATCCGACCGCGACCCGACCGACATCGTGCTGCGGCGCACGGCGGCACTCCTGCACCATCTGCGGCGGGACGCTGATCCGCCTGGCATGGCAGACCTGGCCAGGCAGCTTGCCTTCCTGGCAGAGATCAATCGCGACATCGCCCCGGAGCACTCCGATGCCCGCTTCGTCCTGTTCGCCCAGGCATGCCGGCTGCGCAGGCAGATGGCCTTCGCAAACCCCCTGCTGGATTTCGACAGGCTGCTTTTCATCAAGCGGCATCGGGCGATCTTCAATCACATGTGCGACCAGTATTACGGCATTGCCGCGCGGCCTGGCGGCGGGCTGTACGTGCTGAGCAATCCCTTCTCGTCCAATCCGCAACTCAAGGATCTTCTGGCCGAGGCCGTGGTCTCCAATGGCCGGCTCAAGGGACAGAAGCTCTCCGGCGGACCGAAGAAGGACTGGAAAATCAGCTACGACGGCGTGGGGCATCTCAAGGGCGAGACGACCGAGGGCGGGTGCTTCGTCTCGCCGGATGTCTCGTTCGACGGCAAGTCGATTCTGTTCGCCTATGTCGAATGTGTTGGAGATCGCGATCATCGCGATCACACCGTTCCATCACGGGGGCACTGGGCCGAAGGCCGCTGCTATCACATCTTCAAGGTCAACGCCGACGGATCGGACCTGCGGCAGCTTACCGACGGGACGTGGAACGATTTTGACCCGTGTTTCCTGCCCAACGGCCGGATCGCCTTCATTACGGAGCGGCGCGGCGGTTACCTGCGTTGCGGGCGGGTCTGCCCGAACTACACGCTGTACGACATGGCTGCCGACGGCTCGGACATCACCGCCCTGAGCCTTCACGAGACCAACGAGTGGCATCCCAGCGTCACCAACGACGGCCGGATCATCTACACGCGGTGGGATTACGTCGATCGCCACGGGTGCACGGCCCACCAGCCGTGGGTTACGACGCTGGACGGGCGTGACTCGCGCGCCGTGCACGGCAACTTTGCGCCGCGAAATGCCAGGCCGGACATGGAAATGGACGTTCGGGCGATTCCCGGATCGAGCCGGTTCATCGCCACGGCCGCCCCGCACCATGGGCAGGCATACGGCTCGCTGGTGCTGATCGATCCGCACGTGCCCGATGACGACGCGATGGCGCCGCTGAAGCGGATCACGCCCGATGTGGGTTTTCCCGAAAGCCAGGACGGAACCGAAACCTACGGCACGCCCTGGCCGCTGTCGGAAGACTATTACCTTTGCGTGTACGATGCGCCCAGCGCAGCGCGCAAGCCGGGACACAAGCCCAACTACGGCATCTACCTGGTGGATGCGTTCGGGAACAAGGAACTGATCTACCGCGACCCGGACATTTCGTGCCTCAGCCCGATTCCGCTGCGCGCCCGGCCCATGCCGGCCCAGACGCCGATCATGGCCAGCGCGGCCCGGAACGCGCCGGGAACCCAGCAGCCGGCCCGCATCGACGAGGCGACCGAGACGACGATCTCGATTCTGAACATCTACGAGAGCCGACGGCCCTGGCCGGAGGGGACGAGGATCAAGGCCCTGCGCGTGCTCCAGCTCTACCCGATGAGCGTTCCATCGGGCTCGCCGCCGCACGAGACCGGCGTTCGCATCGACCTGGCGGGCGACTCGGTGGTGACCGTTCGCCACGTTCTGGGCACCGTGCCCGTGGAAGAGGACGGCAGCGCCCATCTGGTCGTTCCGGCCAACCGTGAATTGTTCTTCCAGGCGCTGGACGAGAAGGGCCTGGCGGTGCAGTCGATGCGCTCGGCCACGTACCTGAGGGGCGGCGAGCGGCTCACCTGCGCCGGCTGCCATGAGCCGGCCCACCGGGCCCCTGTTGCCGGCGCCACGCCGATGGCGCTGCGGCGCGAGCCTTCGCGCCTTGCGCCCGATGTCGATGGCTCCAGGCCATTCAGCTATCCGCGCCTCGTGCAGCCGGTTTTGGACCGCCACTGCGTCGATTGCCACAGGCAGAACGCCCCCAAGGCGATCAACCTGGCCCGCGATCCGGTGGAGCACAAGTGGTTTGCATCGTACCGGAGCCTGACGCCGAAATTCGCCTTCACCTCCTACGGCAACAACATCTACACGACGCCGGGGCAATTCGGCGCCCGCGCCTCGAAGCTGTATCAATTGCTCCAGCAGGGTCATTACGACGTGAAGCTCCCCGATGAAGACATGCACCGGCTGACGCTCTGGCTCGACTGCGCCTCGATGTTCTACGGCGTGTACGAGAAGGAACTGGGCGAGGCGCAGCTCAGGGGAGAGGTTGTGCAGCCGACGCTGGAGTAGACACGGCACGGGCGTCCGGATCGCCACGATGCCACAAGGCATCGTGGATCCTGTCCCGCCATCAGGAGAATCTCATGCGTGGTGCGATAGTGGTCTCGACGCTGCTGTGCGTGGCGAGAACGGCGCAGCTACCGGCCTGCGTTTTGCCGCCCGGCCGGCGCGCTGTCCGATGACGCGTTCCGCGCCGAGTGCGCCGCGCGGATCCTGAAACCGCGTCAGGGCTTGGCCACCGCCGCGAGCGCGTAGAACGGTCTTCCTTCCCGCCTGTACTTTCGCTCGAAGTTGGTCCCGACAAACTCGCCTTCGCCCGCGGAACCGGGCCGGTTGTACTCCACGATCGCCAGTTTCGACTTGCCGACGACCTGTTCGATCTGCTCGAAGTACTCCTTGAAATCGGTCACGACCTGCAATCGCCCGTTGGCCACGAGAATCCGCTCGACGTGCGGCATGAAGCTCTCCTGGATCAGTCGGCGCTTGTGGTGTCGCTTCTTGGGCCAGGGATCGGGGAAATAGATGTGCAACACGGACACCGTGTGATCGGGAACGAATTCGCGCAGGAAAAACCCCGCCTCGGCCCGGACCATCCGCGCATTCATGCAGTTGTTGCGCCGCAGCCGGTCGGCCGCGTAGCGGAAAAACCACCTGGCCCACTCGATGCCCAGGATGTTGATCTGGGGATGGGCCCGCGCGTGCTCGACCATGAACGTGCCCTTGCCCGAGCCGATCTCCATTTCGACCGGCCGGTCGTTTCCGAAAAGATCGACCCAGTCGACAGGCTTGGGCAGCCGGTCCACGTCAAGGCCGATCGGCTCAATCACCAGTTCGCGATGCGCTTGCATGACGCGGGCATTCTAGAGCTTGAAGCCGATATTGCACGTTCGCAATTCAAGCTTTAGCTTGTTGAACGGGTGCGTGACAGTCTCGGCGTGAGGTGGAGGACCGCACGGCCATGTTGACGATGTTCCAAGCGTCGATGTCCGCGCGGAGCCTGGGCACGGGCGAGAGCACCCGTGCGACGGGGTCCGCCCCCGCCATCCAGGACCGCCGGCCGCAAACAGTGTCACGCACCCTTGTTGACCAGAAGAACATGCTAACGCTGGAGTTCCGAACCTGAACGCCAGACTCTTCATCTTCGTTCTGCTGTTTTCGCCGACGCTGCTTGCACAGCGCCCGGATGTCTCGCTGCCGCTGGACGGGTATTTCCGCCAGGGACAGTACGTGCCGGTTCGCATCAGGAGCCAGGGATCCCATACAACCTCGTTGGCCCTGACGCTGCCCGGGGCCGCGAGGACGCAAGTGGAGCTTCCACCCCATCCGGTGGATCGAATCGTGCCGCTGTTGCCGATCACATCCTCCGGCGGACGCGTAGCGTGGAGCGCCGAGGGACAGACGCTGCAGGCCCTGGGCACGGAACTGCGCGAACTGCGTCCAGACCAGCGGCTGGTCGGCATGCTTGCCTCGGAACCATCCATCGCCGGCCGGCTCTTCCCCGGCCACCAGATCATTACGATACGGCTGGAGGCGGATGTACTGGCCGACGGCGATCCGGCAGCATGGGAATTGCTTGACGCTCTGGTGGTCGATGCCGCCCTGCTGCATCGATTGCAGCCTGAGCAGCAGCTTGCCTTCCTCGCCTGCGGCCTGAAACTGGCGGTGATCGGCCAGAATCAACCCCAGGGAGAACTGACCTGGAAGCGGCTCGGATCGGCGTGGGTGTCAAATCATGATTCCATCGGTCCGCGTATCGCCGCGGCCAATCCGACGGTTTTTGCGCCCGTGCAGGGTTGGAGCGCCCAGCGTCCGGTCTTCTATCGCCGCCGCATTCTGCTTTTCAGCGCGGTCGTCTCGATTCTGCTCTTGGGCACGACGCTGCTGCCCCATCGATGGACCATCCCCTTGGCGGTGACCGTCTGCGGCGCGGCCATCCTGGCGAACCTGACTCTCCGACGATCACCCCTGGACATCCGGGAGGGTACCGTCCTCGTGACAACTGACGGGATGGATCAGGAGGATCGTTGGGCCTTCGCGACGACAATGGCCCCAACCGACTTCGAGTTTCCCCTGTCGGGACTGACCCATCCGTTCTTCGAACTGGAAACCCGCCCGGAAGACCTCACGTTGCGGTGCCCGGCAGAAGGACCCATGCATCTGAAGTTCAACATTGCGCCTGCGCAGAAACTGGCGTTCCGTTCCCGGCGGTTGTCGCCCTCGCCGGCCAGGTCGATCGTCGCCCCCGGCAGTGACAGTCCGATGGTCCGACTTGCCCGGCGGGCATACCTGCGGCCGGGCTACTCGATTGCAGGCCAAATTCCGGACGAATACCCGGACGGCTGGCCGGCCATCATGCTGCGCAGAGACAACACGCCCGCGAGGGACGCGGGACCAAACGAATAGAAAGCCCCAGTTCCGCGCCTTTGCGTCGCCCCGACTATCCCACCGTCACAAACGCCCCCGCCTCGTTCCACTTGCCTTCCTCAATCGCCTTCGAGGTATCCACGATCACATGCTTCTGATCGTTGACTACGATCGCGTAGCGCGGCAGCGCCTTCTTGGCCGGTGCCTTGGTCACGGTGCCCTCCATGTTAAAGACCGAACCGTGCTTGGAACACTCGATCTGCCGGGGGTCGGTCGCATGCTTCTCCAGCAGCGACGACTTGTGCGTGCAGACGGCGCTGGTGGCGTACAGCTTGCCCTTGTTGCGGATCAGAAAGATCTTGTTGGTCTTGGCAAACTGGTCATAGATGCCGTCCTTGGCGTAGGTTCCCAGTTCCCCCGCATCCACCGGCCCGCCGGGTTCGGCCGCCATTGCCATGCCGCCCGCACACATGCAGGCCGCACACGCCGCCGCCACAAATTCACGCCGATTCATTTCGTTCATCTCTTTTCTGCTCCTGTTGACGGATTGGATTGTAGGCCGCAGCCCATTCACCGGCCAAGCCCCTCCTGTTCGGCCGCGATCCGATCCAGCAACGCGTTCAGTCCTTCGTCCATGGCCATCCCGTTCAGTCGTTTTCTCACATACGGCTCAGCCATGCGCACTCCCGCTTCAAGCTCGACGCAGCATTGGAATTCCCCTGTCACTGACTTGATCTTGCTGTTGTCAAAGAGCGTGGTCCATCCCTTGTCACCCAGCAGCGATCCGGTCCACGCGCCGTTGTATCGAATCAGCGTGTCCGTCGGCACATGCACGATTCGCGGCGCCACCCCGAGCACCCGCGCAATGGTGCGGAAGATCTCGTCCCATGTGTATGCCCGGTCTCCCGTCAGTTGGAATGCCTGGCCAATCGACCGGGCGTTGCCCAGCAGCTTCACAAAGGGCGGTGCAAAGTCGGACGAATGCGTCAGAGTCCAGAGGCTCTGACCATCGGCATGAGAGAGGATCGGTCGGCCATTGAGCATCCGCCACGCCCACAGATCACCGGGCACGAACGTGCTGGGAAACCTGGTCCGATACGTGTGCGATGGCCGAACCACCGTCAGGGGAAAACCCCTCTCGCGATGCGACTGGAAAAGAAGAGCCTCCATGTCGGCCTTGGCCTGCGAATAGGGCCAGTAGGGATTGCCCAACGGCACATCCTCCGTCAGCACATGTCCGAGCGGGGGCTTTCGGTAGGCGGAGGCCGACGAGATGAAGACATATTGGCCGGTCTTGCCGGAAAAGATCTCCAGATCGCGTTTTGCTTCCGCCACCGTGTAGGCCTTGAACTGGCAGACAACATCAAAGTGACGGCGGCCCACTTCGCCATAGGCGACCGGGTCGCTGACATCACCGACGATCTGCTCAATGCCATCGGGGAGCTTTTCGCCGCTGCGGCCGCGGTTGAAAACGGTACAGTGATGCCCCGCCGCAGTTGACGCCTTGACGCACTCCAGCGAAATCTCGCCGGTTCCGCCGATGTACAACACGCGCATGGCAATTCTCCATCTAGGCAGAGCCGGCAAGAACACGAGCGCCGTGCGGCCGCCGGCCGGGACTGCCGGCGGCCCTTTGCGGACCCTGCTGCACTCCTTATACTCGCTGACATGACTTCGCTGCAGATCGTCGAGAAACTCCAGGCACGATTTGGTCCCCGGATTCTCGACGCCAGGGCAACCGACAAGCATCCGCGGGTCCACGTCAACGCCGAGGACTGGCGAGCCGTGGCCGAGTTTCTTCACGGCGATCCGGAACTGCGATTTGACTGGCTGGCCAACCTCAGCGGCGTGGACTACGTCGCGGACGAGAAGTTTGCCGTTGTTTATGACCTGCTGAGCTTTGACCTGGGCCACACTTTCGCCGTCAAGGTTTTCTGCCCGCGGGAAAACCCGCACGTGCCGACCGTGTGCGACCTGTGGCCGATCGCCGACTGGCATGAGCGCGAGGCCTACGACATGTTCGGCATCCGCTTCGACGGGCACCCGGACCTGCGGCGGATTCTCCTGGCTGACGACTGGGAAGGATTCCCGCTCCGCAAGGACTACGTGTTTCCGCGCGAGTATCACGGCATCCCGGGATCGGTGGAACTGGACTGGCAACAGCAGCCTCACTATCCCAAGTGACGTTCGGCACGGCATGAGGTGGACAAGTGGCCGTCGGTTCGCGGGCTGGGCGAACGCGGGTCCGGTTGTTGTCAAGTTCAAATGCGCAAGGGCCTTGTCGCATGGACGGCAGAGCAGATGTATGCTGCTGGACAAGAACGCGACGGAGAGGATACGGAAAAATCGGACTTGCTCTGGAGTCTTCCCTGATTTGAATTGGGCGCGCAGGCCCCCTATGCAGTAGTAGGCCAACAACTGCAAGGAGGCTCTATGCGATGCGTCAGGGATGACGTTCAGCGCCTATCGACGCTGTTGTGTGATTATATCCAGCCACTGGGGATGTTGGTACGGGACGGTCC